>ENA-UOOR01002397-UOOR01002397.1-fermentation-metagenome-genome-assembly--contig:-NODE-2397-length-18989-cov-13.028309_pt1 | contig 18989 bp, 15 predicted proteins | sample MGYA00245780_ERZ724029 | MGnify/ENA primary metagenome ERZ724029 (study PRJEB28704, sample SAMN03018315) | fermentation metagenome | biome: anthropogenic terrestrial biome; feature: soil... | reverse complement strand
TTATTCGTGGTCTATAGACCACATGAGGCAGGGGTCTTAGGGCATTTGATAAAATCTGTGTGAGCCTCTACCCACATAGCCACACTCTACTTCACGTGAATGTCTGACCTGTAACTCTTGAAGTATTTTTGTACACACTTTTGCAATACAAATTAACAATTTATTCATATTGGTGTAAAATATATGTTCTATAATTTAAACATAGTCTTAAGTATGGTTTCGTTTTAGGAACTTATACCGGTGAAAAATAAAAAAGTTTTAGAGACATTGCATATAGGTTTCAACGAAATGAAGGGAGAGGTAATAATGAACGAATACAAATTTTATGATGATCAGAACAATTCAAACGAAAACTGTCGGGATAACGTGAACAACAATATTCAGAATACTAACCCATATTACAGTTATTACAGCGAGCAGAAGCAAAATGATTATGATGATCTAAAAACATCACATTTTTATTCTGAACGCTATGAAAAACCTCGTAAAGGTAAAATTCGTGAAATGCTGGTTCCGCTTCTTATAGTGGCACTTTTAAGCTCTGTTATAGGCGGTGCGGTTGTTGGAGCATGGTTCCAGTTTGGCGCTCCTGCTATTGTTAAAAATTTTGATAATAATGGAGTGGCAACACCGGGAACTCAACAGGTGAAACAGATCGAAATTGTTAATAACACCGAATCACCTGTTACAGCTATTGCTGAAAAGGTGAGTTCATCGATAGTCGGCATTCAGGTAGATTACAACAGCTATGACCTTTGGTTTGGCTCTCATAAGAGTACAGGATCCGGGTCAGGAATAATAATTAGAAGTGACGGTTATATTCTCACAAACAACCATGTTATCGAGGCGGCGGTGGGCAACGGAAGTAAATTAAGTGAAGGATCATCAATCAGCGTCATACTTCCGAACCAGCAGGATGAACGTTTTAAAGCCACAATAATTGGGCGTGATGAAAGAACAGACATTGCCGTTTTAAAGATTGACCTATCGGATCTTCCGGCTGTTGATATTGGAGATCCTAATGCCCTCAAAGTGGGTGAGCTTGCTGTTGCAATTGGCAATCCTGCGGGGCTTGAGTTTATGGGCTCGGTTACTGCAGGAATAATAAGCGGTCTGGATCGAAAAATAAAGGTTAGTGAGACACAGGAGCTTAGAGTAATTCAAACCGATGCAGCTATTAATCCTGGAAACAGCGGCGGTGCGCTGTTGAATTCCAAAGGAGAGGTTATCGGAATAAACACTGTAAAAATCAGCAGCACCGGGTATGAAGGTCTTGGTTTCGCAATTCCAATCAATGATGCAATGGAGATAGCAGAAAGCCTTATAGCAAATGGTTATGTAAAAGGGCGTCCCAGCCTTGGGGTTTACATTGAAACTAAATATACTGAGGATTATGCCAAAGCAATCAAAGCTCCGGTTGGAGTTTTAGTAAAAGATGTTATACCGTTGAGCGGTGCTTACAACGCTGGATTAAAACCCGGCGACGTAATAGTTGAATTTAACGGAGTTCCTGTAAAAAGCTTTACTGAATTGGAAAACGAAAAGAATAAGAATAAAGCAGGAGATGTTATTCATTTAAAAGTATATCGTGTAACCGGTTCTGATGCGTCAAAGGGTGATTACCTTAGCTTTGATGTCACTCTTATGGAAGAAAAATAAAGTGAAAAAATATACTTTGTAGCACAAAAACTATTAGCTTTAAAATAACGGAAGAAATTGCTTAGACCCGTTTTTTGCGAAGCAAAATAACGTTTCAACACACCATTTTAACGAGGCTGGTCGCAGGCAGAGCTTGGCTGGTCATAGGCTCTGCCTACTGCTCGCCCATCATCCTATGCGGGAGATTTTGACTCGCCGCCTGTTGTGTGAAATAGGTACCCACCACTATGCATTTTTCAACAACATGGTTGAAAATATGCGAAGATGCGGGGAACATCTGAGCCTCATTATAAGGCAGACAGCAAATTAAGCTGTCTGCCTTTGATGTTGTTTGCTTATTTTAAATTAAGTCTTTTCAAATTTGAATCATCTATGTATAATATGGTTATCTCCCAGAAAGTCACGAAGTGACTTTCTGATGAAATTTAAACTTCTTAAATTTCATCAGTCTTCTTCCGAAGGCTGGATAACCATATTGTGATTGCACCAGGTTGCAGTTTACTGCAACTTTCTGCAGGTAAACCTGCAGGAAAAAGTCGTTTCACGACTTTCTGATAATTTTATTCATTATTATGATTGTTTTAATAGTAACGCTGTGGCTTCAGTAAAAGTGACAGGTTCGATAAAATAGAAAAGAGGGAAATAAATGTCTGTCAAAAGAGTTTATGTCGAAAAAAAGCCAGGGTTTGATATTCAAGCCATAAAGCTTATGAAGGAATTTAAAGAAGATCTTGGGGCAAACGGTATAAGCAAGGTCAGGATTTTAAACCGGTATGATGTTGAGAATATCTCCGAGGAAGATTATAAAAAAGCAAAAACCTCAATATTTTCAGAGCCTCCCGTGGATTTTATTTATGAGGAGGAGATGCCAATCAAGGGTAATGAAAAGGTATTTGCTGTTGAGCTTTTGCCGGGACAATATGATCAGCGGGCTGACAGCTGTATCCAATGCATTCAGTTGTTATCGGGTGCAGAACGACCGTTATTGAATTCAGCAATGGTTATTGTTATTGAAGGTAATATTACTGATGCAGATTTCAAAAGGATTAAAAGTTTTTTCATTAATCCCGTGGAAAGCCGCGAAGCCAATTTGGGAAAACCGTCAACCCTTTATGTAGAACAGCCATATCCGGAGGATGTACAAATAATCAAAGGCTTTATTTCAATGAACACCGAAGAGCTTGAGAAAATGTGGGAGAAGAATGGATTTGCAATGTCGATGCAAGACCTGGTTTTTTGCCGTGATTATTTTAAAAATACAGAAAAGCGTGATCCTACAATAACAGAAATCAGGGTTATTGACACTTACTGGTCTGACCATTGCCGCCACACAACATTTTTAACTGAAATAGAGGATGTTTCTTTTGATAACGGGCTTGTTTGTGCTAAAATCCAAGAGGTTTACCAAAGCTACCTCGATACCCGTAAAAAGGTTTACACAAATAAAAATAAAAAAATCACCCTTATGGACATTGCCACCCTTGCGATGAAAGAGATGAAAAGAACAGGTAAGCTTAATGACCTAGACGAATCTGATGAAATTAATGCATGCAGCATAGTAGTAGACGTTGATGTTGATGGGAAAACAGAACCATACCTTGTGATGTTTAAAAATGAAACGCATAACCATCCCACTGAAATTGAACCCTTCGGTGGTGCTGCAACCTGCCTTGGCGGAGCTATCCGTGATCCACTGTCAGGCCGCTCATATGTATATCAGGCTATGAGAGTAACCGGTTGTGCTGATCCTCGAAAGCCTATTTCAGAGACACTTCCGGGAAAACTTCCGCAAAGGGTTATCACAACAACTGCAGCTAGAGGCTATAGCTCATACGGCAACCAGATTGGGCTTGCAACAGGCCAGGTTCAAGAAATATACCATGACGATTATGTAGCAAAAAGAATGGAGCTTGGTGCTGTAATAGCTGCAGCACCAAAAGAAAATGTTGTGCGCGAAAAGCCTGTCGCCGGTGATATTATTATACTGTTAGGCGGAAGAACAGGCCGGGATGGTTGTGGCGGAGCTACAGGTTCTTCAAAGGAGCATACCGAAGAGTCCCTTATTTCATGCGGAGCAGAGGTGCAAAAAGGTAATCCGCCTACAGAGAGAAAGATTCAACGATTATTTCGTAAGCCGGAGGTTAGTCGGTTAATAAAGAGGTGCAATGATTTTGGTGCCGGCGGTGTTTCAGTTGCTATTGGTGAGCTTGCCGACAGTCTGGAAATTGATCTGGATGCAGTTCCTAAAAAATATCAAGGGCTTGATGGTACAGAGCTCGCAATATCAGAATCACAGGAGAGGATGGCTGTGGTAGTTGGTAAACAAGATGCACAAAGGTTTATTGACTTATCGCAGGAAGAAAATCTTGAAGCGACGATTGTTGCAGAAGTGACGGATTCAAACCGTTTAATCATGAAATGGCGAGGAACAGAAATTGTTAATATAAGTCGTGAGTTTTTAAATACAAACGGAATTCAACAGAAAATAAGCATTGAGGTATCAGAGCCGGAAAAGGTTTCAGATTCTCTTTCTACGAAAGCAGTAAAAGATCTGAAAGCAGAATGGATCGAAAACCTTAAAAAGCTTAATGTGTGCAGCCAAAGAGGCCTTGTTGAAATGTTTGACAGTTCCATTGGTGCAGCAACAGTTTTAATGCCGTTTGGCGGAAAAAATCAGCTAACCCCTGCAGAGGGAATGGCTGCGAAAATACCGGTTATGAATGGTAATACCACAACAGGTACTTTAATGACATTTGGCTTTAATCCGGAAATATCAAAATGGAGTCCTTTCCATGGTGCTGTTAATGCAGTTTTGGAATCAGTTGCAAAAATTGTTGCAATGGGCGGTGATTATAGTAAAATCAGGCTTTCGCTGCAGGAGTATTTCGAAAAACTGGGGAAGGAACCAAAAAGGTGGGGAAAACCATTCAGCGCATTAATGGGAGCATTTTATGCCCAGATGATGTTTGGAATACCCGCTATAGGCGGCAAAGATAGTATGTCAGGAACTTTTAATGATATTCATGTTCCACCGACTCTGGTTTCTTTTGCTGTAAACACAGTGGATGTAAAAAATGTTCTTTCACCTGAGTTTAAAAAGCCCAACAGTTTTGTTTTACTTGTTCGTATTAAAAAGGATTCATTGGGGCTTCCTGATTTTGAATACACTAGAAAGGTCTATAGCACAATACATGAGCTTATTAACAGTGGAAAGGTTTTATCAGCATCTACTGTTAAAACAGGAGGTGTTTGTGCTGCAATCAGTAAAATGACTTTCGGTAATGACTTAGGCTTTAAAGCGGAAGCAGGTCTTAATGATATTGATTGGTTTAGCCCTGACTATGGAACTCTAATTCTTGAGTTGCCGGAAAAAGAGCTGCCGGAAGCTTTATTAAAGGATTTGGATTATCAAATACTTGGTGTAACGGTTGATGAAGCAACTATAAGTATAGGAGATATATCCATGACTCTTGAGGAGCTTAAAACTGCGTGGGAAAGCACTCTTGAAAAGGTATTTCCTACCACAGTACCGATTGAAAAATCAGAACCTGCACAAATCTGCTTTACTAAATTTGTTCCAATCCGCAGCAGCGAAGTATTTGCTAAACCTAAAGTTTTTGTACCGGTCTTCCCGGGTACAAATTGTGAGTTTGATACTATTAATGCATTTGAAAAAGCAGGGGCAGTCACAGATGTTTTCGTTATGAGAAATCTTAATCCCCAAGATATTGAGCTTTCAGTCCAAATAATGAAAAATAAGATTGAAAGCAGCCAGATGATTATGATCCCGGGTGGGTTTAGCGCCGGTGACGAGCCCGAAGGTTCAGGGAAGTTTACAGCAACCGTATTTAAGAATCCATACCTCTCAGAAGCAGTAATGAGGCTGTTAAAACAACGTGATGGGTTAGTTTTAGGTATATGCAATGGGTTTCAGGCTCTTATTAAGTTAGGGCTACTGCCTTATGGTGAAATACGCGATCTTGATGAGAACAGCCCAACCCTAACATTTAATACCATTGGACGACATGATTCCTGCCTTGTCAGAACAAAGGTAGTGTCCTCGCTATCCCCATGGCTTGCAAAAACAATGCCTGGTGATATTCATACTATTGCATTATCTCATGGTGAAGGGCGGTTTGTAGCAAATGAGAATATTATTAAAGAATTGATGGAAAATGGGCAGATTGCCACACAGTATGTAGAACAAAAAGGTAATGCAACTTATGATATCCGCTTTAATCCTAATGGTTCGATGCATGCAGTAGAAGGCATAACCAGCAAGGACGGCAGAATATTTGGGAAGATGGGACACACTGAAAGGTACACACCAAATACCTATAAAAATGTACCCGGTAATAAAGAACAAATGATTTTTGAAGCAGGCGTAGAGTATTTCAAGTTATGACCCAAAAAAATCATCACCAGAATCATATTTTGCTTGCATTAGGTTGCAGCTTGCTGCAACTTTCTGCAAGCAAGCTTACAGAAAAAAGTTGATTCACGACTTCAAGGAAGCAGTCATAATATAAAACATCAGAATCAACAAAAGGTGATGATAAAATGTTATTGATTAAAAGACCGGTGGATATTATAACACGGATATATCGGGCAAGAGATATTTCTATGTTATATCCCCAAGTGATGGGACATGAAAGCGTTAATGCAAATACGCGAATGAACGTGACAATCAGAAACCAAACAACGAGCCTGGCAAAAGCGCTTGTGCAGCCTGATATGAGAACTGTTATTGATGGCTCATACGAGATAAAAAATAATCAGAGAGGTATTTTAAGCCTGTCACTTATTGGATTAGCTGATTTTGGTGGAGCGCATCCCATGACCATGGTGAAATCATTGACCATGGATACATCAACAGGCGAAAACCTTGCCTTGCATCAGCTTTTCATGCAGGATGAACAGTACAAAAAGATAATAAACGCAGAGATTTTGAGGCAGATTAAAGCAAGAGAAATACCCTTGCTTGACAGCTTCAACGGTATTTCACCGGAACAGGATTACTATGTTTCTGATCAAGTGCTGGTTATATATTTTCAGCTATATGAATTATCACCATACGCAGCCGGATTCCCGTATTTTCCTATTCCGATTTTTATGTTGAGTAGTGTAATACCTGAAAACAGCATATTATCCCGTATGAACTATTTCATCTAAACTATATATGTTGATTATAAATTAAAGCATGTATAGACACGAATTGATGCACGTTCCATTTGTTTTGTCAAAACCCTGAACAGGCACATGTGCAAAGTGAATTCGTTCAGCTAAAGCTGAATATCACGCGTTTTTACGAAGTAAAATACGCTTTGGACTTCGGTGGGGGACTCTACCCCCACCGAATCAAGAATAAGGAACCCCCACTTATAGAAGTGGAGGTCTTGGAATTTTGATAAATCAGACCCCCTACCACTAAATTACTTTATTCAAGACAGTGAAAGTGTAAGTGGGTGATGAATCGCATTCTATTACATACCCGAAAGATTAATAAATCACAGAAAAGGAGTTAATGATACAGGGCATGATAAATTGTATCATATAAAAACAAATGAGGAATATAAAGCTTACTATTCAATATGATGGAGCCAGATATAAAGGATGGCAAAGGCTAAGAGACCCGGACAAAACAATACAAGGCAAATTGGAACAGGTTATTAGCAAGATGACAGAGACTGAAACTGAGGTAATCGGTTCAGGAAGAACGGATGCAGGGGTTCATGCTTTCCGCCAGACTGCAAATTTCAAGACGGATGATTTGCGCTCTTTGGAAGATATTAAAGAATATTTGAATTTGTACCTTCCATCAGATATAGCTGTAACCAATGTTGCAGAAGTTCCTGAGAGGTTTCATTCAAGGCATAATGTTATATCAAAAACTTACTTGTACAGGATTTGGAACCTTTCGCATCCGGAGCCTTTTTTGCGGAAATATAGTTACCATATCCCAAGCCCGCACCTAAAAGTAAAGGCTATGAGAAAAGCAGCGGAATATCTTATTGGCGAGCATGATTTTACGAGCTTTAGATCATCTTCAGCAAAAAATAAAACCGCTGTTCGTACAATAAAAGATATTAGGTTTGAGAAAAACGATGGGATGCTTGAAATATTTGTTGAGGGTGATGGTTTCCTATATAATATGGTACGTATAATTATAGGAACCTTGCTGGAAGTGGGTTTGGGAAACATTAACGCTGAAGAGATACCTTCTATTTTGGCTAGCTGCGATAGGACAAAAGCAGGTCCTACCGCGCCTCCACATGGTTTGTTTTTATATGATGTAAAATATCCCGAATGAGATATTAAGTAACATAAAATTTAAGTTTCCTAAAGGTTAAGTATCTTGGAAGTAAAGTATCTCAAAGGTTAAGTATACTGAAAGATTTTTTTTACAATTGAGTGCAGCCACTCCAAAACCCCATAATTTTTGGCATGCGTAGTTTTTAAGGTTTTTTATTTAAAGTAACTTGAACTTCATCCTCGGTAACGGTAATTAGTATTTCCACAGGATATTCCTTTGTGTTTTTAAAGCGGAAATCCTTGGAACCATATACAACTGAGGCATCCTTGCCAACAGGAACATAAGGAACCTCCTTGGAATGCTTATGCCGTTCGAGGATTTTCATATCTGCATCTAAAGCAGCATTATAAATTGTACTGCTGATCTGACAAATGCCTCCTCCGGTTCCTGTTTTCTTTTCACCGTCAACGAGAATGGAGGCTTTTTTATATCCCCTAGCCTGAGTTCGTTCACCAACTGTTTCATTAAAAGAAAAAGTTTCTCCAGGTTCAATGACTGTATGGTTCAGCTTTTTTGCTGCAGTTTTTATATTATGAACTCTGTTTTCTTCTTTATTATACAAAGTTGTTGAAAAGCGACTGATTTCATTTTCATTTACCGTACTTTCTACAATTGTAGGGGAGGTTGAGGTAATCTCAAAATCCTGTTGGGTGTATTGAGTAACACTAGGATTTTCAGTGTTTTCACTATTATGAGTGATAAAGCAGCCTGAAAAAAGGAAACATAACATTACGCATAAAAATAAAGCAATATAGCTTTTAACCATAAAAATCACCTGCTTTCTTTAATGATTATTTTTTGCTTATAGTTTGTTGATAATACAAAGCATGTTATGGCAAAACGTACTGACGAATGCATTGAAAATACAGAAATTATGCTATATATGTTGAATTAGAAAATCAACATATATAGACACGAATTGATGCATGTGCCTGTTTTGGTACAGCTAAAACAGGCACATGTGCAATCTAAATTGAAAAAGAAGCAGTGAACAAATATCAACAAGCACAATTAACTTCTTTTTCAATTTATATTTTTTTTCAATTTATATAGAAAGGTATTGTAAAAAATAAATAAAGGTGGTATAGTAAAACTGTTAGTCAAACTAATACTTGTATGGATATATTTTTTCGGCATGACTCTCTTTAATTTATTGAGGAACAATGTCAGAGAGTTTTATCCAAAATAAATTAAGGAGGTATTTTGATATGGCGGACAAAACTATTGTTTGCAAGGATTGCAACACCGAGTTTATTTTTACTGAAGGGGAACAAGAATTCTATAAGGAAAAAGGCTTTGAAAATGAACCCCAAAGATGCCCAGACTGCAGACGCGCAAGAAAACAACAAAGAAACAGCAATCGCAGCTACAGCAGCAAATGGTAAGATAGTAAAACAGTAAAAAAGTAAAAGGGAGAGCGAAAGCTCTCTTTTTTGTTGCAATGGAAGTTATACTTCCAAAACCACCTTTTTTATTGCGTTGTTTTAGGATATAAAATCTTTCATTTTCATATATATAAGTTGAACATTTTCCTAAGGTTGTGACTTCGCAAAAACACCTACCCCATCTGTTATTTGCTCATCACAGCATAAGGAAAATTTGGTTCAACTTATATAGTTAATTATTACAAAATCACAAGGGAGCATATATGATAATTGTTGTTCGATTTAGAAGAACCTTTCTCGTAACAATTTTACTTTCAGCTATTGTATGCATGTTATTAATATTGCCGAACAATGGGTATGAACAAAAAATATTTGAATCGATACCTGTAAGCAGTGAACTGAATGAAGTATATTCACCGGTAATAGAGAACTTCATTCGAACTCGTAATAAAGCTATGCTGGATAATAATAATGAAGCTATAAAGCATATGTATGATACGGGTAAACGTTATGGCATATGGGCTTTTGAACATGAGGAAAAGAAAATTAAATATCTTCATAATTGGGCTGACAAGCAAGGCGTGAAGTTCATAGATATTAATTCTGTTTTTAAATTGAGGTGGGTAAAAGAACAGGGTGGAAAATCAACAGTCAATTTTTGTGAAATAACAGAATATGTTTATGAATATGAGAATAAGCAAGGAAGCCCAAATCACCTTAGAATTGCTACTTATCATGTATTAGACATAATTGAGCATTTAGAAAATTATATAATAACAAAGGAATGGTATACGGATCCCTTTGCAGATTCACTTAATCCTCAAAGCCTTAAAGCTGAAGACAATAAAAGCTTTATTTTAGCTCAGGAGGAAAGAGATTTTACAGAAATTAACGAAAGGCGTGAAAGCGCTATTGAGTATGCTGATCATTATTGCGCAGCCGGTTCTTTGGAAGAATACTTTTTTCTGTATAACAAGAACTATAAAAATTACAACACATTAGGTGGGGATTGTACAAATTTTGCTTCGCAGGTACTGTATGAGGGAGGCAAATTTAGAAAGACATCAGTATGGAATTATTATAAGAATGATGGCAGCAGAGCATGGGTTAATGCCCAAAGCTTTAAAGACTATTTGCTAAACAGTGGCAGAGGTTCAACTATTGTTCATGGCACGTATGACAAGGTTTTAAAGCTTTCATATAGATTACTACCCGGAGATATTGTAGCATACGAAAAAAAAGGTAAGGTTGCTCATATTGCCGTTGTTACCGGAGCAGATTCTCGAGGTTATTCATTGGTGAATTGTCATAACACAGATCGCTACAGGGTTCCATGGGATCTTGGGTGGAGTGACAAGGGGATCAAGTTTTGGTTAATTCGTGTACACTACTAAACCTGCGTTGTTATCAAAATTCCAAGACCCCCACTTCTATAAGCGTGGGATAACCCGATTTCTGCTTCAGTGGTGGGTACAATCATTTCTTGGTTTACTGTATGTGGGAAAAAGAAAAAGACTGCTTGAGGCAGTCTTTGAATCATGCTGTTATTTCTTGTTCTTTTACCTTTTCCCTGATTTGTGCTAAAGAAATTTTAGCAGCATCAACTACTTTTGCATCAGTATCCCTTTCAATTATTGCACGAACAAATTCCATAGCTCTGCCGGAGCCAATGGCACCAAGAGTTTCAACTGATGCAAGACGTATTTCCGGATTTTCGTCACGTAACTGTTGAATTAGATAGTTGATAATTTCGGGATCGTCAATTGCAGACAGAGCTCGAGTGGCACGGGTGCGGATTTCGATACTGTCAACACTGAGTGCACGGATGAGCTTCTTTGCGTTCTTTTTAATCTCCCATTTCTCAACGTTTTTTAAAGTAATAGCCATAACAATTCCCTCCCTATTAACAATCTATACCTATATTATATATATGTTAAAAGTAAATTTCAAATCTTACGATTTTCGTAGAAAAATAATTGATTTCCGGTAACAACTCATAACGCTAAATAAGTACGTATAATTATATTGAAAAAGCACCATAGTAGTCTAGTACACCTGAGCCAGTAATGCTTAAGACAATAGAAAACATAACAGCAGGTTTACCGAACGCTACTTTTTAATTTATGCTTACTATTGTTCCGAAAAGAAAACTTTTTTTATGGTAAACCTTTTTTATGTAATATGCATAGTATATATGGAGTCATAAAAATGATAGCAGAGGAGGTGTTTTGGAATGATTGAATTTGATTACAACGAGCTTAAGGCCCAATTAAAATCTGAATTGAAATCTGAATTAAGAAGCGAGCTTGAAGCTGAACAAGATTTTCGATTTGACGAGGATCAGGAAACCAAGCAAAAGCAAATTAACAAACAGATTAACTACAACATACTGACACAAAAACAGTACCAGGGACAAAATGCAGAAAATGATGCAGACAGCGATTCGGATAGTGAAGCTGAGAACGAAATAAAAAACGTAGCAGTTTCCGACAGTAAATCTAAAGCCAAAAACAAGGGTGAAGTGGAAAATAAAGCCCAGATTGAAAATGAAACAGAAGTAAAAGTTGAAGCTGAAAAAAAGCCTAAGTATTACTAAGAAATGAGGCAATGAGTGTGGCAAAGGCTTATCTATGCCACACTCGTTGATATATATAAGTCACTATTTTTGGTAAATACCTGATATGCTCTGTTTACAGGGGGGTAGGAATTGACTCTTTTGTACACAAGTATGCCCGCCATCATGCGTTTTTCAGAAAATGCGTGTGGAGGTGGGGCGGAGAACCATCATATAACTTGTATATAACGAGGCAATAAGATGTGCGCGCTTCTTCGCCAAAAACGGACATACGCAATTGCTTTCATTGTTATAGAGAAGTATTTAATTATGTTATTTTGGAGGTGCTATAGATGGATAAGGAGATTCCGGTTGTTACCGAGAAAGAAAGTATTCAATTTAACTCGCAGGATCTTGATCAGGAACAAAATGTAAATGTGAACCCTGTGCAGTTGAATACGCAGAATGTACATGTCCATGTTACAACTGAGAAAATCGATTATTCAGGAAAAATAACAGGCATTACATATTTGGGAAAGAATAATGAAATAGTTAGGGATGCAGGTATATTACTGTTTTTTGGTCATGAAACAATGGTGCCGGTGTATAGAACAAAGTCAGATTCAGAAGGTAATTTTATCATTGAAGATTTACCACCTGGGTATTATACGATTATGGCAAAATATGGCGATTACCAGACCAAAACTCAGTTTATTAAGATTCTTCCCAGCCAGAATGTGTACCAGACAATCATTTTATAATAGCAGCGGAAAATGTAATAATAAAATAATTTTGTAAAGCAAATACAATTCGATAATATCCACGCTTGAAAAGAGCTCTGTTTTTGGTAAATCTATATGTAGCTTTTATTCAAAGTATTATTCATAATGTCAGATAAAATAAACTTAGAGGTAACACAAATCCTATAACTTCCCCCAAAAATAATAAATAGACTTGTTAATTGAAAAGTTAAAGTCTGGTGGGCATAGTAAAGTCTATTTGCATATCTTAATACATCTCTATGATACACCTAGAAAGATCGGTATAAAAAAATTTTAATATAAGAGGCTCTTTAAGCACTTGGAAAACATTGCTGCATTTTTAACTAAAAATGCAGTAAGTGGGTAATTGTAGTCCGCAAAACAAGCTATTTTTTTGTGTTTGAACAACTAGGAATTATTGGTACGCTATCCGGTGTTGATTTTATTCGTTTAAAGATATATAATTATTGTTAATAATTAGTAAAATTATTATGTTTAGCTGCTTGACCCTCTTGAAATGGTGTGTTGAAAATATAGCTTGCTACGCAAGCACATAAATTAAAGAGCGTTATTTTGCTTTGCAAAAAACGGATCAAGCAATTTCTTCCGTTATTTTAAAGCATGTGAGGTTCTACCATGAATTATATTTCAGCTGCTCAGGCAGCAGAAAAATGGGGTATTACTGTAAAGCGCGTCCAAGTATTATGTAGAGAAAACCGCATACAGGATGTTGAACGCATTGGGCGAGAATGGCTTATTCCAAACGGTGCCGTGAAACCAGCTGATGCAAGGATCAAGAGTGGCGAATATATCGGATTTTCAAAGAAGTATCGCAGTAATAAAGATAACAATGAGATAAACAAAGAGTACAAAGCGGAAAATGTGGATAAGAGTCTTGATTATTAGTTATGGGGGTGAAACCGGTGATTGTATTTGATAATATAAACAAAGTTGTCAAAGATGACATGGAAAACGAAATAAAGAAGAACAGTCGCCTATCAATAGCTGCTGCTTGCTTCTCTATATATGCCTATAAAGAGCTGAAGAAGCAACTTGAGGGCATTGATGAATTGCGGTTTCTTTTCACATCACAGACCTTTACCACTGAAAAAGCTAAGAAAGAAAGACGCGAATTTTATATTCCACGCTTATCCCGCGAGCGTAGTTTATACGGCACAGAGTTTGAAATTAAACTTAGAAATGAATTATCACAAAAAGCTATTGCTAAAGAATGTGCTGATTGGATACGTTGTAAAGTTACGTTTAAATCAAATGTTACCGGTGAAAATATGGGCGGGTTTATGAATGTTGAAGCCGGAAAAGATGCTATAACATATATGCCCCTTAATGGATTTACAACCGTTGATATTGGTTGTGAGCGAGGTAACAATACATACAACATGATTACAAAAATAGAGGCACCTCATAGCGATGAGTTTATTCGGTTGTTTGATACAGTATGGAAAGATACTTCAAGGCTACAGGATGTAACTGACGAAGTCCTTGACAGCATAACCGTAGCTTATCGCGAGAACTCCCCGGATTTCATTTATTTTATAACGCTTTACAATATTTTTAATGAGTTTTTAGAGGATCTTTCCGAGGATATGTTGCCCAATGAAGCAACAGGTTTCAAGGAAAGCAAAATATGGGGGAAACTATATAACTTTCAGAAAGATGCTGCACTTGCAATCATAAATAAGCTTGAAAAATACAATGGCTGTATCCTCGCTGACAGTGTTGGTTTAGGCAAGACTTTTACTGCACTTGCGGTTATAAAATATTATGAAAATCGCAATAAGACAGTTTTGGTTCTATGCCCCAAAAAACTGTCTGATAACTGGAATACATTTAAAGATAATTATGTAAATAACCCTATTGCTGCTGATCGATTGAATTATGATGTTTTATATCATACCGATTTATCAAGGGATTCAGGCAAGTCAAACGGGCTTGATCTTGACCGCCTTAATTGGGGTAATTATGACCTTGTTGTAATAGATGAATCTCACAATTTTCGCAATGGTGGTGAGTATTCCGGACCCGACGGCATGCGGGAAAACCGTTATCTTCGGCTCTTAAATAAAGTGATCCGTACAGGCGTAAAAACCAAAGTACTGATGCTGTCTGCAACACCAGTTAACAATCGTTTTTATGATTTGCGTAATCAATTGCAGCTTGCATACGAAGGAGATACCAGTATAATTGATGAAAAGCTTAATACAACTCGCTCTATTGATGAGATATTTCGAAATGCACAGCGGGTATTTAATACATGGAGCAAGCTGCCACCAGAAAGCAGGACAACTGCTGTTTTGTTACGTATGCTTAGCTTTGATTTCTTTGAAGTGTTAGATAGCGTAACGATTGCCCGTTCAAGAAAACATATTAAAAAGTATTATAACACCTCAGATATAGGGCAATTTCCTGAAAGATTGAAACCAATATCCCTCAGGCCAAGCCTAACTGATTTGAATGGTGCTATAAACTATAATCAGATATATGACTTGCTCATGCAGCTCAATTTGCATATTTATACGCCTACAGATTATGTGTTTCCCAGTAAGCTAGACAAGTATGTTGAAACGTCTAAAAACATTAACCAGGCAGGGCGTGAACAAGGTATCCGCCGTTTGATGAGCATTAACCTTTTGAAGCGATTAGAAAGCTCTGTATTTGCTTTTAACCTGACCGTAAAAAGAATTCTGGAATTTATTAGGAATACGATTAACACAATTGATAATTACACGAATGGCGGATATGAACTTGATCTGACTGAAATTGAAGAAACAGAAGATTATGATTTTGATGATCAAAACATGGACTTCTTCTCGGTTGGTAAAAAAGTCAGAATAGACCTTGCTGATATGGACTATATATCATGGCGTAAAGAGCTTCAAGCAGACAAAGATACACTTGAATTGCTATCTTTAATGATAGAGGACATCACACCTGCCCATGATATGAAACTACAAAAGCTGTTTGAGATAATACGAAGAAAAATTGAAGATCCTATTAATGATGGGAATAAAAAAGTTCTCATATTTACAGCCTTTTCAGATACAGCGGAATATTTATATGCTAATGTCAGCAAATATGTAAAAATGTACTTTGACTTAAATTCTGCAATGATAACAGGATCAGTAGACGGAAAAACAACTGTACCAAAGCTTCGTGCTGATCTTAACACAACACTTACCTGTTTTTCTCCGATTTCAAAGGACAAGCATCTGTTGATACCGAATAACAAGGATGAAATTGACATATTGATTGCCACGGACTGTATATCGGAAGGTCAGAACTTGCAGGACTGTGACTATTGCATTAATTATGATATTCATTGGAATCCGGTTCGCATTATACAGCGGTTTGGGCGTATTGACCGTATAGGAAGCAAAAACAAAGTGATACAGCTTGTTAATTTCTGGCCTGATTTGACATTGGACGATTATATAAACCTAAAAAGCAGAGTTGAAACCAGGATGAAGATTTCAGTAATGACTTCTACTGGTGATGACGATCTTATTAACGCCGAGGAACAAGGAGATCTTGAATATCGTAAAGCACAATTAGAACGACTTCAAGAAGAAGTTGTTGACATTGAAGATATGTCTACCGGTATTTCAATAATGGACTTAGGGCTTAATGAATTTCGCCTTGATTTACTTGAATATATTAAGCGTCATCCTGATATTGAAAAGGCTCCACATGGTATGAATGCTGTTGTAGCTGCAACCGAGGAATCCCCCGCTGGCGTTATCTATGTTCTTAAGAATATAGATGGCGGTATAAATATTGATAATCAGAATAGATTGCATCCATTCTATATGGTTTATATCTCAGAGAATGGTGATGTTATTTGCGATCATCTCTCCCCAAAGCAAATGCTTGACACAATGCATTACCTTTGCCGTGGTAAGACAGAGCCAGATGTGCAGCTATGTAAAGTCTTAAACAGTGAAACAAAAGACGGGCGCGATATGTCAAAGTATTCCGAACTATTAGGTGAAGCAATCAATTCTATAATTGATGTAAAAGAGGAAAGCGATATAGACAGCCTATTTCACCAAGGGGGTACTACTGCTCTTCTTTCAAATATTACCGGGCTTGATGACTTTGAGTTGATTTGCTTTATCGTAGTAAAGTGAGGTGTGATGGATGCTTGAATTTCCTTCTTCAACTGCATATAACAGAAGAATTCCTAAGCAGAAGTTTTATGAAAATCTTTCTGTAACACCTGAACTTAAACGGGTATTTATCGAGCAAATATCAGTGATATACTGGCGCAATAAAATAGCTGCAACTACAATGAACATTAGTGCTGGAGAGACTGTTACAGAACTGGAAGTGTTTGAACTTCGATTAAATCAGCAAAGTCTGGATACTCGCGTATTACAGCTTATAGACAGAGAAATACCCTACCATATTTTATTTCTTTTAATGTATAATGATCATTATCAAGCTTGGATAGGATACAAAGAGCAGAGTCAGGCAAAGCAGGGGAGGTTCAAGGTTAATAGTTATTATCACACGGATTGGGTTAAGCCGGATCAACTTAATTTAAGATTGGATGGCCTCAATGTTGATACAATTTATGATAATTTTATTCGGCAGATTGCCGGAGAGCGGTTGCTAACCTTAAAAGAGTCATCAGGTAAATATACGATTAGCTTAAAAGAAGCTATAGAGTGCGATGAAAAGCGCCAGAAGCTAATGAAGCAAATTGCTTCATTAGAGCTTAAGGTTAACAATGAAAAGCAATTCAATGTTCGAGTAGAATTGAATGCAGAACTAAAAAAGATAAAAATAGAATTCAATGAACTAAACTAATATTTTACTTTATCAGAACAAAGGAAGCTGGAGGTTACTACTTATGGATAAAATGCGAATGGAGTCGGTTGACATAACCGCTAAGAACATCGAGAAAATTGGAGAGCTGTTCCCTAATGTAATTACTGAATCCCGTGATGAAAACGGCAAGCTTAAAAAAACAATTAATTTTGATATGCTACGGCAAATTCTAAGTTCAGATGTGTTGGAAGGCGATGAAGCATACGAATTTACTTGGGTAGGAAAAAAAGCAGCCATTGTGGAAGCAGGAAAGCCTATCCGCAAAACGTTGCGCCCCAGCAAAGAGGAAAGCAAGAATTGGGATACAACGGAGAATCTTTATATTGAAGGCGACAATCTTGAGGTTTTAAAGCTTTTGCAAGAAAGTTATCTTGGTAAGGTAAAAATGATTTATATAGATCCTCCTTACAATACAGGTAAGGATAGTTTTGTGTATTCAGATAACTTTACCATAGATAGCAATGAATATGAAGAACAGATAGGATTGTATGATGAGGAAGGGAATAAACAATATAAAGAAAATAACGCAAGCAATCCAAGGTTTCATTCCGATTGGTGCTCGATGCTATATTCGCGTCTTCTTTTATCATGTAATCTATTAAGTCAAGATGGTGTAATCTTTATCAGTATTGATGATTATGAGGTTGATAATCTAAGAAAAATTGCAAATGAGGTTTTCGGTGAAAGTAATTTTGTCGGTATGATTATTTGGGAGAGGGCTTTTGCTCCTAAAAACGATGCTAAATACTTCTCAACAAGTCATGACTATATAGCTGTTTATGCTAAAAGTATCGGTGACTTTAAAATTGGAAAGCTTCCGCGGACAGATGAAGCAAATGCAAGATATAAAAATTTAGATAATGACCCGCGAGGCGCCTGGATTTCTGATAACTTAACTGCTAAGACTTATTCATCTAAATATGATTATCCAATTACTGTTCCAAGTGGACGCATAATAAAACCTGCTCATGGGTCATGTTGGAGGGTATCGAAAGAAAGATTTAATGAATTAGTAAAAGACAATAGGGTTTGGTTTGGTTCTGATGGTAATAATGTCCCACGACTAAAAAGATTTTTGTCAGAAATACAAGATGGGATGACCCCAACTACAATATGGAAATATGGGGATGTTGGTCATAATCAAGAAGGGCGACAAGAGCTAAAAAAGTTATTTGATGATAAGGGGTACTTTGATGGTCCTAAGCCAGTACGTTTACTTTGTAGAATAATGCAGATTGCTAATCTCAACAGTGACTCTATTATTCTTGACTTTTTTTCAGGTTCAGCAACCACCGCACACGCTGTAATGAAATATAACACTGAGAACGGTGGAAGCCGCAAGTTTATTATGGTACAATTGCCGGAACCTTGTGATGAAAAGAGTGAAGCTTATACCGCTGGCTATAAAAATATATGCGAAATCGGTAAAGAGCGTATCCATCGTGCTGGTGAAAAAATCAAAGAAG
>ENA-UOOR01002391-UOOR01002391.1-fermentation-metagenome-genome-assembly--contig:-NODE-2391-length-19016-cov-6.714045_pt1 | contig 19016 bp, 32 predicted proteins | sample MGYA00245780_ERZ724029 | MGnify/ENA primary metagenome ERZ724029 (study PRJEB28704, sample SAMN03018315) | fermentation metagenome | biome: anthropogenic terrestrial biome; feature: soil; material... | reverse complement strand
TTATTCGTCCGATCGGGTAGTCTTGGAATCTCCCAATGTCGTCAGCCTGTACGGTCGGGGCGCAGGCTCTAAGGCTCAAGTCAACGGCGCTGAAGTGGTTATAGGGGGTAATAACGTTTACATTACTGGGGCCACGGAAGTGACGGGGAATTTAAGGGTTTTGGGTGAAATTACAACAACAGGTGGCAAGCCAGCGTCGCAAGTTACAGAAAATTATGGATTACGCTATCTATACGCCACTGAAGCCCCAGAACTCGTCTACTATGATCGTGGGGTAGTTAACCTTGTGAATGGCGAGGCAACAATCTATCTTGACCCTATTTATTTAGAATGCATTGAACCGGATACAGGATTAACCCCTTGGCAAATATGGGCAGAATGCTATGGGGAAAATAGCGTCTATATATCCGAGACAGGACCGGACTATTTCACAGTAAAGGAGCGGAACGGCGGGAATTCTAGCAATAAGGTTATTTGGAAGCATGAAGCTATCCGCAAAGGATATGCTGGTATACGACTATTGGAGGTGTTAGATTAATGAATCCAACTAAGCAAAAACTTGAAAAGTGGATCGAGATTGAAGAAGCAAGGTATGCGAACGCCCAACGTAACATAGAAGGGCTGATAGTACAAAGCAGTGAAAGCCAAAGTAAAATTTATGAATACCGAGCTATGCTAGATGCCTTGCTGGATGAAAAGACAGAAGCCGGGGACTAATCCCCCGGCTCTATTTCAGGTGTTATAATTAAAACTTGCTGAGTTACTTCATCCCATTTGATCTCAGAGCCAAGAGCTTCGGCCACATAACGAGCGGGAAGCATGGTTCGGTCACTGGCGATCTCAGGAGCTACATCGGCTACCGCAGATTTACTATTGACGGTGTAAGCGGTGCTGCCAATAGTGAATATCACTATTGTATCGCCCTTTGACAGGGTTACGGTCTGAGCAGTCTGGTCCCAAACAACTTCCGCACCCAGGGCTTCGGCCAGGTAACGCATGGGCACGTAAGTGCGATTATCTTTTACGTATGGAGCTACATCCATAGTTACGGTTCCGGCAGAAGTTGTAATAGACGTATTTCCAATCGCGAATATAGCAGACATCACTTGCCCCGATGTTCCCTCTTTAATAGAATCGGCAACAGGCGTTTCAATAGGGGTAATGGGCTTGCTCATGGAGCCACTGAACCCACTAGGGGAACTATCATCGTCGTAATTTGGAGGGTAATATGCTATGTCAAAACAAGTTGGTATGCCGCTATATAATTCTGCTATAGCCTCCGTTTTGTGTTGTCCGTACACATAAAAGGGGATGCTATCACGTTGTGAAAAATCTGGAAAATAAGTTATGCAGGTTATGTCCGTATTAAGGGGCTCAGCCCGATAACGATTTGCAATATTGCCGAGAGCAAACTTTACTAGTTGCTGTTCAGCATCTTTCCATGTAAACACCTTAGATAACGGGAAAATCGTGTTATTTGTTGGAATAGTAGAGCCGTCTTTATAAACGGACATAGCCACGTTGGCATTTGATAGTGTTGAAAAATCTACCCACAAAGAATAAACTTCGTTGTTACTGGTCTGTCCTGCGGTTTCAAGCAGATTAATTTGATCATGCAAATATTGAGCATCGTTTAATGTCTCTTCCGGTGTTCTCGCCATCGCCGGCGCAACAACCGCGAACAACAGGGCAATAGTCAACAACAGGGCAACTATCGGGTTTTTTCGCATAATTAGTTCCTCCTTTTATTTGTTTTTACGTCCTAGTTTTACCATTATCATACTATTTAAAAATCGAAAACACAAGACAGGGACAGGGCAGAAAGGTCTAAATGTGGCCGTTTCTGTTTTTTAATTTTACGAAGAAGTGATGATAAATATTTAAAAATAGTAGTGGCAATTGATATTTTTGAAAATTCAGTGACAATTTGCATATCATGTATTAGTATAAAAACATCAATAATATGTGATATAGAAAGGAGCTAAATTATGGCAAGCGTGTTTGATGTGGCAAAGTATATTCTTGAAAAAACAGGGTCTTTGTCCACTATGAAGTTGCAAAAACTAGTTTATTATGCTCAGGCTTGGTCATTGGTTTGGGATGAATATCCGGATGCTCCTTTGTTTAAAGAGAGAATAGAGGCATGGGTAAATGGGCCGGTTGTCCCCGCTCTTTTTGCAACTCACAAGGGGATATATTCGGTTGATGCTTCTTATCCTGCATTTGCCCAATGTGGTGACAATCTGAGCGACAACCAAAAAGATACCATAAACAAGGTAATTGAGTTCTATGGCTGTCATTCCTCGCAGTGGCTAAAAGATTTAACTCATGCAGAGGAGCCTTGGATCCAGTCTAGAAAAGGATTGCCAGAGGGCGAACGTGGCAATAGTGAAATAACCCTTGAGAGTATGGCAGAATATTATGGGAGCCTCTAGGTCATCGAAAACAATAAAAACCACGACAGGCATTAGGGTTACAGAAAAGGAATCTAGAACTAAAGCTAAAGCCGCCAATTATCGCACCATGAAGCCATCATGGAATCTTGGGTTTTTGGATTTAAGTTATAAGTGGAGTTTTCACAAGGTAGTTGGCGATAATGTTTTATTTCGGGACGTTTACAGTAAATTGTGTTTCTATGAGACAATGACTTGGCAAGTTATATTACAGGCCAATGGCGGGAAAAGTCACGGAAGCAATAACCATGAAATCCCCATTGAGCGATTAATACCAGAAGCACAAAAGCGGCTAGAAGAACTGCACCTCAACGACATTGATTCTCTATTTTCTCTTCGGTTAACCGGAAAGCAACGAGTATGGGGCATTCTGGATGGTTCCGTCTTGAAACTACTATGGCTTGATATGAACCACGAAATATGTCCTTCAATTAAATAATATTTAGTCTTTCATGCGGGGATAGTCCCGCTTTTTTTATGCCTAATTTAAAAGATTGGCGGTGATGTAATTTGCTCAATCCAACGGGGATAGGGGTGACATTTGGGAAAATAACAACTTCGCTTACCGACCCTCTAGCCTGGCTAGGGGGTTTTTTAGTGGGCGCATTCACCTATCTCGTAGGACCTGGACCAGCTTTTTATGCCTTGTGGATAGCAGTAGCAATGGATTTGATATCCAGACTGATGTGTGAATCAGTTAATCACGGCGGCTTCCTTAAGGCCGTTAAAGAGGGTCATATCAGGTCTGACAAGGCTTTGTCCGGGGCAAAGCTGAAAATCACGGCTTATTTCTTTATGTGTGTTTTCGCTGCCCAAATAGAGAAATTCCCATATGACTACGCTTATTTAGCCAGTTCAGTTATTTACGGGATATTCTTCTTTGTGGAGCTTGAAAGCACTTGCGAGAACTTTTTAGAAGCAGGGGTAGAAGAATTTAGCTGGTTAAAACGGTTCAGCCGCCGCAAGTTAGAAAAAATCATAGAGGAAGAGGGTATTGCAACGGAAGAAGGTGGTGGAAACGAGCAAGGACCAATTTAAGATTGAATCTAAGCCTAGTCCCAATTTTACCGCAGGACGCAAGGGCAACAAGATTATTGCAATAGTAGATCATATAACCGCCGGGCTGATGCCGGGATGCTTATCATGGATGTGCAATCCAGTGGCGAAGGCATCAGCCCACTATTTGGTCACTCGTCAAGGCAAGATTTATCAGCTTGTCAAAGATGCAGATACGGCCTGGCATGCTGGAGCAGTTAATCGGCCCAATTGGGCCTTGTATTCTGGTGGCAATCCCAATCACTGTACCCTCGGCATAGAGCATGAAGGTTACAGAGAGCAAAGCGGGGATGGTAATCTAACAGAGATGCAATATCAGGCTTCGTTGTGGTTACATAAACAATTAATTAATAAATATAATTTGCCAATAGATGACAACCATATTCTCGGCCATTACCGCATCGACAGTGTGAACCGCCCTAACTGCCCCGGCCCCAATTTCCCATGGAACCAGTTGTTTAACGACCTAAAGAGAGAGGATGATGATATGTTTGCTAAGTTAAAACTCGACACCAATGTCGATCTGCCCGAAGTCAAGGTGAAGTTGAACGGTGCTTTAAAAGATAAGTGCGTTCTGCTTAACGTTGACAACAGGGACACGACCTATATCCCAGCGGTTATCCTGCGAGATATCGGGATTGATGTTACTTGGGACAATGCTACAAAGACTGTCATAATCGGCAAATAAGTAAAGGGAGGGCTTAATAATGGAAAATTTAAATCAAATAGCTGCTCAATACGCTATCGGCGGGGCTTCTGCTCTTGTTATCAATGGGATTCTGGTCAAAGCTATCAGGCTGGCTGGTATCCCGTCAAAGTACCTGCCGCTGGTTTCTATCGGCGGCGGCATGGGGTTAGGGATGCTCTGGGCTTATTTAACCGGCAACCCCGCCATTAATGGGGTTATGGCAGGTGTTCTTCTTGGCGCGGCTACCAGCGGGAACTATGACGCGGTTAAGAAGGCAGAGAAATAATCCTGATTTAGATTTTAAGGTTGCTGTAACGCGGCTACAGGTGTTTTGGCTCTCCGGCAATGGTTTTGTATTAGCCGGAGAGCCTTGCCCGTTCATGGGCTAATCTACAGCCTGTTCTTGTTGTAGTATCCATAACAAAGCTTCCCCGGCGGCATTTGTGCGGTTTTCCGCTAGGAATTTCTGCCACCAAGGGCAGATATGCGGCTTATTCGGATGGAATATATAGCATGCGTCGTGCCTGGATTCCACCCTGTAGCCCCGCTCCTCCATATATATTATGAGTTGGTCGAGGCGGGGAACAAAAATCCAATCCGCTATAATTTGATGGGTTGCTTCTTTTATGTCATGTTCCGCCAGAACATCCTTCTCCCAATGGTCGCCAACCTGATAGTAAAAGAGGTCCCCGAGCGCCGGCTCCCATGCAAGTCCAGCATCTTTCAATTTCTTCGATAGCCCTAAATCAAGCATTCTCTCTCATCCTTTCTATGCAAAATTCAAGCTGCTCAGGCTTTATCCTCAGTAGAGGCAATATCTTCTCCACCGCTGACCGCCTAATTCTTTTGCCCTGCAATATCCCGATACAGTTGTCCGTTTCCCGCAGTATGTCTTTCCATGGCATATCCTCGAAGTACTTAAGCTCAATTATTCGCCGTTCTTGCGTAGTTAAGCAGGTTAGGGCACTGGTGGTTTTTTCGACAACTTCACCTATTGTGAGAATGTTCTGCATAAGTTTTCTTATTTCTTCGCTGATAATACGGTCTTTGGCACGAATGACATTGGTCATTTTATCTCCTGGAGAGGGCATGGCATGAGGCATATCGCTCATTATTCGGTTGCCTATAGCCAAGGAGTACAGAATATCGTCGGGGTCTATATTATCATTCTTGCCCTCATGGTAGAGCCGTTCAAGTTCTATCTGCAGGTTCTTGAGATATGACTTCAGTTTGGGATAAGACTTTAGCAGTTCTTCGGCTTGGGGGTATTTGATGTACAATTAGTCACCTTCTTTCAGGGCGGCAAGAGCCTGCTTAAGAAGATCATCAGCTTTAAGGATATTGCTTGCCGTGTTGTAACATCGATTCGCATTGAATTCTTCATGAGAATCTACGCATTCTTTTGCTGCCTCAATAACTGCCCTAATCTTCTCCCCAGGGTCTGGACAATTAATGATTTCTCTCGCCTTTATGGTTAATTCTGTATCTCGGCAATAGCAGTTTTCTAATTCCTCCACAATTTCTTCCAGAGCTTCCCTCAGCGCCGCTACTTGGCAGGAAAGATTCTGTATGCTCTGCCGCTGCAGGTCGGTTTCTTCCCGGAGGGCTGCGAGTTCGGCTAATTCCTTTCTATTTGGCGAGCGCTTGTAATCCCAACACTTTTGCCACATTTCGGGGCTTTCTTCCCGGCAATAATGACAACTGCCATCCATGCCGTCCATATTGCCAAAGCTTTTACAGAACTCCATCAGCTCACCATCCTTTCCCACTTCTTACGGTCACGGTTCCACTTCCAACTTCCAGCATCTTCAGACCGTAAAAAGGCATCGTCTGATTTTAAAATCTCAGATTTATAAACAACCATCATTTCTCTAACGGTCATGTTGGAGGCATCAAAGCATATAGAATCAATAAAGAGCTCGGCATTTCTACCAAGCTCTTTTTGCGAATCCAGTCTGTCATATGTTTTTATCCGGGGCATTTAATCCTGTCCTCCCTCCAGTTCTTTTATTCTGCGGTCAATAAATTTCTTGATGACGGGATTATGATTTTCAAGATATGATTCCGTTAGTTTTACTAATATTTTGGTTCTCGCCTTATCCTCGCAGGCTGGCTTGGACCAGGGCAAGACTTCTTTCAATGCTGTATAAGTATTTATGGTTGGCTCACTCCTCTCTTCAAAATTGATTTTATCTCCTCTTTTGTTTTTCTTGCCGCTACAAGGAAACAAAGAATGCCCCAAAAGTAGAGCCCCAGCAGGCTCATCAAAATAGCAATCGCCACAAGACTTGTGCAGATTATTGTAATTACACTTGGCAAATTAAATCCCTCGCTTTCGCTTCGTAGTGCGCTTTTAGGCATCCCAAGCAGCTTTTACTACCATCAAGGTATTCTTCGGGGCAGCTCTCTTTTATTGGGCAGATTTCCTCAATAGGCTTTATCTTCTCCATGTCCTGCACCAATAGCTCAAACATCGAAGTGATGATTTGCCCGCTTTCTTTGAGCCATTCGACATACATTAAGCCATCCGTCAGTTCCTGCGCTAAATGCTCTAATCGATAGTCAAAGCTACCGTGGTTGTCCTCTAAAGGCTGTCCATACTTCTCTATGCCCTTTCGCTCCTGCGCTTCAAATCGGGCATCTACGCGCTCTTTAAATCTTCCCATCTTTCAATAACCTCCTTAATCAGGTTCGTATAAATCACATTCTTCAACTATTAAAACTCGATACGGGTCTACTCTCTGCGGTTCTTTTAAAACCCAACGGGCTTTTTTGTAAACTGGCGTGCCATATAATATTTTGTTGCAGCCCCCAACTTCAAAGGGTTTTGCATAGGCCCTTTTGCAGCCAAGGCATAGCGATTGAGTTTTAAAAGGATTGGATTTGCTACGTTTAAGCTTGCGCTGGTTGCGTCTTTTCTCGGCTGCTTTAGAGGCGTTTTGACTGTTTTGGTAGCTACAATCAGGTGAACAGGTTAACTTCGCCGGATGATTAGTGGAAAACTCCGCACCGCATATTTTACAAATCCTAGTGTATTTCAATCATCACCCCTCCAATATTGACAAGGACCTGTTTCCGTGAAGGGTTTAATCATCAGGCTTAAGAACATCTTGCGCCTTGGGCAGTTGTCGAAGTCTTGTTTGCAGTCATGCTGGCAGGACTCCAATGCTAATTCTGCTAGGTCGTAAAGTAGGTCGATATTCACCTTGACGGCAGGCTCTTGAGAATTAACCAGTTTTTCAGCGTACAGTTTAGGCTCGACTCTCTTTATGGCATTCTCAATGGTCTTTAGTTCGGTCAATTCTAAGCCGCCTAGCATTAGCTCGGACAGGTTTTCAATGCTAAGGATGATACTATCCAGCCAGGTAAGCTCTTTGCCCCTGAAGTGCTCTCTATGGTTCTCTAAAATTAATTGCAGGGAGAGTATCCACAATACTAGCTCCCTGCGAAAACCATTAAGATATTTAGCTTTTGGTTTAGCCATTTAGAGCCTCCTTTGCTTTGGTAAGATAATAGTCTTTAGTGCATTTCTCAATAGGGTAACGGTGGCATAAATCGCAATCATAGCCCCCATAATTGTTAACAACGTTTATACTTTCGTTCCAAAGACAAACGTCAGTTTCTTCGGCTATGAAGTCACATGCTAATTCCAGTGCCTTCTCAGTCTGTTCTAACTTTGCTTTCAACCCCGCCCATTCTCCCAGCATCTTATCGGAGCATTTAAAATGCACTCTATCACCGTTAGGTAGCTTGACTATGCTATCTAACTGATCTGCTGGTTCGTTGCAGTATGGACAATTCATACTATCCCTCCACTTCTTCGCCAACCAAATAATTAAGCCAGCATTTCAAACATCTATCCATGCTGGCTCTACAATGTTCCTTCGGTCTAACACAATAACCCTCGTTGATTGACCATTTAAGCGTATCGACTAAGGCGTCTCGGTATCTGTCCGGTTCTTCTGCTAGTTTTTCAATCCGCTCGAAGTCCTGCCATCGGGTTAGGCATTGCTTAGCGCACTGGATGCAGTACCAATTACCCTCGTTATCCTTAAGATAGTCTGTACCCTCAAGGGACTTTGACTTAATTTTTTTGCCACACATTATGCAGTTCATGGAATCACCTATCAGAAGGGAATATCATCGTCTGTGTCGCCGTCAACCTCAATATTCCCAATATCCGTATAATCGGCGGTATCGGCAGACTTTTCTTGGGCTTTAGTACCAAGGAATTCCACTCTATCAGCCACTATCTCTGTAACATAGACCTTGCGCCCTTCTTGGTTTTCATAATTGCGGGTTTGGATTCTGCCGTCTATTCCGACGAGAGAGCCCTTACTAAGATAATTGGCACAATTCTCTGCTGGCTTACCCCATACGACGCAAGTAACCCAATGGGTTACTTCGCGGTTATAGCTATCTGTTACTGCCATAGAAAAGCTAGCAACCGCCGTGCCTTTGGGAGTATACCTTAACTCAGGGTCTTTGCCCAATCTGCCGGTTAAAATTACTTTATTGATGCTCATTATTTGCCCTCCATTTCTTCTTTGGACTTAGCGATTTTCTCCAAAGAACGCACTATTCTATTGGCGCAACTTTCGCAAAAGTCAAGGTTTTTTGTAAAATAGTCCATTTCAACACTGTTCCAGAAGCGGTCTGTTTGTAAGCACAATTTGTAACTATCCTGCGTTCTATTAAGTTCTTTTCCACATCCATCACAAATATTAATAGTCCTTTCACTCATGCTATTTTCCTCGCTTTCTTTTTGCTTTTCGAATTAATGCCTTTCGCTATCACTTCACTTTTTGGTACTCTATACCGCTTACCGCTTGAATCTTGGCAAAAGAAAACCACTTGCTTGCCAATTCCGGTGTCAAGTGGCTCAATGTTTGTGCTTATTATCTTCGCGATTATGTTTTGATTGTCTCGCCTAAAAATTAGTGATTGGGTCAATAGTCATCACCTCCGAACAGGGTTTCTTGTTCTTGCCTAATAGATGCTGATTTTAGGTTGTTTACGGCTACATTGTAGTAAGATTCTTTAAGCTCGATGCCCACAAACCGTCTACCCGTTTCTAGTGCTTTATATCCTTCGCTGCCAATACCCATGAAAGGGGACAAAACAATATCGCCGGGATTAGTCCATAACTGCAAGGCTCTTTCGATAACATCTAATTGCAAGGGGCAAATGTGCCTTTCGTCGTCGTTCTCCCTGGCTGATTCTTTTTGCAGGGTATTTGACTGGTTTATGTCCATCCATACCGGGGAGGCATAACGCCGCCAAACATGATGAGAATAAACCGGGTCAGTGCTGGCCATGGAAATGGATCTATGTTTACGGCTATCCTTTAGCGTAGGTTCCTTCCTCGGTGCTTTTGGCTCATCCTCACCTGCAAAACTTGTTAAACCGTTAGGGTGTGCTATCGGCTCTGGATTGTCGCCCGGTTTCCGCATGGTGATTAGATAGTCCGGTAAGCCCTGCCGACACATGGCAGAATCTTTTTCTATCTGCTTATGCATCAATCCTAATGCTTTTGTTCTAGTGGCCTCAATCAAGGGGTCTTTCCAAATGGCTACCCTTGAATGATAGATGAAGCCATATTCTTGAAACATACGAATTAAATCGCCGGGGAAGTCTTTTAAGCCGATATATCTGTCCCTTTCCTTCATGGCCGGAATGTCCATGCAATGAAAACTAACCAATCTGCCGGGAATTGTTACTCTGAATAATTCCTGCACCAAAAACTTAAAGTGAATGTAAAAAACATCATCGCCTTTACTATTACCCATATCTCGGTCGCTGTTGGAATAGGTATACAGCGAAGCAAACGGGGGAGAAAATATCGTATAGTGTATTGAATTGTCCGGTATGCCTCTTATAACCTCGACACAGTCGCCATGATAGGCACTAAATTTGCTTGTTATCTCTTGGTTTATTACCTTCAAATAACTTCACTCCTTAACCAATCCGGTATCTGCATTTTCACGGTAGGATTATATTCTGTTACTTCTTTAACAGTAGCCCTTACATTGCGCCTGGTAATGTCCCTGGTGTATTCCACCATTTCCTGTATCATCTGCTCTGCGTCACGCTCCTTGCGCTCTATATTGGCCTTTACGGCTCCCTCTAAATCTGATGTTATGATGGTTACATCAACTGGCTCTGTCTGTCCAAATCTCCAGCATCTTCTAACAGCTTGATAATATTGCTCAAAGGAATGAGATAGTCCAACGAATGTCATGTTAGAACAATGCTGAAAGTTCATCCCGAACCCGCAAATGGAGGGCTTAGATACTAACACCCGATATTTGCCGTCCATGAAGCCCATCATGGCATCCTCTTTGTGTTCGTTGCTGTCGCTACCTTTAACCTCTATAGCGTCCGGTATGGCTCGCTTAAGGGCTTCTGACTCGGTATTGAGGTTACACCAGACAAGATGAGGCTTGTCGCTGTTGTTGACCTTGTCGGCACATCTTTCAACTCGCTGGGGTAGGGTTTGCCTTGCTGCTGCTCTTTGCTCTTGTAATGTTTTGGCCTCAACCACAAACAACGAACCATCTAATGGCCTGTCTGTTTTAATGATTTCCTCGTGGATTCTTAAAGGCGGTAGGTTAAAATCGCCATCGTCATAATCTAAGTCACTCGGTTTAGTTATTACCGCCGCCCATGATGCTACCCATTCCCAGAATCGTTTTTGCGCATGGCCTTTAAGCCTCCATTTGCTTGTATCGCTACCGTCATGGGTGAAAAACATGGCAAGCATTTCATTTCGTTTCATTACGCCTAGAAATTCCGCTTGCGTCCCTAACTCCATGTAGTCATTGGGCGCGGGTGTCGCGGTAGCTGACAGCTTAAAAGGGGTATACTCGAAGGCTTCTGTTATCTGCTGACGAAGTTTGCCGGTAAATGATTTTAAAATTGAGCTTTCGTCAACAACCACGCCAACGAATTTCTCCGGCTTAAAGTGCTGCAACATTTCATAGTTGGTGATATTGATTCCGGGTTTAACGTCTGCTTGGGTACGGCATAGATTAACTGTTATGTCCAGTTTTTTGGCCTCTCTAACCGTCTGCTGACTAACCGCTAATGGCGCAAGGATTAGAACGTTTTCCCCGGTGTGTTGATGTACTTGGTTACCCCAGTCTACTTGCATGAAGGTTTTACCCAATCCCGTACTGGCGAACAGGGCCGATCGCCCTTTAAGCAAGTTCCATCGGGTTAAATCTTTTTGGAACTCAAATAATAAAGGGCTTAACTGCTCTCTTGGAACGTCAAGCCCTGTGCTTTGGTGAATTACCTGTTTGCTTTTCAAAAATTCCTGATAGTCCAGTTTGCCTCCCTCCTTTAAATCACCAATTCCTGCCGGTGCTTCTTGCGTATGTTTTTTAAAATCAAGCTCACATTCTTTTGGCTGCAACCTAGAATTTCTGCCACCTCCTGCTGTGTCAAGTAAGGATAGAAATACAGTAAATTTACTACTGCTCTGGTCTTTGCCTTGCCTTTGCCGGGATTTTCTTTGTTGATTTTGAGAATAAATTGCTCTGCCGATAATCTGTCTGTTAGCTCACCTTCTGGCGATTCAATACCAAAATACGATTCCCAGTTAGAGGCTTCGCCATCAAGGTCAAGGGCCAATTCTTCAAGGTAAGATTCCATGGGCTTTGTTTTGTACTGATACATAAATTCACGGTAGAGGGTTCGCCTGATACTCTTTACGGCGTAAGTGCTAAACTTAATTCCATATTCGGGGTTATAGCCCAATGCAGCTAAAACTAAAGCATAATAACTTACTGCTAATACCTCCTCATGGTCAAAGTCGCGATTAATATTGAACTTATTTGCTGTGTATTGAGCTAACCGCAGGTTATCTAAAACCAGTTGGCATTGCTCAGGTGTTAATCGCATCACTCCACCTTCTTTCTAGGCTTCTTTGCTGGCTTCTCGCCTTTAAGGGCGGCTATGATTTCTTGCTGGTTCACCGTCCATCCTCCGCGATTCCCCAGATATGCTTCGCCGATTTTAGCCAAAACAAAAGCGTCTCCCTGATTATTGTCGTGAAGCTCAACTCCCCAACGTTTATATATCTGTTGCAATATAATCTCTTTAGGGGCGGTTCCTTGGCTGGTGGCGAACTTTTTTAACTGGCTTGGTGTTACCTCTATCCAGGGAGTGTTTGCGCTGTTTTTGAGCCTTTCTAACTCCTCTCTGATTCGCCAGCCAAGATAGGCGGTATCAAAAACTGATCGGCCCTTGCTGCCATAAGAAAAACCCTCGATTACTATTAAATCGGGGGCTTGCGATAACTCCGGCTTATAGGTGTCATTTATATCATTGAGTCTTCCGATTATTTGATGAAGGATTAAATGTACCCTGTAAATCGTCCCTAATTCCGGTCTGTTTTGAGTCGTTTGGGCTATTTCTATTTCTCCATCACGCAAGACTACTATGCCGGTGCTTGTCAAGCTGGGGTCAATCCCCATTGTAATCATAATTCCGTCACCCCCATGGCAAGGAGTGCAGCGCGGCAGATTGCAAGGGACAGAGTATCTCCTTCACTTTGCCACCATTCCCTTATGCCCTTGCCGGTAATCAGTACCGCATAGGGCTTTAGGCGTGTATCTGCGCTTATTGTTATGTCTACTCTTAGTACATGGGGCTTAATTTCCTCCACCACTTCCCATGCCGCTGATATGTCGGTGGAGTAATCAGGCAACCACCAAAACGAGGGACATTTTTGCATATCGTATTTACTTCCCCTTGGACTTGTTGCAGTTTTGTCATCCCATTTCCACCCCAATTTTGCAGCAAGCAATTTATCCATCTCTCTCCCTGCTGGCATTTCATCTATTAACATCCCGTCTGCCCCCATTCTTCTATCCTCTGCAAAACAGCATCCACTCCGACTTTATCAATAAAATTCTTGGCTTCGCTTATGGCTATTCCGACATTGAAGCCAACCGCTTGCCCATATTCAAAGCCAGCCTTGTAAAACCTATCCCGCTCTTCTTCTCTTAACTTTGAGAAACCAAACACCTAATCACTCCTTCCAGGGATTGAAGCCCCTGCTACCCTCGACCACCTCTAATTGCTCATCCAAAGAACCGTTTAATAAAACATCAATCCAATAACTGATTAGTTCTTTATACTGCAGGCTTTTGATTACCTCAGCGCGGTTCAGGTCTAATCCGCTGTCAATGGACATAATAAAAGAGTACATCTGCCTCTCTATGCCGATTAGCCGCTTGTACTCTCGTTTGATACTATTATGTTGTTCTTCTCGCTTGCGTCGCTCCTGCTGCCGCCTAGACTGCTCTAAGGCGATTCTCTTGCGTTCCTCTTCGCTAATGTCTCCATCAATCCCTAAATCCCTTGCTAGTAGCTGTAAGGTATCTGCTAATGGAAGATTCAACACTTCTGCCACTAAGTCAATCTGATCTCCGTAGGCATGACAGCCGAAGCAATAAAATCTATCTGATTCAGGGTTAATGCTCATTGACGGGGTTTTCTCATTATGAAAGATGCAATTGCACCAATATCTATTGCCTTTGCGAATAGGGACTATATCGGTATATCGGGCAAGAGCTTCCATAATGGGCAGGTTAGATTTAATCTGGTCGATTAAGGGGTTCGATAGAATCACTCTCCTTATGGCTACACATTAACTTCTATTTCCAGTGTTGTCCCACATTCCAAGTTCTTCTAATGCATCTTCTATATGTTCTTTAAATTCTACTTCTGAAATCTCATAATCATCTAAAAACTCGTCTATGGGTAACTGGGCAGATAACCACATATATACCCAATCCGCAATACCTTTAACTGAATACCCTTCTTTGTTGCATTCTCCTAAGGGTTGAATCATCCCATTTAGGTAATGTGCAAATTTATCCGCACCAACATAAACCTTAGTCCCTGCTTTAATCTTTTTCATAGTGCCAAATACACCTTCGAGTTCAGTATCTTCTTTGTAGATGATAATTTCACCAATATTATATTTACTCACAATCATTCCTCCGTTTCACTACGTATAACCAACACACTACGTTGTTCTCGCCGTTCCGCATCGTTCGCAAACTTCATGCCTTATAAGGTTTAGGAATCCGCAAAATACGCAAGTCCAGCCGCGATTGATTTTAGGTTCATAGCGCGGTCTTTCCTTAAATGGCTTGCTATCTTCACAATTCCATATATCGCACTCACCCTCAAAAGGGCAGTAGGGCAAGTATTCGTCATCCGTCCTGAAATGCTGGCAATTTGTGCAATAAACATGACTTTTAATGGCATGGCAAACTTCATCATATAACTTGTCATCAAAATCGCTAAGGGTAAGATTTTCTCCTCTCCATTTGACTGAAATTTCGTCTGACATATGACCCTTAAGACTCTTTGCCTCAAAAATTTTACCTGAAAAAATCTTGTGTTTATTCAACCCTTTATCTCCCTTCCAATATCGTTCCAAATATCCTTAATCGGCTCTGGCTTATCAATTCTTACCGCTTGGGTAATTTGTTGAATCGACATGTCAAACCATATCGGGATTTTATTCCCCGACACTCCATCACGGTTCTTTTCAATTTCAAGATCATAGTTCCAATTTTTATAGACTATTCTTTTTTCTTTGGCTACTTCTTGAACGGTTTCCGCAGATACAGGTATCAGTTTAAGCATTAAGTCACATTCATTCTTGATTTTTCTGGCCCCCTGAATAGATCCATCGGTGTTTAGCTGTACCAGGCACATAATGGCACATTTTAGGTTTTGTGCTAACTGTTTTTGCGCTTTGATGATGTTGTATAGCACTTGATATTCTTGTAACCTCGGGTCTGATGTTTCCATGCGCCCTACATAATCTACAATGATTAACTGTACGTCTTTGCGTATTTTAGCTCTTCTCGCTATGCTGGTTAATTTTGCAGGAGTTAGGTTAGGAATGTGAGCAGGGTAAAAGCCTGAGTTAGCAAGTTTACCGTAAGCGTCGGCAATTTCCTGTAATTCCTCATTGTTAATAGCTCCGTGCCTTATTTTGTCGTGGTCTACTCCCGATAGGATGCAACCCCATCTTAAGGCTATCTGCTGCTTACTCATTTCGGTGTTGATATACAAGCAAGGCTGATTAGCCTCAATGGAAGTAGCAAGCACGGTATTTAAAGCGAATGCTGTCTTACCATGCCCGGTCTGAGCTCCTAGAATGATTAAGTCGCCCGGCTTGTAGCCTAAAGTGATTTCATCCAAGCTTTTCAGGCCGGTAGGAGTCCCGTCAAGTATTAATGCGCCGTAAGGGTTAGCATCCTTTTCTTTTCGGTAGCGTTCCATTTTCTCAACTACTAGGTCATAACCTAATTTAGCTATCTCCCCCGGTTCTTGAATGTCCTCGTCTACTGCTATGATTGATAGACTTGAAAATTCCTCGCTTGCTTTATTGAGTATGTCCTCAGCTTCGCTATCCTTGGCAGTTTTAAGCTCATCATGGTATTTATTAAGCATCGTTTCCATGTGCCGCATTTTAGACTTTACTTTTACCTGCTGCACCCAATAGCCTATGTTTTCGTCAGTGATATAGTGGTCTGATACTTCGCGCAGTCTATCGACGTTTTGCTTGCCCGTTATGAGTCCAGTTTTCAAGCCTTCTTTTAAGACTTCAGCTAAAGTAGGCTTTACATTGCGAACATAGAGGGCAGAAACAGTGGAGAATACAGCAAGATGAAAGGGGTCTGAGAAGTCTTTGTCCGTTAGTAGGGTAATAGCTTCGGCGCAAGCATTGTCAGAATGCAGCATACCGGAAATAACTCGTTGTTCAGCTTCAAGGTCAATTAGTTTCATAAGTTCCACATCACTCCTTCCAACTATGTTTAATCTCGTAAGGGTCAAAGTCTGGTTTCGGCTTAGGTGGCTCAGGCTTGGTCGTGGCCTTTTTGTAGGCTATCCATTTTTGTCCTTCTTCCATGAAGTCGGGCAGGGCGTTCTTTTGCTTCAGGAAGCTTATTAGAGTCCAAGTGTATTTGAAGTAATAATCCTTATCGTGATAGATTTTGCTGTACCTTGAAATGGCCTGCATAACTTCTTCTTGGGAATATGCCTTAAGAGTAGCATCTATTGCTTTTTTCATATCCTCTGTCAATGCTCTGTGGATAGTTATCTTTTGTTGGTTCCAATGTGAAAGCAATTCAGAGTATATATTCTTTTCTTCTTTTTCTGTAATAGGAAGTAACTCGTTTTTGGGTGTCAACTTTGCCCCAACCTTATCCCGCTTACCCTGATATAACTTCCAATTTACCACGGTTAGCGTCGTCCCGGCTTTACCCCGCTTTCGTCCCACCATGTTTTTATCGACGAGAACTTTAATAAATCGTTCAACCGATGACTTGCTCCAATTCCACCTTTGAGCCAACCTCTCATAGGATTTTATTTCCAGCGTTCCTGTTTCCCATTCCGTTCTTAATAAGATATCAATCCATGCTTCGGATTTGCTAAATCGCCGTTTTTCACTGTAAAACTCACTGTCTAATATTTTGCGGTAAAGTTTTATGAAAGTTCCCTCTGCCAATCGCACTACCTCCCTAAAACAGAGTAGGGGAGGGGGTTAACCCTCCCGGTAACCGTTAACCAAGTATCACAATGTCCGACATACCGTCCAATTGCTCTTCCAGGTAGGCTTTTATGCGCTTCATGGCTTCTATGCGCCATGCTCCACCATCAGCTTCAAATAATGCAAACAGGGGTAGTTTATCTGCCTTTTTAGCCCTAAAAACAAACTCGCTCACTGGTTGCTCGACTTCAATAAAGGTGCGGTAGGGAGCAAGTTTAACGCGGGGAGGGATAATGACGTTCTGCACTCTTGATATCCCTGCTTTGGCCGTTACCTGCTGGCTGATGCCATCGTCGGAGAAATTGATAACTTCCTCGGTCTGGACATTGCCGACTATCTTACGGATTATCTCTAAGTCTGCAGTTTCATCAAAACGGCTTTGCGCCATAATGATAAATTCTTCCGGACTTAAGAAACGGCCCCATGGGAATGCTTCTACTAACGCATGGCAGAGGACCGGCGTAAACCGCTCATTGAATTTTCCGCACACTTCTGTCCGCAGGGCAATTTCAGTCGGGCTTGCTATCTCAATAATTAATTTATTTTCTTCGGGCCATAAATCCATTTTCTCCCGCAGATATGTTACTAGCGAATCCAAGAAGTTAAATTCCAGCGCAACAGGGCCTATTTCCTTGATCGGATGGAGTTGTTTTATTGAGTATGGTTTCCCGTCTACGACATGGACGGAGCTGCCCTCTAGGGCCAAATTAACCAGATATTCCAGCGCATCCTTGTTTATCATTTCGCATTCCTCCCTCTAAAATCGACTACTTCACCAGTTTCAAAGTCAATGACTCCTTGATTCGGGTCATTCCCATAAATCTCAGAGACAACGGCTTTGCCTTTTTTATCCCGGTCAATCATCAGGGTTGTGGTAATACCTACCACGGGGGCGGGACTGGTCTTAACGTCAATCTCAAGGTTGGAAATTGTCCGCTGCTCATTGGGCTTAAAGGTAAGCGTCATGGTTACTTTTCTTGTCTTCTTGGCATTGGTATTGGGGTCTGCAATATTGGCCGCAATTTCATCAAGAGCATATTGCAGTTTTTCCTCTACGCCACCACCGGCCAAGGTGGAGAAGCTCAACTTTTGTTCTTCTGCCATTTAATTCAGTCTTTTCTTTAAAAAATAAATAAGGGATAGCACTTAAGATTAGCTACTATCCCAATAAAAAAATCCCGCAAATACGGGACGGCTTAACATGGTTATTTTATTTTGCAGGGCTTTTTTCACCTCCCTGTTAGCATTGCCTTAGCCCTTTCTCAATAGCATCAAGGAGTGGGCGCAGGGCTCTAGCCATAGCTAAAATCTTGCCTGTTTTTTCATCCCATTTGTCGCTGGGATTGCATTTGGCTGTGCCCTTAAACTTGGTGTCGGCAAATTCTATGATGCAAGTGGTTACGGGGCCATTGAAGATGAAGGTCGTTGGCCCGTCCTTGATAATTTTATTCTCGGGGCAGTGGTTAATAGGAAAGGGTTCAAGAAAACGCTCATCCCAAATAAATCCATTTGTTTTTACATGATAGCCAATTAAGTTATCGCGAGTCTCGGGGCCGTCTTTAATCTCTAAAACCTTGCCGGCATAAGAAAACATTTCAGAACTAAGGCCACCACAAACAGGACCAGCATCCCGAATGGTCTCCATTTCCTCAACGCTTTTAATTTTTACCTTATCGCCAGGTTTGAATTTGGGTGATAAAGTTTCTATATAGGTGGTGAGGTCTGATTCAAAATAAAAATCTCCCCCCATATCTTCTTCGGGTGCACCGCAAACATAAACGGTTGCCTTGTGTTCTCCGGTCAACTCTGAATCAATGCGCCTTACATAAAGAAATCCTTGTTCTTTGCCCCCACGAATATTCCAATTGGGAGCCTTGTCTCCCCACCCCGGCACTGTTTTACTTATCGGCACAACCTTATCGCCTTCCTTGAATTTAGGCTCGGGCTTAGGCGGCTCTGCAAGTTTTAAGGCTGGTTCCATGGGAGTAGTATGACCGTTAACAATATAAACCTTATCACCTTTTCCCAGAACGTAAAGCGGCCCATAAAGGTCAGGGCACTCACTATGTTTACCAATGGCAATTATTTTATATTTCTCTCCATCTTGAGGGGCAGAAGCAGCATATTGATTAGCAAATTGTTCTAATTTATTTTCTTTAAAAAAAGAGAAATAGGAAGTAAAGGCGCAATAATTATTTATAACTTCCACCCAATCGCCGACTTTGAAGTCTGG
>ENA-UOOR01002390-UOOR01002390.1-fermentation-metagenome-genome-assembly--contig:-NODE-2390-length-19027-cov-5.098777_pt1 | contig 19027 bp, 17 predicted proteins | sample MGYA00245780_ERZ724029 | MGnify/ENA primary metagenome ERZ724029 (study PRJEB28704, sample SAMN03018315) | fermentation metagenome | biome: anthropogenic terrestrial biome; feature: soil; material... | reverse complement strand
TTAGTAATATATAGTCTGAAGCCATGAATGTCTTTTCCTTTGGTTTTTGTGGAAAGACCCCTTTGAAAATAAAATTTCTTGACAGCCTAAAAATTAAGGTTATAATAAAAATATGTAAAATTAAATTAAGTATAATTACTGTGAAAAAGAGGAGTAGAGATAATAGAGTATAAAGAGAGGAGAACTTATTAGTTGAGAGGTTTTCCATATGAATTATCTCCAAGGTAGCTTTAGAGTTTCTTTACTGAAAATCCAAGTAGGTAAAGACGGTTTCTTAATCGTTATTTTTTAAGAGTCTGTAGTTTTACAGGAAAAAAGGTGGTAACGCGGACCTCCGTCCTTTATTGGATGGAGGTTTTTTATAATGAAATTGTATTTGTAAGAGGAGGAATTTAAATGTCAGAGAAAAAAGAAATGGCAACTACTTATAATCCAAAAGCATTTGAGGAAAGGCTTTATAATACCTGGCAGGAAAAAGGATATTTTACACCTGAGGCAGATCACACAAAAAAGTCCTATACTATAGTGATCCCGCCTCCAAATATCACAGGAAAGCTGCATTTAGGTCATGCGCTGGATGATACCATTCAGGATATAATAATAAGAACAAAAAGGATGCAGGGATACACTACATTGTGGATTCCGGGAGAAGATCATGCCAGTATAGCCACAGAGGTTAAAGTAGAAAAAGAACTTTTAAAAGATGGAATAGTGAAGAAAGAAATAGGAAGGGAAGCTTTTCTTGAGAGGACATGGCAGTGGACTGATGAATATAGGGCCAGAATAAGAGAACAGATAAAAAAATTAGGATGTTCTGTAGATTTTACACGAGAAAGATTTACCATGGACGAGGGACTGAATAAAGCAGTAAGAAAGTTTTTTGTAAAATTATATGAAGAAGATCTTATATATCAGGGAAATAGAATAATAAACTGGTGTCCTAAATGCCATACTGCCATATCAGATGCAGAAATTGAGTATAGTGAGCAGCAGGGTTATTTCTGGCATATAAAATATAAAGTAGTTGATAGTGATGAATATCTTGAAATAGCAACTACAAGACCAGAGACCATGTTTGGAGATACAGCAATTGCGGTAAATCCTAAAGATGAAAGGTATATGCACCTGGTAGGGAAAACTGTACTTCTTCCAATTTTAAATAGAGAGATACCAATAGTTTCTGATGATTATGTAGATATGGAATTTGGTACGGGAGCTGTAAAAATAACTCCGGCTCATGATCCCAATGACTATTATGTAGGTAAGAGACATAATCTTCCTGAGATCATAGTATTAAATGAAGATGGTACTGTAAAACTTCCAGGGACCAAATATGATGAACTTGATAGGTATGAAGCTAGAAAATTATTGGTAAAGGATCTGGAGGAACAGGGATTTTTGGTAAAAGTAAAGGAACATGTACATAATGTAGGCTGTCATGACAGATGTGAAACTACTATTGAACCTATGCTTTCAAAGCAGTGGTTTGTAAAGATGGAGTCTCTTGCAAAACCTGCTTTAGATGTAGTTAAAAATAAAAAGGTTAAATTTATACCTGAAAGGTTTGAAAAAACTTATTTTAACTGGATGGAAAATATCCAGGACTGGTGTATATCAAGACAGTTGTGGTGGGGACATAGAATTCCGGTATGGTACTGCAAGGATTGCGGAGAAGTTATAGTAAGTGATAAGGATCCTTCAAAATGCAGTAAATGTGGTTCAACCAATATAGAACAGGACAAAGATGTGCTGGATACCTGGTTTAGTTCTGCCCTGTGGCCTTTTTCCACCCTTGGGTGGCCTGAAAATACAGAGGATTTAAAATGCTTTTATCCTAATAATACCTTGGTTACAGGATATGACATAATATTTTTCTGGGTAGCACGTATGATATTTTCCGGGTTATATTGTATGGATGATATCCCCTTTGAAAATGTATTAATACATGGAATTGTAAGGGACTCAGAGGGGAGAAAAATGTCTAAGTCTCTTGGAAATGGGGTTGATCCTATAGAGGTAATAAATGAATATGGGGCAGATGCGCTTAGATTTGCACTTATTACAGGAAATGCACCGGGAAATGATATAAGGTATTACCCGGAAAGAGTAGAATCTGCAAGGAATTTTGCCAATAAAATATGGAATGCTTCACGATTTGTACTTATGAATTTAGATAAAGGTATAATGGATAAATACAAAGGGTGCAGGGAGTATAGTGATGCAGACAAGTGGATACTTTCAAGGTTAAATACTCTGGTAAAAGAAGTTACTGACAATATAGAAAAATTTGAACTTGGAATAGCTTCGCAGAAAATATATGATTTTATCTGGGGAGAATTGTGTGACTGGTATATAGAACTTGTAAAACCGGTTATGTACGGTGAAGATGAAAAAGAAAAAGGTATTGCATATAATGTATTGAATGATGTACTTGTTGCTTCTCTTAAGTTGCTCCATCCTATAATGCCATTTATAACAGAGGAAATATATGATCATCTTTATACAGACTGTGAATCTATAACTATTTCATCCTGGCCAGAATACGATGAGGAATTTAAAGATTTAAAAGTGGAAAAGGATATGGAATACATTATAGAAGCCATTAAAGCAATCAGAAATGTAAGGGCGGAGATGAATGTACCATTTTCAAAAAAGGCAAAATTATTGGTATATATAACTGAGAAAAATGCACTGGATACTTTTAAAAATGGAGAAGAATATTTTAAGAAATTGGCTTCTGCCAGTGAAATTGAATTTTTAGATGATAAAAATAAGGTTTCAGAAAATGTGGTATCTGCAGTTACTACAGGAGCTGAATTATTTATTCCTCTTTTAGAGCTTGTGGATAAGGATAAAGAAATTGAAAGGCTGAATAAGGAAAAAGAGAAATTAGAAAAGGAAATAAAAAGAGTGGATAGTAAACTTTCAAATGAAAAATTTATTTCAAAAGCACCAAAGTCTGTTGTGGATGGAGAGAGAAAAAAAGGGGATAAATATAGGGGAATGCTTAAGACTGTAATGGAAAGATTGGAAAGTCTAAAATAAAATATGGGATGAGGCATTATGAATTATAAAGATACACTGCAGTATATAAATAATACTGCTAAATTTGGAGTAAACTTAGGTCTTGAAAGAACAGAAAAAATACTGGAACTTTTGGGGAATCCCCACAAAAAAATAAAGGCGATACATGTGGCAGGAACTAATGGAAAAGGCTCTATTACTGTAATGATAAACAGCATATTAATAGAGGCTGGATTTAAAGTAGGTATGTATACTTCTCCTTATTTAGAGGAATTTGAGGAGAGAATTCAGGTAAATGGGAAAAATGTATCTCATGACGATTTAAGCAGAGTAGTTACTAAGGTGTCAGAGGCAGTGGATAAAGTTTTACAACTGGGCTATGATAATCCCACAGAGTTTGAAATAATTACCTGTGCCATGTTTTGTTATTTTTGGGATAAAAAAGTTGATATAGCGGTAATTGAAGTGGGACTGGGAGGAAGATTTGATTCTACCAATGTTATGCCCCCTTTTTCCAAGGAATGCCAAGGGGGAGTTATAGCAAGTGTAATTGCTTCTATAAGTTATGATCATATGAATATACTAGGGGATACTTTAGAGAAAATAGCCTATGAAAAGGCAGGGATAATTAAAAAAGGCATTCCTGTGATATTTTATCCACAGGAAGAATCTGTTGAGAAGGTTATAGAAAAGATATGTGAGGAAAAGGGCAGTGAACTTATAAAGGTTCCTATAGATTCTTCAAATTTTATAAGTGAAAATAAAATTGACAGCAGAAGTGGGGAATACGTTCAGCAGATAAGAATATCTACAAAGAAATCAAGTTATGACATCAAACTATCTCTTTTAGGCAGGCATCAACTTTTAAATTGTGCAGTAGCATTATTTACCATAGAACAATTGTCAAAATACAATATTTTAGTGGATAAATACTCTATATTAGAAGCATTAGATAATGTAAGCTGGAAGGGAAGACTTGAAGTTATGAATAGAAATCCATTGGTAGTAGTGGATGGAGCTCATAATATACAGGGGATTTCAGTGCTTAAGGAGAATGTATGCAATTATTTTCAATATAATAACATGATTTTGATACTAGGCATATTGGCAGATAAAGAAGTAGAAAAAATGGTAAGTACTATTGTACCTCTTGCAAAAAAAGTTATTGCAGTTACCCCGAAAGACAAAAGAGGAGAGAATGCCGGTAAACTTAAAGCTGTAATAGAAAAATATAATTCTAATTGTGAAGATTTTCAAGATTATGACAGTGCCTATAAAAAAGCACTTTCCTATTGTGATAAAGAAGATTTAATTTTGGTATGCGGTTCTCTTTACATGGTGGGGGATATGAGAAAAGTTATAAAAAAATATAGTGATATATTTGGATAATTTAAGCTAGGCATATAAATAAAAGATTTCATAAAAAAATGAGAATATATTTTAAAATATGTTCTCATTTTTTATTTTCATGTTTTAATTTTTTACAGCAAATTCCTTAAGTGCAGTTGCCAGTTGATCTGGACAGGAGGTAGCCTTTCCATTACAGGAAATACCTTCAAGTTTTTTTATGGCTTCATTTAAATCCATACCCTCAACTAATCGGGATATTCCTTGAAGGTTACCGTTACATCCACCTATGAAACTCACATTTTTAACTTTATTATGGGATATATCAAAATTTATTTGTTTTGAACATACTCCTTTTGTTATATAACTGTACATTTCATCACCTTATTCTACAAAATAAATTTATAAAATAATTATATATAATACAAATTACTTATACAAGAAAATAATTTAGTATAGTTATTACCCATTTTAATACATACTCATATTATATTTGTAGGGGGGTGATGGTATTGGGCTATCTTTATGTGTGCAGCACTTCTTCTGATTTTGTATCCAAGGTTAATTTGGATAATTTTCATGAAGAAAAGAAAATACACTTAAAATCTGATGATATAATTTATAGGGTTGGACCTCAAGGAATATGTATGGATGATAATAAGATTATAACAGCAAATAGATATAATAATGCCATAACTATAATAGATAAGAAAAATGAAGTTCAAGAAGAAAGTTATTATATAGGAGAATGCTGCAATGATGCAGTAGTTTATGGTAGTAATGTCTATATAATATGTGGAGATTTAAATAGTGTACTCATATTTGATTTAAAGTTAAAAAGGGTAGTTGAACGCATACCCTGTGGAAGTCTTCCCTACAGTATATCTTTAAATAAAGAAAGAAAGTTACTATTAGTGGCCAATATGAAAGATGACAGTATAACTTTGATAGATTGTGAAAATAGAGAATATATAAAAAATGTAAGGGTGGGCTGCTACCCTACTAAGGCTGTGTTTACGGTGGATGGAAAGCATGTTTTGATATGTGAAAGCAATATAGGATCAGAATTTAAAGGAAGTATAGCCATACTGTCTTTAAAAAACTATAAAATCATAAATAGAGTTATTGTAGGAAATTCCCCTATAGATATATATTGTAATAGCAGATATGGTTTCGTATCTAATTTTGGTGATGGAACTATAAGTATTTTAGATATAAATAACTATAAGGAGAAAAAGAGAATAATTGTAGGAGGTATGCCAAGAAATATAATAAAGTATAAGGATAACTTATATGTAGGGGATAACTATAATAATTTACTTATAAAATTGAATATAGAAAGTGAAAGTAAAGAATATATACCTATAGGAGGAGAGCCTACAGGTATGATTGTAAATTAAAATTTTTAATTTTCCATAAGAGATTCCACAATTTTCTGATAAAGTTCTGAAAAATTTTTTTCCCATTTTTCACATAGCTGTGTTGCCTTTTTATCAGAATCTACATTTAATTTTATTTCCATTAATATAGAATCATTTTCGGATATTTTTAAATCTACAATAAAATTATTTTTGTCTTTTAAAATATCAGTATTTATTGAAAGGTGTTCTTTTATGTCTTTCCTTTGTTTATTTAAGTAGTGATCTATGATGTCCAGTTTATCTTTTGCAATTCTGTTTTTAAATAAACATAATACTTTCAAACCCTTTTCGGTAATTACTAGATTGTGATTACTAGTTTTATCTATCTGGGTAATAAAATTAGAAGACAAAAGTTCGTTTAAATATTGTTTCATAGTGAAATAATTTATAAAATCATTCTCTAATATAATTTCAGTTATGGCATTATCTGAAATAGGGGACTTGATTTTTTTAAATATATAAAGTAATAATAATTTATTTTCTGCTAATTCCAAAGTATCTTCAAACATTATAAAATCCTCTCCATATAAATTCGAAATACTATAATTATATATATTATAACATAAAGTATTTCAACATAATTAATATGTTGCATAATAAATTTTTATATTCCTGTAATATTTATTAATATAGAATACTATATAAAATTATGAAAATAAATATATATGGGAGGATAAAATTGAAAATAAGATTGATAAAAAAGATATCTATGATAACTTTCTTGCTACTTGCAGCGGCATTAATATCTGTATTTACAAATTACAGATACAAGGAAACATTTATAAATACAGACAGAAGGCTTCCTATCTATTGTGTTGATACAAAAGAAAAAAAGGTTGCTATGACTTTTGATGTGAGTTTAGGAGATGAATATATTGAAGAAATACTAAATGTACTTGATAAGTATAACATTAAGGCTACATTTTTCATAGTAGGTGATTGGATAGACAGAAATCCTGATAAATTAAAACAGATACATGAAAAAGGACATGAAATAGGGAATCATTCTAACAGGCATCCCAATATGACTAAAATATCAGAAGAAAAAATTGTAGAGGATATAAATATAAATGAAGCAAAGATAAGAAATATTACTACTTCTGGAACAAAGTTGTTCAGATGTCCCGAAGGGGCATATAATGACAAGGTAATAAATACTGTAGAAAAATCGGGATATTATTGTATTCAATGGGATGTGGACAGTATTGATTGGAAAGAGCAGGGGGCGGATATTGAATATAACAGAGTAATAAAAAATATAAAGCCCGGTTCTATAATGTTATTTCACAATACAGCTAAGTATACCCCGGAAAATTTGCCTAAGATAATAAAAAAATTAAGTGAAGAAGGATATAAATTTGTGAAGGTGGGAGAGTTAATCTATAAAGAGAACTATAGATTAGATAATGAAGGGAGACAAATAAGTAAATAACTGATTTATATTATAACTGTTATTGAAAAATAGAATAAATATGTATTATAATGGCAATGAGGAAAATTAATGAATATAGAGTACTAAGTGAAGCAGGTTTCTAATGTTTATAGGGCATGTATTTTCCCATACTTGAGTATAAAAAAGTATATCCTGTTTAAAATAATTTTAAACCAGTATATATTTTGACAGGAGGCAATAAATATGAAATCTGTAAAAATTATAGGAAGTAGCTGCAAATTCACAACTTATTTAATGAACCTATTTGATAAAATTAACATAAGCTATAATATCTTTATAAATAATGAAGATGCCAAAAAGGTAGACTATATAGTTTTAAATTCTATAAATGAAGAGTTCAAGATTTTAAACAGCGAATATTGTTTTGTAAATATGGATCTGATAAATGGACAAAAAAGTAATTTGGATATATTTGGATATATTGTAACTTATGGATTGGGAAGTAAAAATACAGTTACTATATCCAGTTTGAATTATAGTAGTGGTTTTGTATATTGTCTTCAAAGGGATATTATGTGTAGAGGAAAGGTTGTAGAGGCACAGGAAATTCCAATAAATATTGTTTTAAAGGATATAGAAGAACTTTATGCTTCTATGATAGCCATAACCATGGCACTTATGGAAGGCTCTTGTGACAATGCCTTATTAAAAAATAGAATACTAAATGTTTAAATTTAAACATTTGAAGTATATTTTTGTTTTTTTATGAATACTTATATGGTAATGATATATTTAAAACTAAGGGAGAGAGGGGTTTATGATGGACAATTTAATGTTAAATAATAAGATTTATCTTGAAGGTAAGGTGATTTCGGAACTGCAGTTCAGTCATGAAATGTATGGGGAAGGTTTTTATACTTTTAATATTGAGGTTCCAAGATTAAGTGAAAGCAGGGATATATTATTTATCACTATTTCAGAGAGACTTATGGGAGGAATGGATATAAAAATAGGTACAGAAATTATAGTGGAAGGACAACTGAGATCCTACAATAAATTTGTAGATGGAGGAAATAGATTGATACTAACTGTATTTGCCAGAAATGTAGAGTTGTGTGTTGAAAAAAGTAAAAACCCAAATCAAATTTTTCTTGATGGATTCATATGTAAAGAACCGGTTTATAGGACAACTCCCTTTGGCAGGGAAATTTCAGATATGTTATTAGCCGTAAATAGAGCCTATAATAAGTCTGATTACATACCTACTATTGCCTGGGGAAGAAATTCTAGATTCTGTAAGTCCTTAAAAGTTAGTGACAATATAAGAATATGGGGAAGATTGCAAAGCAGGGAGTATCAGAAAAAGATATCCGATACAGAAACTATAAAAAAAATAGCCTATGAAGTTTCTATATCTAAAATGGAAAAGGTAAATAAGGATAAAGATCATGAAACATTAGAAGAAAAAGCAAGTTTTTCTCATGAAGATGAGGAAAGTTATGAAAAGAGTGGGGAAGGGAAAGAATGTTTAAATGAAGATATAGAAGATAAACGTATATGTTAAAATTTGCTTAAGTAGTATTTTAAGGGGATGAAGATTTCATCCCCTTAAAATATTTTATTTTCTCAGGTCTGCTAAAATTTTAGTTTTATCTTTTGTCATATCATCTACAGATTTTAATATTCTTGCAGGAGTACCTCCAGCCACAACTCCTTCTGGTACATCTTCTATTACTATTGAGCCTGCTGCAATTACGGAACCTTTTCCAATTTTTACTCCCTCTAGAATAACCGAATTGGCACCTATAAGTACATTATCGCCTATTTCGCAAGGGGACTTGCTAGGAGGTTCAAGAACTCCTGCTACCACGGCACCTGCACCTAGATGAACATTTTTCCCTAACTTTCCTCTGGCACCTACTACTGCATTCATATCTATCATGGTACCTTCGCCTATTTCTGCACCTATGTTTATTACTGCTCCCATCATAATGACCGCATTTTTGTCTATTTTTACTTTATCACGTATTATAGCACCCGGTTCTATTCTGGCATCTATGTTTATTAAATCTATGAGAGGAATAGCTGAATTTCGTCTATCCTGTTCTATTCTGAATTGTTCAATTTTATTTTTGTTTTCATCTAAAAATTTGCATATATCCGTATTTTCTCCAAAAAGAACATAAAAATTATTACTGCCGTAACATTCTATATTTTCAAGGTTACAGCTTGATATATTACCTTGGAGGTAAACTTTAAGGGGAGTGGACTTCTTTGCTTCTTTTATGTATTTAGCTATCTGGTAAGGATCTGTAAGATCATATTTTGTTTCCATAAGTTAATCATCCTTTCATTTTTTAATCTATTGAGTTTTTCCGGGGATTAGTGTATTTCTACTTTTTTAAGCAAATTATAACATATAAATATTTTTTAATCTATAAAAATATAATGGATTAGGTTTCTTTCAAAATTTTAAGAAGATTTCCTATTTCATAAGGGGTAAATTTATAGGATTTATTACAAAATCTGCATTTTAATTCTTCAGATTTATTATCTTTATAAATTTCTTCTAGGTCTTTTATACCTATACTTATAAGCGCTTTTTCCACTCTCTCTCTGGAACAATCACATTTATAAATAGGGTTCAATGTATCCAGTATTTTTAAATCAATATCTTCAAACAGGGTGTTTAATATCTCAACTATAGTTAATCCATCCCCTATCATGTGGGATATGGAAGGCAGTTCCTGTAGCCTGTAGGTCACTAAATCTGATAATAGGTTGTCAACACCTGGAAGCATTTGAATTATAAAACCTCCAGAACCCTTGATGGTTAAGTCTGTATCTACTAAGACTCCAAGAGCCACTGCAGAAGGAGTTTGTTCTGAAACTGTAAAGTAATAGGCTAGGTCATCTCCTATTTCTCCAGTTTGTATAGGAATTTGACTGGAATAAGGCTCTTTCAGTCCCATATCTCGTATTATGGTTAGATTGCCTTCTGTACCTATGATTCCCCCTACATCTAACTTACCCTTGTCATTTGGAGGTAAATCTGCAGAAGGATTTCCAATATATCCTTTTACATGGCCGTCAGCATAGGAAGTTACAAGTATACCTCCAGCTATACCATTTCCTGATATTTTTACAGTCAAACTATCTTGGGAAGATTTTAGCATTGCTCCCATAATACTGCCTGCAGTAAGCATTCTTCCAAAAGCAGCAGCTGCAGTAGGAGCACATTTGTGAATTCTAACAGCTTCATTTACTAAATTTGTGGTTGAAGCTGCTATTATCCTAATATTGTCATCCTTAGCTGTAGCTCGTATCAGCTTATCTTGTGTTTTATATTTCATTAATTTATGGCAAATATGCCTCCTCTTTCTATAGATGAAGAATAAATTGCCATTTTTCACCTCCTTAGTAATTAAAAAAGTATGGCTATATATGTTTTTTTACCACATAGACTATTCTCAAAGAAGTAGAACTAATGGGTTTATCCTGGTAATTGTCTAATTTGGCTGCAATGTGTAAATTACAATCTGTAAGAATTTTTTCTATATAATTGCAGGTATAGGCTCTTTCCCTATGGTGCTCATCAAATCGCCTGTATAATTCTCCATCCTTTATAAAAAAAGTAAGATACATGTCCACAATTTCATTTTCTAGAAAGTTATCCCATATATAAGTTATATCTTCACTATCATAAGTGTAAGTGTTGTTTCCCAATATGTTAGTAATTTTATAATGGGAATTTATATCAAATATGAATATTCCATTGGAGTCCAAATGATTGAATATATTTTTAAAGTAATTTTTAAGCTTTAATTCATCTAGTATGTAATTTGTGGAATCAAGACAGCAGGTTATAAGATTAAATTTTTTATTTAGTCTAAGCTCGCTTATGTCCTGATGTATTAAATTTACCTTCAATCCTTTGCTTCTTAATTTTTTCTCTGCTTCTGTAAGCATTTCCTGTGATAGATCCACACCCCATGCAATTTGGAAATATGATGCTAATTTTTCCGTCAAGTTACCTGTTCCACAGGCTAAATCAAGGTAACTTTTTTGGGATATATTTAATTCCCTGCATAAGCTTATAATTTTTTTACACCATAGGTCATAATTTATATCGGTATTTATTAAATCATCATATATATGGGCAAATTTTTCATAACATTTCATTTATGTTTTATGGAAAACCTGTGAGATAGGTTTTACTCCTTTCTTTTAAGGTGTTTTTTACATAAAAATTTTAACGGATTAGTTTTTTCATATGAATATTATTATAGTATATATTTTAATATAAGGTAATATTTTTTACTATAAATCTTTGAATTTATCTTTATTGTTTAACAGAATTTCATTTTTTGGTATATTGAGTTCTTTTTTCTTTTTTGTCATTATACCGCCAATTCTTCCGGTTTCTTCAGCAGTTAAGCCACTCCAGCCATAGGTGTCAATTTTTTCTTTTAAACCTAATTCTTCTGCTATTTCATATTTTAATTGCTCTCTTAACTGTTCTATTTTACTAAGCTCTTTGTTTGATTTTAGTTTAGCCTTTATAATTTTTTTAAGCGGTGTTTTTGCCATTTTTATATCCTCCCCCACTTTTACTATAAATTATTTTTACCTCAAAAGTGATATTTATACATAATAAGTGAAGAGGCCTATGAAAGATTTTAGATTATTTTCTTTCAATGGATAAACACATATGAATATTATATGACATATATTGCAGAAACTATATTGAATATGTGTTATTTTTTATTCTAAATAATATTTATTTTTATTAACATATTTCAAGAGTTTAGTGTAAAATGTTATATAGATATAAATGTTTTAAATTTGTTTTAATTATAATAACATCATATAAAGTTTTTAGGAGGAATTAACATGAGTTGCAATTTAGCAGTAGTAGGATGTACTGGAATGGTAGGGAGAAAATTTCTTGAGGTGCTGGAAGAGCGAAATTTCCCCGTAAAAAATTTATATTTATATGCATCAGCTAAATCTGACGGAAAAGTATTGAAGTTTAGTGGCAAAGATTATGTGGTAGAAGAATTAAAAGAGGATAATATTAAAAATAAGAAAATAGATATTGCTCTTTTTTCAGCAGGTGGAAGTACAAGTCTTGAATTTGCCCCTGTATTTTCAAAATATGGAGCAGTAGTGGTAGATAACAGTAGTGCATGGAGAATGGATAAGGATATACCATTGGTTGTTCCAGAGGTAAATCCAGAAGATATAAAATGGAATAATGGAATAATTGCAAATCCCAACTGTTCTACAATACAGGCTTTGGTGCCAATTAAACCCCTTCATGATAAATATGGTATAAAGAGAATTATATATTCTACATATCAGGCTGTATCTGGTGCCGGAGTGGGAGGATATAACGATTTAATGGAAGGATACAAAGGGAATCCCCCTAAAAAATTTCCTTTCCCTATAGCAGGTAATGTAATTCCGCACATAGATACCTTTTTAGAAAATGGGTATACAAAAGAAGAGATGAAAATGATAAATGAAACCAAAAAGATATTGCACGATGATACCTTAAAAATCACTGCCACTACGGTCAGGGTACCGGTAGTGTACGGACACAGTGAGAGTATAAATATAGAACTTAAAAAAGACTTTGAACTAGAGGATATATTTAATTTATATAAGGAGTCTAAAGGAATCGTGCTGAAAGATAATGTACAAAATGGAGAGTATCCAATGCCTATAGATGCAGCAGGGAAAAATGAAGTATATGTAGGGAGAATAAGAAGAGATTTTAGCGTGGATTCTGGATTAAATTTATGGGTTGTAGCGGATAATATAAGGAAAGGTGCTGCTACTAATGCGATTCAAATAGCAGAGTGTTTAATTAAATAATACAAGGAATAAATATTTTTACAAATATTTTAAAAATAAAAAATGAGGTGTTTTTATGAGTTTATTTAAAGGTTCAGGGGTTGCCATAGTTACTCCATTTAATGATAAGGGTGTTGACCTAAAAAAACTTGAAGAACTGTTAGAGTGGCATATTGAATCAGGTACAGATGCTATAATAATTTGTGGAACTACTGGAGAAGCTTCTACAATGACAGAACAGGAGAGAAAAGATGCTATAAAGCTCACTGTAGACGTAGTGAAAAAGAGAATCCCTGTTATTGCTGGAACAGGTAATAATTGCACCCAGTCTTCTGTGGATATGAGTAAATGGGCAGAAAGTGTGGGGGTAGATGGTCTTTTGGTAATCACTCCATATTATAATAAAACTACTCAAAAAGGGCTGGTAGAACATTTCAAGGCAGTGGCTTCTGAAGTTAAAATTCCTATAGTGGTATACAATGTTCCAGGAAGGACTGGTATGAATATACAGCCTAAGACTCTTAAAGAATTATGTGAAATAGAAAATATTGTTGCTATCAAAGAAGCCAGTGGAGACATAAGTCAGATTGCTCAAATGAAAGCCTTATGCAGAGATAAAATTGATATATATTCAGGTAATGACGATCAGGTAATTCCTATACTTTCAGTAGGAGGAATAGGTGTTATATCAGTGCTTGCAAACATTATTCCAAAGGATATGCACAATATGTGTAAACTTTTTTCAGAGGGTAAGATAGAAGAAGCACTAAAGATACAATTGGATTCTTTTGCATTGACTAAAGCTATGTTTATAGAGACAAATCCTATACCTATAAAAACTGCCATGAACATTTTGGGGATGAATGCAGGAAAACTGAGACTTCCACTTTGTGATATGTCTCAGGCGAATTTAGAAATTTTGAAAACTGAACTTAAAAATTATGGTCTTTTAAAATAAAGTAAAATTTAATTTATTTAGACTATTATAAAAATAGAAGATTAATTTTTGAATTCTAATATTGAAGATTCATTTCTTTCATATTAAAGGCATAAAATCACTAAAATTTAAAATATATTGATATAATTTTTAAGGAGAGTTTATAAATGATTAGAGTCATATTAAGTGGATGTAATGGAAAAATGGGAAGGGTAGTAACCAATTTAGCAGAAGGTCATTCTAATTTAGCTATAGTGGCTGGAGTAGATAAAAATTGTATGGAATCTAAATTTCCTGTATTTTCCGACATAACTAAGTGTAATATAGAGGGAGATATAATACTGGATTTTTCAAGGCCTGAAGCTTTAGATTTTATTTTAAAATATGCAAAAGAAAGGAATATAGGAGTTATATTGTGTACTACAGGATATAGTGAAGAGCAGATTGAAAAGATTAATGAAGCTTCAAAGTACATTCCTATGTTCAGATCAGCTAATATGTCCATAGGTATAAATATGGTAAATAAAATATTGAAAAGCATGAGTGCAGCTCTATATAAAAATTTTGATATAGAGATAATAGAAAAACACCATAATCAAAAAGTGGATTCTCCAAGTGGAACAGCACTGCTTCTTGGAAATACCATAAAAGATTCTATTGAAGAAAAGTTAAATTTTGTAAATGGAAGAGAAGGCATTAAAAAGAGAACTCATAATGAAATAGGTATACATGCCATAAGAGGGGGAAGCATAGTAGGAGAACATGATGTTATATTTGCAGGACAGGGAGAAACCATAGAAATCAAGCATACTGCTATTTCAAGGGAAGTTTTTGCAGTAGGAGCCTTAAAGGCTTGTGAGTTTATGTCAAACAGAGAAAAAGGTCTTTATTCAATGGATGATGTAATAGAGGGAAAATGATAGGAGATAGTAAAGAGAGTTAAGGGAAAGTTATCCCTTAACTCTTTATCTTTAAAGAATTTACCCATTTATCTAATTTTTCCATACATAGTTTAAGTTTATCCATACTATATGCATAAGATATTCTAGCATATCCTTCTCCGCCGGCACCAAAAGCAGAGCCTGGAACAATGGCCACACCAGTTTCTTTTAAAAGTTTTTCACAAAATTCTTCACTGTTTGCAGAAAAATTTTTTATAGAAGGGAATATGTAAAAAGCTCCTTTAGGCAAGTTTGTATCAAAACCTATGGATTTTAGTTTGTGATAAATATAATCTCTTCTTTTTATGAATTCATTTTTCATGTAAATTACATCTTCCATGCAGTTTACAAGTCCTTCATAGGCACCCCATTGAGCCACAGAAGGAGCACAGGAGACGTTATACTGATGTACTTTCATTATCTCATTCATAATGAATGGATGAGCGCATACATATCCTACTCTAAGTCCTGTCATGGAAAACATCTTAGAAAAACCACCTACTAATACAATCTTATCTCTTATGTTTTCATGTTGGGCAATAGAATAGTAATTTTCCTCAAAACACAGACAGGAATACATTTCATCACTTATAATAAGTATATTTTGTTTGTGCAATAGATTAAAAAGTTTTTTATTATCCTCCTCAGATAGTACGGCACCTGTGGGATTGGAAGGATATGATAAAACTATTATTTTAGGTTTTTCATCTTCCAGTATTTTTTTCAGTTCATCAAAATTTATGGAAAAATCTTCCTTGAGATTATAGTTTATTACCATACCTCCTAAAATTTTTACACAACTTTCATAAGCAGGATAGGCAGGGGTGGGTATTAATACTTTATCTCCAGGATTTATAAGAGAGGTGAAAGTATCCATAAGGGCTTCGCTGCCTCCTACAGTAATGCAAATTTCTTCTGGAGAGTAAGATATGTCTGAATTTCCAAGATAATTGGATATTTCTGTTCTAAGTTCCAATATACCTGCATTTTGTGTATAGGTGGTTTTATTTTCTTCAATAGCTTTTATCATTGCGGCTTTAATTTTTTCAGGTACATTAAAATCAGGTTGACCCAGAGTTAGAGATATGGCGCCCGGGTAAAGGGCAACTTTGTTATAAAATTTTCTAATGCCTGATATTTCTATACCTTTAACATTTTGTGATATGAAATTTTTAAAAAAGATACTCAATTCTTCACGTCCAATCCATATAATTAAATTACTTTACTATATATTATTAATTTATATTATATATTTTAATTTCTATAAAATAAACTACTAATTGTTAATTATTCGCATTAATAATAAGCAAGTTCCTAAAAATTATTTTAGGAACTTGCTTATTTAAGGAAATCTTATCCAGATTTGAACTGGAGATAAAGGTCATGCTAAAAAGGTTGGTAATATTTACTTTCAGTAATTTTGTAGCATAGTATTATATTAAAATTATAACATAATTAAAAATAGGAGTAAATAAGTAACATATTCCAATAATTATTCTAAATCATATATATTTCCACAATGTTCATATGGTGGTATAATCATGTAAGACAATATCATAAAATGGGGGATAAATAACTATGATTAAAATAATTTTGCAAAAACTAAAAGAGAAGTTGTTTCTAATCATTTTACTCAAGTCAATTATTATTTTGATTTTTTCTAATGTAGTTACACATCTTGTATTTCCCATGTGGAAACAATATAATGGAATTTTTCATTCATCTATGGAACTAGTATGCATAGTTATAGCGGCTACTTCTTTTCTGGTAGTATGGTGCAGATATTATAGTAATCCTGTAAAAAACCAGATTATAGCATTGGGTTTTCTGTCAATAGCAATTTTTGATGTCTTACATGTTTTTTATTTTCCTGCTTTAGGCTTCTTTCCAGGGAATTATCTTGATCTGTCAGTTAGATTTTGGATTGTCAGTAGAATTACTGAAGCAATGTTACTTTTAATTATTACTACTAATTTGTCTAAAATCAAAATAAATAAATGGATAGGTGTATCTTGTTCTCTTGCTTATTCCCTTGGAATATCGTACTTAATACTTTTTTATAAGGATCTTTTCCCAATACTATATACTAAAGAAGGAGTAACTGGTATTAAAATATTACTTGAGTACAGCATAGTATTTATATTAGCTATTTCCTTATGGAATCTAAGGGGGAAAATAAACTGCAAGGATACATTTACATACAAATATATTGCTATGACAATACTGTTATTTATACCTGCAGAAATTTGTTTTACTACATATAAAACATTCACAGCTTTTGTAATGACCTATGGACATGTTTTAAAGGTAATATATTATATATGTTTATTCAGAGGTATAGTGGAAACAGAGATAGATTACCCTTACTTAAAGTTAGATAAGGTTAATAAAGAATTAAAAGATGCACTAAATGTTATTCCATTAGCCATCCATACCTATGATAGAGAGCTAAAACTGACTTTTGCAAATAAAAAATTTGAAGAATTGCTTCAATGTAAATCAGATAGTATAGTGGGATTGACTATGGATAGGATTTTAAAGAAAATTAAAAAATTTGATAAGGAAGAAGAAAGTAAACTTCCAGATAGTTTAATAGAAAAAGACATAAGTATAAATAATATTTTGGGAACATATAAGACGTCAAAAGGTGAGTTAATTAAACTTATTGTTAATATTCATAAATTAGAAAATGGTATCATGTTTATATCTAAGGAAGCTGCTGGTGAACAAGCTATTGAAAATTTAAATCTGCAGACAGAGACTATTTTAAATTCCATGTTATATCCGGCAATGATATTAAATAATAAGGGTATTATAACTGCTTGTAATGTATCTTTTCAAAATCTCATAGGTTTAAAGAAGGAAGATATAGTAGGGGTATCTATTAGTAAAATAAATGAAATGGTTAATTTTGACAATGAAAAAATAGTAAGTAGTTTTTTTGAAGGTACTCTGGGTGATGAGCACTATGAAGCATCATTGGTATCAGTGAAAGGCGTTAAAAAAGAAATAACTGCACAGGTATCATCTATATATAATGTTGAAAATAAGAAAATTGGAATAATATCTGTAATGCAGGATGTTACTGAACTGAAAAATAATCAGGAAAAGTTAATAAACCAAGAAAAATTGGCATTGCTTGGACAAATGGGAGCTAGTATAGTTCATGATACAAGAAACTTTTTAACGACTATAAATGGTTCCTGTCAATTAATTGAGTTTTACTCAAAGGATGTAAAAATAAAGGAATGTGCTAAAAGAATTAAGATGGATACAGATGAGGTGAACAGGATTATAACTGATTTTTTAACTCTAGCAAAGCCAGCTAATATTGCAGTGGAAGAAGTGTCAGCCTATGATTTATTGGGCTCGGTGAAAAATTTACTTCAGACATCTTCGCTAATAAAAGGAATAGATGTTGAGTTTGATTTTAACCATGATGAACGATATTTAATGTGTGATCAAGTGAGAATAAGACAGGTAATTTTAAATATATGCAAGAATGCAATTGAAGCAATGGATAATGTAGAGCATCCTGTCTTAAAGATTAAAACAGGTATAGATGAATTGACTAATGAAATATATATGGAAATAACTGATAATGGCATTGGTATATCGGAAAAAACTATAAAAAAAATTGGAACTCCATTTTTTACTACAAAGAAAAATGGAACAGGGTTGGGATTGAGTTCCTGTTTTCAAATAATCAAAGAGCATAAAGGAAGAATTGAGATAAAAAGTAAATTAAATGTTGGCACAACTTTTAATATAATCTTACCTTGTATATCTGAGGAGGAAGAAGAATTAGTATAAAGAAGAGAAAATAGCTTATACGATTAACTTAAGAAAAGTTAAGCACATAAACTATTTTCAAGCCATTATTATATAATTGGAGGCGCCACCCAGATTTGAACTGGGGATAAAGGTTTTGCAGACCTCTGCCTTACCACTTGGCTATAGCGCCACATTGTTGGAGCGGAAGACGGGATTCGAACCCGCGACGTTCACCTTGGCAAGGTGACGCTCTACCACTGAGCCACTCCCGCAAAACTGGTGGCCAGACCAGGAATCGAACCAGGGACACGAGGATTTTCAGTCCTCTGCT
>ENA-UOOR01002385-UOOR01002385.1-fermentation-metagenome-genome-assembly--contig:-NODE-2385-length-19055-cov-2.439263_pt1 | contig 19055 bp, 20 predicted proteins | sample MGYA00245780_ERZ724029 | MGnify/ENA primary metagenome ERZ724029 (study PRJEB28704, sample SAMN03018315) | fermentation metagenome | biome: anthropogenic terrestrial biome; feature: soil; material... | reverse complement strand
GTAACCGAGATAATGGAGACTTTTTTTGCCAAACCTGCCAAGAAAAAAGCGATCGGGGGTAAGACTACCATGGAATAAAGGACCACATTGCCCTGCATGCCTGCATAATACAGTACCCAGAAAAACCAGTAGAGCAAAATGGCTCCGAAAGCGAAGGCGGCTGATCTGCCCCTGGGCATGAGCTCATCATCATTTTTGCCCACCAGAAACAAGAGCATAATAATAATGGCGACTCCGAGAATGTGCTCCCCATACTCCAAAAAGGGCTTAGGCGATGCATTCGTTGTAAGAATATTTGGATCCGGAGGAAAGAGAACCCAAATCATATTTGGCAACAACTGCAAGGCCGCCACCAGAAATCCAAACCTGGAAAAACCCAGTCGTACGCCGTTCATACAAACATCCCCCAACCTACCCTTACGATCCACCGAGTAGCGGTTGATCGTATCGGAACAGAACTTCATTGATCTCATAAATATTATACTTGCCATGAACAATAAAATATTCCACAATCACATCAGACACCTTGCTCTGGGAAAGGGCAAAACCCGCCCGCTTCAATAGATCATTGGTTTCGTCAAGGGAGAGCTCCAAACCAATGGCCAGAGCAAGGACAGTGCGCTTGCTAGGCATGTAACCCTTATTGCTACGGATTTTCGAGAAAAGCCTGCGATCTAGGTTCGCTTTTTTATACACGTCCACATCGTCTTTCCCCTTGGTGTCAATTAATCGAAGCAAAGTCTCAGCAAAAGGCTCATCTAAGTTACCCACCAGATCGTCCAAAGGAGCCTCGAGTACGGCTTCCCCCACGGTCTGGTAGCTGGTTAAAAAGCCTCTCTCCACCTCAAGTAGATTTCTCCTCAGCCTGCGCTGCTCCACATCTTCTTCCACATAGTTTGCATCGAGGTAACTGGCAACCTCACCGATAAGCTCCTCGCTCACCGTAAAAGCCTCTTTATCAAAAACTGCAAGGTAGACATCTAAATTGTGGTCCTCTAGGAAATCCCCAATGGCATCCATGGCTACTTGCAGAGCTTCTTTTTTGGGGTAACCGAAGATACCGCTGGAAATCAGGGGAAAGGCAATACTCTCACACTGGTTTTCCACGGCTAGTTTTAGACTCTTAAGATAGCAAGAACGCAGCTGCGCCTCTTCTCCACTTGAACCATCGCGGTACACGGGCCCTGCAGTGTGAATGACAAACCTCGCTGGTAGGGCAAACCCTGGGGTGATCACAGCTTCGCCAATGCCAATGGGTGCCAGCTCTCGGCACGCTTCCTCGAGCCTCTCAATTCCCGCGGACTTAAAAATGGCTCCACAAACACCGCCGCCTTTCTGCAAAGCGGTGTTGGCCGCATTTACAATTGCATCCACATGCATTTCGGTGATGTCTTGCCTGACAATGGTAAAGGGCATAGCGTCTCCTCCATACGCCATTCGTTATCTCTAAAGGATGAATCAGTTAGCGATTTTCTGTAGATCCTGCCAAGGATAGAGAGTCCCTCGGCATTGCGGGCGATCTCTCCCATGGATGTAGCCTGTTCTTCGGAGGCCGCGGCCACCGACTCACCCATGTCATTCATGTCGATGAGACTTGTGACGAACTCCTGGATCGCTTGGGCTACTGCATCAATTCGCTCTCGAATTTGACCAAAGGTAGTTTCTGCGCGGCCCAGGTTACTTCCAATTTGAATTTGCTCGTCCGTCCCCTTTCCAAATGCTTCCCCAAATGTGAAAATGTTCCTCCTTGTACCCAAACTTTCTGAGAAGACAAGCGATACTTACCATCCCCCCTTCGGGACGAAGACAATACGTCCAGGCAGAAAGGAATGTTGAATATAGAATCCTTCACTAACGATGGTAGCCCTCGCAAATGCGAGGGCTACCATCGTCTAAGAGGTGTTGGGGTTAACTCTTATGCTTCCTTATTTCAAAAAGGCATCTAACATCCAAATTGTCTTTTCGTATTGGGCCAGACTGCCAATCATCAGGTCTGCACTGACTTCATCATTTGCTTCCTGGGCCGCGGCGATTCCAGCGCGTAATCCTGCCACCAATTGGCCATAGTCAGCCAATAAAGCGTTGGCAATCTCTTTGCAGGATATTCCCACATTTTCGGCTTCCTTCAGTTTTGCCTTGTTCAAGTAAGCAGCTAAAGAGGCAGATGGACGATGTCCAATCATCAAAATGCGTTCAGCCACTTCGTCAATTTCTTCCGCCACACCGTCATAAAGCTCCTCTAACTTGGCGTGCATCGTGAAAAATCCTGAACCTTCCACGAACCAATGATAGTTATGGAGCTTAGCATAAAGAACATGGAGATCTGCAAGATGTTGATCTAAATGCTCTGCTACCTTCTTCGTTGCTTCGGGTGTTAAGCCAATTCTACTCATGACATGCCCTCCTTATACGTACAATATTTTTAGGATTCGGCTCCTAAATCTGTCATGCCCTTTAATGATAATCCTTACCATTTGTTTTGTCAAGGCCAAAGGAGAATTCTTCTCGTTTCTGCTTCTCACTAAGTTACTATGTCAACTTTCACCGGTAAATATTCCGCCTCCCTTACCCAACCAAATGTGTACCACTGTCATTTCCTGCAAGATCATGGCTACCTTCGTTTGTTCCAGATCCGAAAAGGACTTTGCACAAAAGACGCAGAACCATTACCACGTAAAACAGTTTGGAGGCGAACACTATGACCACTGACAAGACCAAAGAACCTACTGCGTCAACAAGCAATGTAGACGTGCTCATGGCCATTCGTCACCGTCGCAGCATCCGCCGCTACACACCAGAACCTATAGACAACGCAACCCTCACCACCATCTTGCAGGCGGGCCTTTGTGCACCGACCGCTATGAATCGGCGCCCCTTTCACTTTGTGGTGATCAAAGACAAAGATACACTCGCGACGCTGTCTGCTGGCAAAAAATACGCCTGGATGCTCTCCCATGCCCAAGCGGCCATTGTAATCTGTGGTGACAATACTGTCGAGGACAGACCCGAACATCTCTATGCTGATTGCTTTGCAGCGACGCAAAACATGTTGCTAGCCATCCATGGTCTCCACTTGGGTGGAGTATGGTTAGGTGTGAGTCAAGGCTCCGAGTGGTCTGCTTTACTCCAGGAGACGTTAAGACTCCCGGCTAATATCATACCAACAGCAGTCATCTCCCTTGGTCATCCCAGCGAAGAAAAGCCTATCCCAAGTACCTGGGAACCGGAGAAAATCCACTATGAAGCTTGGTAAGACATCACCGCTGTGTTGCGTAACTGTTAAATATACTTTATAATATAACGGTCGGAAAACACAGGGTATTAGCCCCCAGTCAGGAGGATGATGGTGACAAGAGTGGATAAGAGCATCATAAACAATGTGGATCGCGTCTTTGAAAAGGCAGACAGCGAGGGTCGTAGCACTCTCTATGAATTCGAAATTTACGAGATTCTAAGTAAGATAGGTATCCAAACCCCCAAGCACCTGTTTGTCAAGGTTCCTGGTGACGTCACAAAGCAAGATGTAGAGGGGTTTAGCGAAAACATCGTAGTAAAGATCGTCTCTCCCGATATCGCCCATAAGCAAAAGCTAGGTGGAGTGAAGATTATCAGAACTTGGGACCTCCAGGGTCTAAAGACGGTCATGACCGACATGAAGGCGGAGGTTCTCTCCCACTTTGCAAGGAATGAACAGCCTGCTATCGAAGGTTTCCTACTGGTTGAATTCATACAATACACCCCATCCATTGGCAATGAAACCATGATTGGATGCCGTGAAGACGGTGAGTTTGGTCCCATGGTCCTGGTCAGTAAAGGCGGCGATGATGCTGAATTTTTCGCCAAATACTATGATCCGGCCAATATCTTTCTGCCTCCCCTTGACCCCGCAGAGTCCCTGGACTTTGTGAACAAGCTCCATGTGGCCCATAAGTTTAGGCAGACCGGAAGAGAGAACTACATAAAGCTAATCGCGGACGCCCTCAGTAAAGTATCACTTCTAGCCCATTGCTACTCCAGTGCTTCTCAGGATAGCCCCAAGTACAGGCTTGAGTCTCTGGACATTAACCCACTGGTTGTCACTGGGGATGGGCGGTTTATTGCCATTGATGGTTATGGCGAATTTTTCCCGGTACAAGACGGGACAAAAAAGCTACCCCAGGTCAACTCCGAAAATTTAGAGATGTTCTTTAGACCCCAAAGTGTTGCCGTGATCGGGGTATCAACAAATCTGTCGAGGCCCAATATGGCCAGGGAGATCGCTAAGCTCCTGCATAGAGCAGGTCAAGAGGATTTATACCTAGTGAACCCTAGAGGGGGAACCATGAAGATCAATGACGCCGAGTATCCCCTTTATAAAGACTTTCAGGAGATTCCTAAGGTCATTGACTTAGTCGTCTACGTAGCCCCTATCGCAAGTACGGCCGAGTTCGTGAAAGACCTAAGCGGACGGGCTAAGGCTGTCATTGTCATCTCGGGCCTTCCAGCTGATTTGGAGTATTCGCAGTTTGTGAAGGAAATGAACCAAGTCAAACCCAGAGAACTCAGACTAATCGGTCCTAATTGCATGGGCGTCTTTTTCGCCCCAGGGGAAGATGGCAAGGGAGTCAATACCCTCTTCATCGAAGAGGAAAAGTTGGGGCTCAAGTACTCCGAGAACAGCAATACCGCGCTTTTAACCCAGAGCGGAGCGTTAGCATTGACGTCCATCGACGCCGTGCAGGACAGTAAAATCTTCAAGGCCATCGTCAGCTTTGGAAATCAATATGATGTGAAGATCACCGACCTTATGGCCTACTTCGCAGACGATCCTACCATTGATCTAATTTCCTTGTATATCGAAGGATTATCCCCAGGCGAAGGACGACTGTTTTTTGAATTGGCGCGGGATATCCCAAAACCCATCCTCGTTTACAAATCTGGCAAAACAGAGGCCGGTGCCAAAGCAGCAGCCTCCCATACAGCAGCCATGAGCGGAAACTACGCTGTTTTCGAGGCAGCAGCCAAGCAAGGGGGAGTGATCCTGGCGGAAAAACTAGAGGATTTCTATGATTACCTCCGGATCTTCTCTCAACTTGCCAAGAAAAAGCCCCTGGGCAACCGCATCGCAGGCATTTTTAATGCTGGTTTTGAGTCCACCATTGCAGCAGACGAACTGCAGAACTTAGAGCCCGCTGCTTTAGATGCCCACACCATTGAAAGGCTACGCGAAACCGATGTACACGGCTTGGTGGATCTTTCCACAGCACTCCTCGATGTGACGCCAATGGCCAATGATCAGCTGTTTACCGACTATGTAGAAATAGTCCTCCAAGACGATAACGTAGATTGCGTCTTCGTGAGCATTGTCCCCCACTCTAATGCTCTTAAGAGTGGGGCCGACAAGGCCCGGGATGCAGATGGTATGGCTAACCTCCTAGTCGAACTGGGAAGGAAGTATCAAAAACCCTTGGTGGTTTCAGTCAATGGCGCGCGTCATTATGATGCGTTTGTGGCTGTGATGGAAGAAGGCGGATTACCTGTTTACAGAAATCCCCGAGCAGCCATTCAGGCCCTCGAGACCTTTGTAGGCTACCACTTGGGCCTGAGGTAAGCTGGCTAGATAGCACAAAAAGGGGCCTCAGCGGGAGGCCCTCTTTCTATTTGATTAATCTAGACATGACCTTGAATTCAGGAGTGCCTGATACTTTCAAGAGGTCAAACACAGCAGTCTCCGCATTTGTCACGGTAGCCCCTAGGGATTGCATCAAGTCCAATCCATTTAAATAATTATTCTTGGTTCTCGAAGAAACCGCGTCTTTCACCACAAAAACTTGGTATCCATCCTTGAGTAAGTCTCTTACGGTTTGAAACACGCAGACGTGCGTTTCCATACCCGTGACTAAGACTTTCCTCTTAGCCAGCTTTTCTAGGGCATCCTTAACCTCATCCGTATAGGCCGTAAAACTGTTCTTGGCAAAAATGTTCTCCTCAGTAATTTCATCCAGCAATTCCGAGACTGTTCTTCCGAGTCCCTTGGGATATTGTTCAGTGGCTATGACAGGGAAATTCATCTCTTTTGCTGCTGTGATCAGGATTTGGTTGTTCCTAATAACTTGATCCCTATACTTCATGACCGGCACCAAGCGTTCTTGTATGTCAATGACAAATAGCACTGCGTCTTCTCTAGTCAACGTAAATTTGTCCATGCTATGCCCCCTTCACACCACTACTACAGCACTTCTTTAAGTGCCTTGATGAATTCTTGATTTTCCTCCATGGTACCAATACTCACTCTCAGCCAGGTCTTGTACTTCTCCCCGCCGATGGGTCTGATGATAACGCCCTTCTTTAGGAGATCACTAAAGATCACGCCTGCATCTTTTCTTGCATTAAAGGCAATGTGGTTTGCCTCGGTCTTTGCATATTCCAACCCCATTTTTTCGAACTCGTCATACAGGTAGTGTTTCCCTTTGTTGTTGTTCTCAATGATCTTCACTAAAAACTCATCATCATCGATGGCGGCCATAGCCGCAGCCTGGGTAATCAACGTAACATTAAAGGGATTTCTGATCCTGTTAATTAGACCAAGTAGGGTCGCATCACCGATGGTAAACCCAATTCGGAGGCCTGCTATGCCATAGGCCTTCGACAGCGTCTTCATGACCAGCATGTTCTGGTACTTCTTTAAGAAGTCCAGGCTGTCCTTGGGATAGTCGGGATGGGTAGCGAACTCATAGTAGGCCTCGTCATAAACGACGAGGGTCTCAGGGGAAATAAACTCCATAATGTCCACAAGCTCGCTCCTGGAGAAAAAGGAACCGGTGGGGTTGTTGGGGTTACAGAGCCAAACCAGCCTTGTCTCTGGTGTGATAACCCTCTTAAAGCCTTCCAGATCATAGGCCATATTTTTCATGGGTACGATCTTCAAATCGGCGCCCATCATCATGGATGTGGAGAAGTACCTCGGGAAGGTGACTTCAGCCATAACGACTTCGCTGCCCTGATCAATAAATGTCTTCGCGATCAGATCCACCATTTCATCGGATCCGCAAGTGGGCAGGACCATATCGGGGGTAACCCCATACTTTTCGGCAATTTTCGCCTTGAGCAGCGTTGCGTTTCCATCAGGATACAAGTTGACTTCATCCAGTGCTTTCATGACCGCCTCCCGAACGGAACTGGAAAAGCCGAAGGGGTTTTCGTTGGATGCCAGCTTAATCACACGCTCCAGACCCAACTCGCGTTTTACGTCGTCAATGGGCTTACCGGGCACGTATGGTGAGATGATATCCAACTCTTTTCGGTATCGTACCGCCATCGATCATTCCTCCTGTTTATGTTTTTATTGATTGATCGTTAAAAGATTACTGTTTTTGTTCTGTTTCTTTCCCTGGAATTCCTGCTTAAATGCAAAAAGGCGTAGCTGCAAAAGCTACGCCCCCCCTAACTACTGACCTAAAAACCAAAGACAATTAGCCCCACAAGAGCCGAAACTAAGATAGCTTTAATGGGATCGACATTTCGTTTGCGAACGGCCAGGAATACCACGGCGGCAATGATCAGACTCCGAAAATCGATGGGGAATGCATCCTTCTGCGACAAGAGGGGATCATACTGTAATGCGGTTTGCCCGATATACATGGCAGCAGCTCCGATTAACCCTGCTACAGCAGGTCTAATGCCATTGAAGATGGCCTTAAGTACTGGATGTTCTTGATGGGTCTCCCAAAAATTCGAAAGAGGTACGATAATCAAAAGGGACGGTAGGGCCAGGGCGGTGGTTGCCACGATAGCGCCGAGGATACCGGCTGTGCGGAAGCCCACGAACGTGGCGGTATTTACTGCAATAGCGCCCGGTGTCATTTCTGCGATGGCTATGATATCAACAAACTCAGCCGCACTAACCCAGCCATACCTTGCGATTTCCTGCTGCATGAGCGGAAGCATGGCATAACCGCCACCGACAGTGAAAAGGCCGATCTTGAAAAACCCTGAGAATAATTGCAAGAATGCCATAAACACTAGTCTTCCACCCTCCTCTTAGCGCCCAAATAGTACGCAAGTAAACCCGCAAGGGCGCCTCCGAGAATAATGGCAATGGCATGGACATCCGTAAAAGCGCTTAATACAAACGCCGCAATTGCAATAACAAATGCCGACTTGTCTTTCAGACTGGCTAGAGCAATTCTCACAGCCGCAGCAGCCACCAACCCCACTACCGCTGACCTGATCCCACTGAAGGCCTGCAAGACATAGACACTATTCATGATAGAATCGAAAAAAGACGCAATGGTCATAATCACGATCAAAGAGGGGGAAATCACCCCAGCGGCGGCTACCACAGCGCCCTTGACGCCACCCAGACGATTTCCTAGAATAATTGAGGTGTTAACGGCAATCACACCAGGTACCGACTGGGCCAGGGCGTAGATGGATAGAATTTCTTCCTTATCCGTCCAGCCCTTATTGTCGATAACCTCTCTCTCAATTAACGGTAGCATGGCATAGCCGCCGCCAAAGGTGAATAGTCCAATTTTAAACCATGCCACAAATAACTCCCGTAAGCTCGCCGTTCGTTGCTTCTGGTTCTGCCGCATCCCTATATCTCCTCTTGCCCTTAAATCAGTTCTACTTGGATGCGCTGAAAGGTAGATCTCAGCATCCGCCTCCAATTCTATGTTCTTCAAACACCCATGTCAAGCAACGCCACGCTCCTAACCCTTCGTAGCTGAAGTTAACCCGTCTTTATTGATGAAGTACTTCGATAAGGTCAGAAACAAAACGATCATGGGAATGCTGGCCATCACAGCAATGGCCATCATGATCCCTTCGTCACTGTGGGTTTCTGCCATAAACTTGGTAATATACAAGGGAATTGTCTTCATCTCGTCACTCTGGACTACCAAAAGGGGCCAAAGTAGGCTATCCCACTGGGAACGGAAGGCTAGAATTGCCAAGGTGGCAACGGCAGGACCGGAACTGGGAAGCACAATGCGCGAAAAAATCCTGGGTTCACTGGCGCCATCAATTCGAGCTGCATCTAGAATTTCGTCTGGGAAGGTAATCAAGTACTGACGCATCAAAAAGACACCGAAGGCATTGGCCAAGAAGGGCAAGATTAATCCGGTATAGGTATCCTGCAAGCCCATGCGCATAGCAACCATGTATAAAGGGATCATGATAGCCTCAAAAGGAATCATCATGGTTGCCATGATCAGCATAAAGACTAAAGTTCGACCCTTAAACTCGAATTTCGCCAATCCATATCCCGCAAGGGATGAAAACAAGACAGTGAAGGCCGAGACGGTACCGGCAACAATGAGGGAGTTAAGGGCGTTTCGTATGAAAATAAAGGTCCCCTCCGGTCCCCTTAGGCCATTCCAGAAGTTTTGCCAGTAAAAGCCCTCAGGGATCCAAGGATAGGGCATCCGCAAGATATCTCGTGCTGGCATTGCTGCAGCTGTAAACATAAAAACAAGTGGAATTACCACCAAGATGCAGGCTACGATGAGAAACAGCCAGATGAGTGTTGTGGCCATCTTCTCCAAACGCCAAGATCTTGTTTTATGTGCGTTCAATAATATCACTCCTGTTCTTCGGGGAGACAACTCTACATGTGGCTTACTTCCTCCGTGCGGGAAACCTTCAATTGCAGCCATGTAAACGCAAACATCACAATGAATAGAAGGATACTCATGGCTGTGGCCCGCCCAATTCGATAATCTTTAATGGCCGTGTTGTAGATATTTAGGGTTATCACATTAATCGGCCGGGTGGGAGCTCCTGCATTGGTGAACATGTATTGTGTACTAAAGGTCTTTAAGCACTGAATCATGGCCATAATGGAGACAAGCATCGTCGTAGGCTTCAGAAGGGGTAGAGTGACATACCAAAAAAGCGTCCATCGATTCGCCCCATCGATCAGAGCGGCCTCCCGCAAGGTGTCTGGAATCGAACCAATACCTGACACAAAGATAACGGTAAAATAGCCAATGTACTTCCAAAAGTATACGACGATGGTGGAGAGCCTGAGCATTCCCGTTGTGGACAGCCAATTGTAATTTACTCCTGCAGTCCCCATCAAAGCGTTCAACCCCTGGTTAGCTAGACCCCGCGGGTCAAATATGAGTAGCCAGATCAACGCCGCCACGACGGATGACAGAACGGCTGGAGAATAAAAAGCCATTTGAAAAAACCGCCGGAACCTCTTAATAGACATGATAAAGACTGCCAAAACTAGGCTGAACACCAGTAGCGGCAGGAAGGTTCCAAGCGTAAAAATCAATGTATTTTGAACTGACAACCAAAAGTCCTTCGAACCAAATAAATATATGTAATTATCCCAACCAACAAAACGCGGGGGACGTAAAGAAAGTAGGTTCCGGTTGAAGAAGCTCTCATAAAAAGCATTGATAATTGGGTAAAAGCTAAAGGCAGCGAAGAGGATCAGTGACGGAGTGACAAACACCCATCCCCATCTGGCCTTCTTCTTTTCCATACTAAATCCTCGTTTGCGATGCATTGGTTCTCCCTCCACTAGAACTATAAGATCAAGAAGCCCGAGTGTTAACCCGGGCTTTTTTCAAAGGCATCAGAGCATATCAATAGGAATCGTCAAGAACCTCTTGGATACGCTCACGAAGAATGTCTAACGCTTCGTCGGAGGGCATATTAGACAGCATTACACTTTCGATGGCTTCTTTGATAAAGCGTTCGAATTGGAAGCCGTTCTCGTGCAAAAATACCATATGACTCCGAGCCATATCGTCCATGAAAACGTTCATATATGGGAGTTCCATATACCTTGGATCATCAAGCAAGTCTTGCCGCGGTTGGATAATATTTACTGTTTCGAGGTATTCCCATCCATGATCGAGCATATAGGCAATGAACTTCCAGGCCCACTCCTGCTTTTCGGCAGAAGCTTGTGCATTGACCATCATAAAGTGACCGTAATAGGAACATCCAACGTCATTAACGGCGTTTTCAAAGACTGGGAACGGAACAACCATCCATTCGCCACTGTCGTAGAATTCAGGATTGTCAACCCTAATTCTACCCTGTTGATAAAAACCGGTTAAGCACATAGCAATGTCGTTATTGTCCATGTTAAAGATCTTCCGAGCAGCCGTATAGGTAGGACTTCCTAGGTTACGTCCATGGGGACCCCAGGTTCTGAACCATTCGAACACCTGAATCCAAGCCTCATCATTTACAATCGCCGTCTTGCCATCCTCGCTGAGTAACTGTCCACCCAGTTGTTCTACCATGGGTAGCATAGCCACTAGGTAATACGGATACCGGAAGTCGAAACCGCGGCGCGTAATAATCTCGCCGTTGCGAAGGGTCAGCTTATCAGCAACCTCAATCATCTCTTCCCAAGTTTTGGGATAGTCTGTTTCGGGATCAAGACCTGCGTCGCGGAAAATATTCTTGTTGATATAAATGGACCAGTTGGTCAATTCAAGTGGTAAACCATAAATCTGTCCGTCCATCGTTACGGTATCGAAGGTTCCAGGCATGTATTGACTGGCCAGATCCTGTGCATCCTTGTAACCAATGGCCTTATAGTTTACAGGTGCCACCCTGTGGTGCATCATATATCCGTATTCCTGCTCAATAGGCAGGTTGAAGATATCTGGGGCGTTATTAGCGGAGAACGCCGTCAGCATCAGATCACCCATCTTACTGGCCTCATTGACAACTCTCTTAATGGTGACATTGGGATACATTGCTTGAAACTCTTCAATGTAACGGTTTTCGATGACGGTACGATTATCGTCAGTGTGGGTCCAATACGTTAATTCAATGGTTTGAGCGCCAACTACGCTAGCTGCTAAAAGAAGGGACAATGCGATAAGTAGCAAAGCAGAGGTTTTCTTCAAAACAATTCTCCTTTCCATATTTGGCGAAATCACCGTGCAGCACTATGGGCCGTCGACACCCCCCTATTTATTTTTTCAAACCGAGACTTAACAATCCACACAAAAGCTGTACACATGTCATATTCATAATTCGCCAACGCTTCTCCCGTTCCTTCTGAACTCCTCACCATGGAGACGAAGGACTTTTATTATTTAGGCGGAACTAAGACCGAAAGAAAACTAGACAAGTCGGATGGGAGGACCACTATGGTAAGAATCAAGCGTGAGCAGTCTGTATTTGAGTTCTCACCGCACAATACTCCGGTAGCCCATGCTTCACCCGGGGATACCATCGTCTTTGAGACCTTTGATTGATCACAGTGAAGATTGATGTGCTAACTGGACTATCCCTTCCGCTCCCCATGGTAGTGGAAGGCGACCATGCCATGACGATTGCATCTAAGCAAACTCTGGACGAAGCAGCGGTCGTAGCCTCAGAAATGATGCTCCAGTTTATCCACGAGGCTTTGGGTATGGATCTTGGGGAAGCCGGGATGCTCTTGTCGGTTGTGGGAAACTTGCATATCTGCCAAATCGTCGATCCCCTCATGACTGCCCGCATGGAGTTTCCCTTATGGATCCTGGAAGAGTATGAATATCAACTCAAATAGGAAGGAACGTGACGAAGGGAGCCCTCCAAGGCTCCCTAAGCTGTGACCAAACTGGCTAACTACAATCTTGTTTCGCTGCCTGCTGCCAGATAATTTATTTGCTCTCCCATCACTGATTTTAGCCTCTCATAAGGTTTTATACCGGTACAGTGGCCCGTATAATACGTGGCCTTTGTATCCATGAGGTATTTTCCCAATTTATCTAGCATAGCGAGGTCTTCATGCCCGCCAACGGCACTGGAAAGATGGAATCCTCCGATCACATAATCCGGCATTCTTCCTTCCAAAGTGTGGAAGTGCTCGATGATATTGACGATACCATTATGGGCGCAGCCGGTAAATAGAAATATCTTCCCATCTTCCTCTATTACAAGGTTTTGTTCGTGGGTAAAGGCATCTGCAGTTGTCTGTCCGTCCTTTTTCATAACTAGGGCTGCATTCCATGCTGAACCTGGTTCTTTGCGGACGACATTCGAGAATACCTGGGTTTGCATGTTGATAAAAAGTCGGCCTGACGTGAGTATAATCCGTTTGTCTTGTTTCGGAGCGTCATCAAGACCGATAAAACCCAGTTCACCATCTGCACTCAATCGATAGTGCTTTCCAAATGCCTGTTGATGAAGGAAAACCTCCGCCTTGTAATTTTCTTTTAAAAATGCGCCTAAGCCGCCGCCATGATCGTAATGTCCATGTGAGATGACAAGATAATCAACATCAGCAATGGTGACACCAAGTTTCTTTGCATTTTGAAGAAACAGATCACTTGCGCCGACATCAAACAATACTTTATGATTCTTGGTTTCTATATACAGACTGAGGCCGTGCTCATGACCGTACTCTTCCGATATTGATGTATTTTCCACCAATGTCTTGACAATCATTGTCTTAGATCCCTTCTATGTCGAGGATTCGTTCTAGGCAACACACAAAGTCTTCTGCCTGCTTATGGGTTATGCTCAAAGGCGGACGCAGAATGATGGAGCTATGCCATTGCCCCGGCAGAAAGCCGTGATTCTGAAGTTGACCCACAACTTTTTCGCGCAGTCGGTTGTTTTCCTTCTTCGATTCCTGATCCGAGATGAGCTCAATGGCAAAGGAGGCTCCACGACCCCTTACATCGCCTATGCATGAGAACTTCTGTGCCAGCTTAGTTAGGGCTTCATGCCAATAGGCACCTACTTGGTTGACGTTGTCCAAGATTTCCTCTTTCCTGAGCTCATCAAACACTGCGCAAGCCCCCGCGCAAGAAAGGGGAAGGTCGCCACTCCCGCCAGTCATAATTTTTGGATCCGCATCAGGAATATCCTTTAAAAGCATGGCAGAAATGTGCAAACCGTTACCCATACCCTTGCCAAGCAGGAGAGCATCTGGCACAACCCCCAACCGCTGGTATTCGTACATGTGGCCAAGCCGACCTAGGCCGCTTTGCACTTCATCAAAAATCAACTCAATCCCGTTTTCGGCAGTCCACTCTCTGAGGGCCTTCAAATACCCATCTGGGGGAAATATGATTCCTGCCCCCTGAAAGGGCTCTACGATAACTGCGGCAACGCCTTGTGATGACTCGCTCTTGATCTTCTGCTTCAGAAACTCCAAGCAACGGAAGTTGCACCGATCTGGAGATTCATCAAACTGACATCTATAACAATACGGGTACGGCGCAAACACGATGCCTGGTGCGAGAGGGCCGTATCCTGTCTTCCGCACAGGGTTTCCCGACACCGACGAGGCCAAATAGGTCCGTCCATGTATACTGTTCCAGAACGAGACAATTTCGTAGCGTCCGGCCCGCTTCCTGGAGACCCTAATAGCCCACTCTACGGCTTCACTGCCACTACTGGTAAGGAGAATCTTCTGGAAATCGTTGTTTGTTGTTTCGACAATGTGGTGATACAACCTATTCTTGTATTGAGATGTTTTCTCGGGAGCAGCACTGTCTAGGCAATCCTTCATCATTTTCGTGAAGTGAAGGTTTGAATAACCAAGTTGTCTATTTATCTCGTTGAGATTGACATATTCTTTTCCTGTCTCATCCTTGAATCCAGCACCGTGTGCTTCCACCACAGTAAAGGAATGTGGACTTGTGACAGATGCTAGAATGTCGTACTGCTCAATGATATTCTTGTTGTTCAATCTGTTTCTCCGTTTCTCACTTCGGGGTGTAGTTTAATCAGACTCGATACTCCGAAAATGCCTTCAAGAAAACGAGGATGTCTTCAACCATGGCGTTCAGTATCTTCTCGCCCTTCTCAGACGTAGCAAGAGTACTATTCCCGTTTATACCTGATGCAGTCGACATTCTCATGGGCAGATAGACCTTTTCAACGCCGTTCTTCACTGTCCCAGGGACAATCTCGGTGTAATCTTCAGTGGCTTTGTCCATGTGAACCAGTTCGGGTTTAATGTGGAGCATGCAAGACGTTTCACTCTCGTCTCCATGACCTCCCCGTTTCTGCTGACACAGTGCATCATGCGTCTCCTTACCAAGACCAACCACGTTTGTCACGGCAACTTTGACACCGTAATCATTATTCATGGTCGTTGCAAGAATCTTCATAGGCAATCTTGTAGACACCCCGCCATCTAAGATCACGAACTTCTTTACACCAAACCGAGTAAAGCTCAACAAAATATCCTTGACGAAGTTGATGAAGTTGTCAGCTGCAATAGAAACGCTACCTTTCCATTCAATAAAAGCTGGAAAATGGGCATAGCTCAGGGTCGGTAAGCAGACCAAAGTAAACTTCTCCGTAATCTGCCTTGCCACCCACTCTGTGACGTAATAATCCGTCCCCATAGGAAGGTGGTTACCGTGTTCCTTAGAGCCCCCGCCGATAGGCAGCATTATGATTGAATCTTCTCCAATTAGTTCGTTCGCCTGCTCAAAAGTGATGTCCTGTAACGAGATTCCTTTCATCTGCAAACTCCTCTCATATCTCATTGACACGATGACAAGCCACAAAGTGACCGCTATCCACTTCCACTAACTCTTGATTACTGGTACGACACTCATCTACAGCGTAAATGCAGCGCGGGGCAAAACGGCAACCGGGCGTCGGGTTAATAGGCGATGATATTTCTTCTTTAAGAATTATGCGTTGTCGCTCCACCCTAATCTTGGGTCGAGGTATAGCGGAAAGCAGTGCCTTGCTGTAGGGGTGTCTTGGCTCCTCAAAGAGTCTATCCGCAGGGCTTTGCTCCACTAATTGCCCCAAGTACATAACCGCAATATCATCCGAAATGTGTTTAACGACCGATAAATCGTGGGTGATGAACATATAGGTCAATCCGTATTCCTCCTGCAGATCCATCATAAGATTCAGGATTTGCGCTTGAATTGACACGTCTAGCGCGGAGACCGGCTCATCACAAACGATAAACTTTGGTTCTAAAGCCAAGGCCCGGGCAATTCCAATACGCTGACGCCTGCCACCATCTAGTTCGTGGGGGTAGGAGTTTTCTAGGCGCTGCTCCAAACCAACAGTATTCATTAGCGTGGTCACCCTGTCTCGCAAGGCCGCGCCCTTGTACAGATGATAGCGGCGCATGGGTTCGGATATGATCTCTGCAACCGTCATTCTAGGATTAAGAGACGAATAGGGATCTTGAAAAATCATCTGCATGTCTTTTCGAAGCTCCTTTAGCTGCGCTTTGTTAGGAGACGAGACATCCTTCTGCTGAAAACGAATGACTCCATCCGTTGGCTCAAGCAATTGCAGTAATAGACGGCCTAGAGTGGATTTTCCGCAGCCCGACTCACCAACAATACCGAGAGTCATCCCTTCGCCTATGGAAATATCGATGCCATCGACGGCATGAAGCCAACCGTCTGGGACCCGAAAATGTTTTTTGAGACCTTTTGTTTCAACCAAGGGTAGCATGTTGTTCCGCATCCTTTCCTTGTGCTAATAAGCACTTGACTCGGTGGAGGTCATCCAAGTTAACGACGGGAGGATCCGTTTTCACGCACTCGGGCCTTTTCATACTACATCTGTTGGCAAATTTGCAGCCTTTAGGGAGCCTGGAAGGATCCGGGGCCAAACCAGGGATAGGAGTTAAGCGCGACGCTCTTGTGTCCAGATCAGGGATCGAGCTGAACAAACCCTTCGTATAGGGGTGCTCGGGATGATCGAAAATATCTTCTAGACTTCCGTATTCCACAATCTCACCGCAATACAAGATGGCTACTCGATCACACATCTCTGCTACAACACCTAAGTCATGGGTGATAATGATCATCGATGTCTCAAAATCGTTTTTGAGCTTATTCATGAGGGCCAAGACCTGTGCCTGAATTGTAACATCGAGGGCAGTTGTGGGTTCATCAGCAATTAACAGCTGCGGGTTGCAGGCGAGGGCGATAGCTATCACAACTCGTTGCTTCATTCCACCCGAAAACTGATGGGGATATTCGGAATATCGGGCGGAATACCCACCCGTTCGAGCATTGACTGTGCCCGCACAGCAGCTTCCGCTCGCGATATTTTTTCGTGCAACCGGATCGCCTCTGCAATTTGGTCCCCAACTGTCAAAATCGGGTTAAGTGAGGTCATGGGGTCTTGAAAAACCATTGATATGTGTTGGCCCCGCATTTTCCTAAGTTCGCCCTTGGACAACGAGAGTATATCTTGACCTGCAAACTTGATGGAACCAGATGTAATTACTCCCTGAGGATCTGGAAGTAGTCTCATAATGGAAAGAGCTGTCGTGGTCTTTCCCGCCCCTGTTTCACCCACTAGGCCTAATGTGCCGCCTTTTTCTAGGGTCAGGTCAAGGCCGTTGACTGCTTTGACAACACCATCGTCGGTTCGGTATTCAACAGCGAGATTTTCAATTTCGAGTATCTTTTCGTCCATATTCATCACCTACTCACTAGTTCTTAAGGCGCGGATCAAGAGCGTCGCGCAAGCCATCACCCAACAAGTTCAAAGATAAGATTGTGGCCATAATCGCCAGACCGGGAAAGAGGACGATATGCGAATAATTGCGAATATAAGCTCGGCCCGCCGAGAGCATTGCTCCCCATTCTGGAATAGGAGGTTGAATTCCGAGACCAATAAAACTCAGGGACGAGGCAGACAATATGGCTAACGCCATGCTTAGGGTAATTTGGACAATAATAGGTGCCATGATGTTCGGAACCAAGTGCGAAAAAATAATGTGTGCGTCGTTGCATCCTGATAGACGGGCCGCTTCAACAAACTCTTGCTCCTTGACGGACAAAATGGAAGCACGCACAATGCGCGCAAAGGAAGGTACTGAGCTCACTCCAATGGCAAGCATTAGGTTAAACATTCCTGGTCCTAACGCAGTTACAATGGTAATGGCCAACAAAATCGCTGGAATCGCTAACAGTATATCGAGAGTGCGCATGATCAGATTATCTGTTTTTCCGCCGTAGAACCCCGCGATGGCACCCAGGCTTCCCCCGAGTGTCACCGAAATCAAAACAGACACGAGACCAATCTGCAGCGAGACACGCCCGCCATAGAGTATACGGCTAAAGATGTCGCGTCCCACGGAATCGGTCCCAAACCAGTGGTTGGCGTTTGGGAACTGGAAGGTCTCATCTAGATTCTGAAAGTCATAAGGATAAGGCGCAATCACATCAGCGAAGATAGCACCAAGGCAGATGATGGCAAACAATGCGAGACCAAACATCGCCATTCGACTCTTCTTCAAGCGCTTCCAGGCGCTAAGCCATAGACTGTAGTTTTTGCGGGAACGATCAGTTTGCTTGCTTTGCATGCATTTTCACCGCCTTTTCCTTTTTTCTCCTGTATTGTGAGCTGATCCTGGGATCGAAAAAGCCATACAATATGTCCACACACAAATTGACAACTCCAAACAAGAAGGCCAAGAAAAGCACACCGCCTTGAATGACAGGGATGTCCTTGGCACTGATGGAATCAACCAGGTATTTTCCTAAACCGGGTATGGCGAATACTGTTTCGATAAGAACTGCTCCACCCAAAGCACGACCAAACTGGAGGCCAATTAGGGTAATGATGGGTATGATCGCATTCCGCAAAGCGTGTTTCAGAATAACAACGATTTCCCTCTGGCCCTTGGCGCGTGCCGTTCGGATATAATCCTGACGGATAACCTCCAACATGCTCGAACGAGTAATCCGCATGATTCCTGCCATGTATCCTACACCATTTGTAATCAGAGGCAAGATCCAATATCGCGGTCCGTAAAATCCAGACGCGGGAAGGAGCCTCCAGTGCAAACTAACCAAGATAATGAGCATCAGACCGAGCCAGAAATTGGGAATGGAGATTCCCAACAAAGAAAACCCCGTGACGATGTTATCAAAGACTGAATATTGCTTAATGGCCGAGATGATGCCTGCAACAATCGCTATGACTGCAGCGAAAAGTATACTCAATGTGGCCAGCAAGAGCGTGGTCGGAAAGCGTTGCAGGATTTCGGCACTTACCGATTTGTTGTTCTTATAAGACCTGCCCATATCACCGCGTAATAGGTCTTTTAGGTAGCGAAAAAGCTGAACACCATAGGGATCGTTTAGGCCCAGTTC
>ENA-UOOR01002383-UOOR01002383.1-fermentation-metagenome-genome-assembly--contig:-NODE-2383-length-19061-cov-6.545828_pt1 | contig 19061 bp, 17 predicted proteins | sample MGYA00245780_ERZ724029 | MGnify/ENA primary metagenome ERZ724029 (study PRJEB28704, sample SAMN03018315) | fermentation metagenome | biome: anthropogenic terrestrial biome; feature: soil; material... | reverse complement strand
AGTATCTTTCGGTATTTGGCATATAGCCCTATTGGGGGCTTCAGGGGTAAAGTATCAAGGTGGATTTGCTCCATTAGTAGGTGGGGCTTTGTTCATGGGGTTGTTGTGGGGATGGGTTGCTTACCAAACCAAGTCGATTAAAGTTGTCACAGTTGCCCACGTCATTACTAATTTTTTCGCTTTTACTGGACTGATTTTTACGAATTGGTTTGCCTAATACTTACTAGGAAGGGGTGATTTACGCATGACACGATTTACATTTTTGGCTATTGGCATCGTCATTCTACTCGGGGTGCTAGCGGTAACCGGTTGTACTACCCCTAAAGCCACTGAGGATTACCAATCCCCCTGGGAAAAAGCCAAAGAGGCCGGGGTTGATTTGCGGGCTATTGGGCAGGAACCAGGCTGGTATGTAGAGATTAAGAACGGTGAACAGATCCACTTTGTCACTGATTACGGTGAGACCCAGATAACCGCCGTTGTTTCAGAGCCAGAAGTTGATGCCAAGGGTGTAAGGACTTTTCGTGCTCTAACACAAGCCTTTGACCTCATGGTTTTGGTGGAAGATAAACCTCACCAGGATATTATGAGCGGCGAGGAGTTTCCCCTAACAGTAACAATTAAAATAGGGGAGCAGGAGTATCGCGGTGGTGGCCGTAATCTCTAGAATATCCTAGTTGCCGGGGGGAGCAATATGTATAAATCAGAAAAAGCAAAATTATGGTTTTATCTTATCCTACAGTTATCAATTATTATAGCAGGGTTAATTGCGGTTTTAGAAAAAAACTGGACTTCATTGGGAATGACAATCCTGACCCTCCTGGTAGTTAACTTACCATCAATTTTCGAAAGACGGTTTAAAATTGTCATTCCCGACGTTTTCGAAGTCGTCTTAGTCCTGTTTATCTATGCCGCCTTGTTCTTAGGTAGCTTACATGAATTCTACTTCAAGTATTGGTGGTGGGATAAGGCTTTACATAGTGTTTCTGGGCTTATCCTCGGCAATATGGGGTTTTTAATTGTTAGCTTTCTTAACGAAGAAAGTAAATTAAGCGTCAAACTCAGTCCGGCATTTGTTGCTCTTTTCTCCTTCATGTTTGCGGTTACCTTAGGAACAATCTGGGAGATTTACGAGTATACCATGGATACACTTTTCGGTTTTTTCATGCAAAGAGGTAGCCTGGATGATACTATGACCGATCTTATTCTAGATACTTTAGGAGCCCTAATCTTTGCTGTGTTAGGTTATTTCCAGCAGAAAGGTCAAATTAACGTCGTCTCCAAATTTTTAGTCCGGATGGAAGATGAGCAAAATATTACTGGGTAAAAACCCTGATGCTCCCGGCGCCAACCTGAATTGGGTAGGACATCAGGGCAGGCCCGCTAAAGACGACTTCAACAGTCAGGCCTTTTGTAAGTTGATCGCTTGACAGCAACTCGTCTGTCCATCCTTGATAGATCTTGGTTTCGTCAGTGACTGCTACATAGGCTTTATCATAAGAGCCAACAGTTTTAGTACCTTCGATAAAGATTCGTAGGTTACCGTCTTTTACGGTAATCTCAGTAATCTGACCCTGGATATCAGCTGTTTGTTCGGTACAAGCCACTAACCAATTGTCCCCATACTTTTTAACTACTATGGTTTCAGAGGTTATAAACGTGGCTTTGGTTGAATCGCTAAAGGTATACTCGATGTCGTAGATATAGGTGGTGGCGTCAATCTTTTCGCGTTCTACTACAGTATATTTTACAATCCAAGGACTTGAGGTCCCGGTACTCCAGTTGTTGTCCACAAAAAGTTGATAATTCTTTTTCTGTAGTTCGGGAGACATCAGTGCGTACTGCAGAGTGCCATTTCTGGTCTGAACACCGGTGGCCCAAGCTTTAGCAGTGGCAGTTGGATCCGACTTGACTACTACAGATTGAGAGGCATAAGCGATAGAGACAATGGTCACCAAACAGACTACTGAGATTAATACGGTGAATAGTTTTTTCTGCATAGTGTTTTACCTCCTATGGGTTTTATTATTAAGACGTATGATGTGGCTAAAGGGTTCACGTAAATTAGTGGGTACTATTCCAATTGCCACCGAAGGAGTGGTAAGGTTAAGTAGAGAATAGAAACTAAATGCCCTCTTAAAATAGCTTTTGGGAGTTTTGTTTTTTTATGGACATTTTAGCGAATTTGAATAATCAACAGAAAGAAGCGGTTACCTATGGTGAAGGGCCGTTATTAATTTTAGCCGGGGCCGGCTCCGGTAAAACGAAAGTCTTAACCCACCGTATCGCCTACTTAATTGCTGAGTATGGGGTTAACCCCCATAATATTTTAGCGGTCACTTTTACCAACAAGGCCGCTGGTGAAATGAAAGAACGGGTCGGGAAACTGTTAGGACCGGTGGCGGAAAAGGTTTGGGTTAGTACCTTTCACTCTACTTGTGTTCGTATTTTACGGGCCGATGGCGGGAAGAACGGTTTAGACTCTAATTTTATCATTTATGATAGCGGCGATCAGTTGGCTCTGATTAAAGAAGCCCTAAAAGAGCTTGATATCAGTGATAAAAACTTTCCACCCCGCTCGGTCTTAGCAGGGATTAGTAAAGCCAAAAATGAGCTCCAGACCCCAGAAAAATACAGCGAACAGGCCGGCGATTTTTGGGAAAAGACCATAGCTAGAGCCTATACCCTGTACCAACAGAAGTTACGGGAAAATAAAGCTCTGGATTTTGATGATCTGATTATGGAGGCGGTCTTACTCTTTCGGGAGCAACCGACGGTTCTCCATTTTTACCAGGAGCGGTTTCGTTACCTCTTGGTCGATGAGTACCAGGATACCAATAAGGCCCAATATGAGCTGGTCAAGCTTTTAGCTAAGCGGTACCAGAACCTCTGTGTCGTCGGTGATGATAACCAGAGTATTTACGGTTGGCGAGGCGCCGATATCGGCAATATATTAGCCTTCGAGCGGGACTACCCTAAGGCCCAGGTGGTCAAGTTAGAGCAGAACTACCGTTCTACTCAAAACATCTTAGACGCCGCTAACCACCTAATTCAGTACAATATCGCTCGGACTGAGAAGGACCTCTGGACCGATAAAGGTACCGGAGAACCGCTTAAGGTTTTCCACGCCACCGATGAGCGGGATGAGGCCCGATTTATCGTCGATGAGATTAACGCTTTGGCTAAAGACGGGTACAACCGTTCTGATATCGCTATCCTTTATCGAACCAACGCCCAGTCTCGTCCTTTCGAAGAAGCCTTTTTCTATGCGGGGTTACCTTATAATGTAGTCGGTTCTCTGCGTTTCTACGACCGCAAGGAGATTAAGGACATTATCGCCTACCTACGGGTAATCTATAATCCAGCTGATAGCGTCAGCTTGCGCCGGATTATTAATGTACCAAGGCGAGGGATCGGTGATGCCACCCTTGCTAAGATCGAGGATTTAACGGCTCAGCAGGGTCAGAGTATCTACCAAACCTTACTAGACATAGCCCAAGGTCGAATCGACTTTGAGGGTCGGGCTAAACAGAGTTTAGTCGATTTTGTTGAGTTGATGGAAGAATTGCGTGGGAAACAAGCTGAAGCGACCTTAACTAGCTTGGCCGAAGAGATTATTGATCGTTCTGGCTATCGAGCCGAGTTAGAGCTAAACAAGGATGAACAGGCCCGGGGACGCTTGGAGAATATTACCGAGTTCCTTTCAGCTACCCAGCAGTACGACCGAGAGCTTCCTGGCGAAGGCATTGGCCTCTTTTTAGAGCAGCTAGCCCTACTTTCCGATGCCGATACCTACGACGACACTACTGATGCGGTGACTTTGATGACCTTGCACAGCGCTAAGGGGTTGGAGTTTCTGGTAGTTTTCCTAGTCGGGCTCGAAGAAGGGATCTTCCCCCACTCTCGGGCGACCTGGGAGATCGACCAGTTAGAAGAGGAACGTCGTCTTTGTTATGTCGGTATAACCAGGGCCCAGGAACGCTTATACCTGACTACCGCTGGTCGCCGGACTATCTTTGGGGTAACCGAAAACCGTATTCCATCTCGTTTTCTCGAAGAGATCCCTAAAGAACTCCGGGAGGAGATCGGTTCTCCTAAAGTTACCAGCGCTACCCCGTCAACGGTTTTTTCTCCCCGGCAAAATGTTGGGGTTACTTACACGCCAGGCCAAAAAGTGGCTCATAATAAATGGGGAACTGGTACTGTGGTTTCCGTTGATGGCCAAGGTGCTGATGCCGTACTAGTTATTGCCTTCCCCGGCGAAGGGGTTAAGAAGCTGCTAGCTGGTTTTGCCCCTTTAAAGATTGTAAACGGTTAAACAGGAGGATCAGCAGTTGAGTAATCAAGTTTGGGTTATTGGCCATCGCAATCCAGATACAGATTCTATTGTTTCAGCTATTGCCTACAGCCATTTGAAAAACGAAATTTGGCGACGGGAGGGGAGCCCTCTCTTTGCGACCCCAGGTCGTTTAGGCTCTCTTAATGCCGAAACTGAATATATTCTCCAGCGTTTTGCAGCAGAAGTCCCCGAATTATTACCTGATTTATGGGCCCGAGTTCGGGACGTCATGCAAAAGGATGTGGCTTACGTTTACCCCGATACCCCGCTGATTGAGATCGGCCGGCTAATTCGGGAAAAAGATCTGCGGACGATTCCCGTAGTCGATAGAGAGCTACAGCTACAAGGGATCGTATCCGTTGGTGATGTAGCCAAAAAATATTTTGCAGAGAATCAAATCGGCCAGAGTGAGATCCCCTTAACAGTAGATAACCTGATTCAGGCGGTAGAAGGAACGCTATTAACCGCCAGTGAGCGGTCTACAACTTTGTCGGGACGGGTATTAATCGGAGCAATGAGCCCGGAAACCATGGTTTCTCATCTTTCTTCAGGGGATATCTTGCTGATCGGTGACCGGGAGAATGCTCAAACTGCCGCTATTGCTGGGGGCTGTGCCTGTTTAATTATTACCGGCGGTTTACCAGTGGCCCAGCAGGTGTTGGTTACCGCCGCAGCCCAAGGGGTAATAGTGATTTCTTCCCCTTTAGATACCTATACCGCTGCTCGGCGGATTAATATGAGTTTGCCGGTGAGTTCGACGATGAACCAAGGGGCCTTGACCTTTGGTCCAGATGACCTACTAGATGAGGTCAGGGAGAAGCTGGTCAAGTATAAGCACCGTAATTATCCGGTCGTCGATGAGGAGCAACGGCTCCTCGGCTTACTGAGTCGAGGTAATCTTTTAGCTGGTCCAGCCAAGAAAGTAATCTTAGTCGACCATAACGAGTTAGGTCAGTCGGTAGCAGGCCTGATCCAAGCCGAAATTCTGGAGATCGTTGACCACCACCGCTTAGGTGATGTTCAGACCGATAACCCGGTATTCTTCCGGAATGAACCGGTAGGTAGCACCGCTACCTTAGTAGCAGAGTGTTACCATGAAGAAGGGGTAGCTATTTCTGCTCAGATGGCCGGGTTATTGGTGTCCGCTATTCTCAGTGATACCCTTATTTTCCAGTCGCCAACGACGACAGCTAAAGATCGGCGGATAGCTCAAGAATTAGCTGAGTTAGCTGGGATTGCCGACCTAACCCTTTTGGGGCGAGAACTACTGGAAGCCGGGTCCGATACCGACCACCTAACAGCAGAACAGTTAATTACTGAGGACTTAAAAACCTTCGCTTTTGGCGCTGATTTTACAGTAGGGGTAGCCCAAGTGGAAACCTCTAACTTGGAGCGTTTTTTAGAGCGGGGTTCTGAATTAATGGAGGAGATGGAACGCTACCGGCAGAATAACCGTCTAGACCTTTTTCTACTCTTAGTTACCGATCTGTTTCGTCAGGGCAGTGAGTTACTAGTTACCGGCCCGGCCCAACATATTGTGGAGAAGGCTTTTGGTTACCCCCTCCAGGGTAACAAGGTCTTCCTACCTGGCGTACTTTCCCGGAAAAAGCAGGTCATTCCACCGTTGGGCAAGGCTGTACAGGAGGTTCAAATCTAATGGCAAAATCGGCTGAATCCGAAAGGAGACGCAAAATGAATACTGTTGGGGGAAAATCTGTTTTCTTAGAGTATGTGGAATCGATCGTTATAGCTGTTTTATTAGCTATGTTTATCATGACTTTCATCGGTCGCTCTTATGTAGTCGACGGTGCCAGTATGGTACCAACTCTACATGACAGAGAACGGCTGATGGTAGATAAGCTAACCTATCGGTTCAGCGAGCCCAAACGGGGCGAAATAATTGTCTTTAAATTCCCGGCAAACCCGAAATATCGCTACATCAAGCGGGTAATCGGTGTGCCTGGGGATCAAATTATGATTGAGAACGGTAGCGTCTACTTAAATAATGTGCGTTTAGATGAAAGCTATGTTTCCGAACCGGTTCGAGAACGTTTTGGTCCTTTTGAAGTACCGGCAGGGCATGTATTTGTTCTTGGGGATAATCGGAATAATAGCCAGGATAGCCGGTATACCCTGGTCGGTTATGTGCCCTACAAACTAATTGAAGGCCGGGCCCTTGTCCGCTATTGGCCCTTAACTAAACTCAAGGCAATCAAGCGACCTGAGGTCTTAGCCGGTATCAATGTAGATTAAGTAAGGAAGGTTACTATGACCTCGTTAGAATCAGTGCGTAAACAAGTAGAAGAACTACGGGAACAGATTCGTTTCCATGATTACCAGTATTATGTTCTTGATGCTCCGCAGATTACCGATGCTGAATACGACAGACTAATGCAGGAGCTGCAATCTTTGGAAGCCCAATATCCGACGCTGATTACTAGCGATTCCCCGACCCAACGGGTTAGCGGCGGACTAAGCTCTGACTTTGCAACGGTGGTCCATCCGGTGCCGCTGTTAAGCCTGGGGAATACTTTTTCTCCAGATGATCTCCGGGCTTTTGACCGGAGGTTAAAAAAACTACTAGGAACTACAGTAGATCTACCGTATGTTGCCGAACTGAAAATAGATGGGCTGACTATTGCTTTGACGTATGAAGATGGCGCCCTCACCTTAGCGGCGACCCGGGGTAACGGTCAAGAAGGTGAGGATGTTACCGCTAATGTTCGGGCTATTAAGGCGGTACCTTTGAAGCTACGGCCGCCTTATCCGAAAAGATTAGCGGTGCGTGGTGAGGCGTATATGCGGATTCAGGACTTTCAGGAGCTGAACATAGCCCGAGCTGAGGCCGGAGAACCGCTCTTTGCCAACCCGCGTAATGCTGCAGCCGGTACAATCCGGCAACTCGATCCCCGAGTAACGGCAGGCCGACCGCTCTTAATCTATTGTTATAATATCTTAGCTACTGAACCGACGGTGGATATAGCGACCCAGTGGGCGGCCTTGGATCAATTGCAGGATTGGGGGTTCCCTGTTAACCCTGAACGGCGGCTCTGTGCTAATATTGAAGAGGCTATTCAGTTTTGTAGTGATTGGACGGGTAAGCGGGCTACTTTACCCTACGAGATTGACGGGGCAGTCGTTAAACTTAATTCTTTAGCGGCCGCCCAGGGTTTAGGGGCTACCGGTAAGACCCCCCGGGCCAATGTGGCCTATAAATTCCCGGCGGAACAGCAGACGACTACAGTTTTAGATATCATTGTCCAAGTCGGACGGACCGGGGCCTTAACCCCGCTGGCCATATTAGAGCCGGTCCATATTGCCGGATCTACAGTGAGCCGGGCCACCCTCCATAACGAAGACTATATTAAAGCCAAGGATATTCGGATCGGTGATAAGGTAGTGATTCAAAAGGCTGGGGATGTCATCCCGGAAATCCTGTATTCGCTGCCCCAAGAACGGACCGGTACCGAAACCCTCTTTGTTATGCCCCAGCAGTGCCCAGCTTGCCAAGCCAAAGCGGTACGAGAAATGGGGGAGGCGGTTACCCGCTGTGTCGGTCTGGCCTGTCCAGCCCAGCTCAAGGAGAAAGTTGTTTACTTTGCCTCCAAAGATGCCATGGATATCGAGGGGCTAGGGCCAGCTTTAGTTGAGCAGTTAGTAGAAACCGGCTTAGTTCATAATGTTGCCGACCTTTATTATCTGACCGCCGCTAATTTGTTGGCCTTAGAGCGGATGGGTACAAAATCGGTACAGAACTTACTGCAGGCTATCGAAACCTCGAAAAACAGACCGCTATCCCGATTACTTGTAGCTTTAGGAATCCGTTATGTAGGGGTGCGGGTCGGTCAGGTTTTAGCCCAGCATTTCCAGGATATTAGTACTTTAGCCGAGGCTGAGCTAGAGGAACTCCAGACTATCCCTGAGATCGGTCCGAGAATTGCTGAAAGTGTCCGTGATTTCTTTCAAGAGCCCCAGAATCTAGCTGTAATAGAGGCGCTCCAAAAGGCTGGGGTCAATACTGTCGAGAAGGTAGTCAGTAAAGGTACTTCTTTAGCCGGTCAAACCTTTGTTTTAACCGGAACCCTAACCGGTTGGACCCGCTCCCAAGCGAAAGCAGCTATCGAGGCTAGGGGCGGCAAGGTAACCAGCAGTGTTTCGCAAAAGACTTCCTATGTTGTAGCTGGAGCTGATCCTGGTTCCAAGTACACTACAGCCCAGGAGTTAGGTATACCTATTTTAACTGAAGCGCAATTAGCGAGTCTGTTAGAGCAACAAGGAGGTGACCCAGAATGATTACTAAGGCTGAAGTTTTGAAAACCGCTGATAATGCTCGGATAGAGCTTTCTGACCAAGAAGCAGAACTATTTACCCAACAACTTAAAGCTACTTTACAGTTGGCACAGAAGTTGCAGGAAATAAATACTGACGGGGTTCAACCCACCATTAATACCGTTTACATGCAAAATATTCTCCGCGAGGATATCGTCGAGCCGTCCTTACCTAGGGAGGAAGCATTAAGTAATGCTCCCGATCCGCAAGACGGATTCTTCCGGGTTCCCAAGATTATGGACTAGAGGAGGAGTCATAGTGAGTCTTTACCAACATACAGCCCATCAACTTCGGGATATGCTCCGCCGCCAGGAAACTACGGCTGTTGAAATAACCGAGTCGATGCTGGAACGCATTGAAACCATAGAGCCAGAGGTTAAAGCTTATCTGACAACTACCCCAGAATTGGCCCGCTCTATGGCCCGAGTAGTGGATCAAAGGTTAAAGCAGGGGGAGGCGCTCCCTGATTTAGCCGGTATCCCCATGGGGTTAAAGGATAATATGAGTACTAAAGGGGTCAGGACAACTTGTTCTTCTAAAATGTTAGAGAACTATATCCCCCCCTTCGATAGTACCGTTTACCAAAGGTTAATGCAGCAGATGTCGCCGTTACTTGGTAAGCTGAATATGGACGAGTTTGCCATGGGCACATCGACAGAGAATAGCGCCTTCTTTACCACCGCTAACCCCCGGGATCTCCAACGGGTACCAGGCGGGTCTAGTGGTGGCTCGGCTGCTGCCGTAGCTGCTGGTACAGCTATTTTCACTCTAGGTTCCGATACCGGTGGCTCAATCCGGCAACCGGCCGCTTTCTGTGGTGTAGTCGGGCTGAAACCAACTTATGGTTTGGTTTCCCGGTACGGGGTCGTTGCCTTTGCTTCATCGATGGATCAAGTCGGACCGTTAACTAAGGATGTTACCGATGCCGCTTTAGTTTTAAATGCTATTGCGGGTTCTGATCCTTGGGATACTACTACCGCTCAGCGGGAAACTTTGGATTATACCGCTTTTCTGAAGCCAGATGTTAAGGGGATGCGTATCGGCTTGCCCAAGGAGTATTTTGTTGAGGGGGTCAACCCGGAGATCAAAGACCGGATTAACCAGACCGTCCAGCAATTAGCAGCGGCTGGAGCCGAAGTAGTCGAGATCTCCTTACCTCATACCGAGTATGCCTTGGCCGCTTACTATATTATCGCTCCTGCAGAGTGTAGCTCTAACTTAGCCCGCTTTGATGGTGTGCGGTATGGTTACCGGAGTGAGACCGCTCCTGATGTGGTGACCATGTATAAGGAGAGTAGAGGCGAGGGCTTTGGCGCTGAGGTTAAACGTCGTATTCTTTTGGGAACCTACGTTTTAAGCGCTGATGCTTACGAAACTTATTTTGTACAGGCTCAAAAGGTTCGGACCCTAATTACCACCGATTTTCAAGAGGCCTTCCAAAAGTGTGACGTGATTATAACGCCGACTACCCCGACTACCGCTTTTCAGAAGGGAGAAAAGGTTCACGATCCCCAGGCTTTGTACTTGTCAGATCTTTTAACTACTCCGGCGAATATGGCCGGTTTACCTGCTATCTCGGTTCCTTGTGGTTTTGATCAAGCCGGGTTACCTATTGGGCTACAGATTATGGGGCCGGCCTTTGGTGAGGGGCAGATTCTCCGAACCGCCTATATGGTCGAGCAGCTAACGGAGACAGGGGGTGCCGCCCGATGAGCGCTAAGTATGAAACCGTTATCGGCTTAGAAGTTCATGCTGAGTTACGGACCAAATCTAAATTGTTTTGTTCTTGCTCCACTAAATTTGGGTCAGAGCCAAATACCCAGGTCTGCCCGATTTGCTTAGGCTTGCCTGGTACACTGCCGGTATTAAACAAACAAGCGGTGGAGTATGCTGTCGAAGCGGGTTTGGCCTTAAACTGTACAATTCAGAAATATAGTAAATTTGATCGTAAAAACTATTTTTACCCTGATCTGCCTAAGGCTTTCCAGAACTCCCAGTTTGATTTGCCGGTAGCCTTAGCCGGTAAGGTCAAAATTCACGTTAACGGAGAAGATAAGGAGCTTGGCATTACCCGTATCCATTTAGAGGAAGAGGCCGGCAAGAGTGTGCACTCCGGTGACAATATCCTCGGCTCTGATTACTCTTCAGAAGACTATAATCGGGGTGGAATTCCGTTAATAGAGATCGTTTCAGAACCGGATATGCGTTCACCAGAGGAGGCCTATGCTTATCTAGTGGCCCTCAAGAGTATTCTGGAATATACAGAGGTTTCGGACTGTAAGATGGAAGAAGGTTCTTTGCGTTGTGACGCTAATGTTTCTCTGCGGCCGGTAGGTGCCGAGAAGTTCGGGACCAAAGTAGAGCTCAAGAACCTCAACTCTTTCCGGGCGGTCCAGAAAGCATTAGAATATGAAGTACAGCGACAGGCCCAGCTTTTGGATGCCGGTGAAACCATCATTCAAGAGACCCGTCACTGGGATGAGAATACCGGGAAGACCCACTCGATGCGGTCAAAAGAGGAAGCCGAAGACTATCGCTACTTCCCAGAGCCGGACTTGGGTCCACTCGTTATCGAGCAGGGGTGGATCGATCAGATTGCCGCCCGTATTCCGGAACTGCCAGAAAGCAAACGCCGCCGGTTTATTAGCGAATATGGTTTACCGGAGTATGATGCTGATTTAATTAGTTCCAGCCGGAAGATGGCTGAGTTCTTCGAAGCGACAGTAGCCCTTTTCCCAGATGCTAAGATGGTTAGTAACTGGTTAATGGGTGAGTTCTCCCGGTTGCTTAATGTAAGCGGTAAGGAGCTGGACCAAGCCGCAGTTACCCCTGAATTATTAGCCAAGCTACTCCAAATGTTGGCTAAGGGAACAATCAGCGGAACTGTAGCCAAGAGCGTATTTGAAGAGGTCTTTGCTACCGGAAAAGACCCTGAGGCCATCGTTCAAGAAAAAGGGCTGGCCCAGATCAGCGATACTGCTGAGCTTGAGCGGATTGTGCAAGCTATCATCGCAGCCAACCCCGGTTCGGTTACCGATTTCCGCAATGGTAAGGATAAAGCTCTCGGGTTCTTAGTTGGTCAAGTGATGAAAGAGACTAAGGGCCGGGCTAACCCCCAATTAGTGAATGAGCTGTTACGGAAGTACCTAGCGTAAGTAAAGATACCGTCGTTTAGAGGAAGGGCGGAGGGTCCCCTAGGGCCATCTGGTCTTCCTCTGCCGTTTTCGGTCTTAATTGACAGTAAGGGTCATTAATGGTAGTATATCTTAAAATTCGTAGATTGAACCGTAGGGAAGTGGAGGTGGGAGTAGTGGGGGAGACGAAAAACAACGGATTTCGTTACGATGTAGGCGAACCACGTAAGAATCGGATCTATATAATGGATGTTACCAACCGTGATGGTGTACAAACTGCACGGATTAGCTTATCTAAGCTCCAGAAGACGATGCTCAATATCTACCTAAACCAGATGGGCATCCATCAGAGTGAAATGGGTTTCCCGGCTTTAGACCATGAAAAGAACTATATTGAAGCTAACTTGAGACTACAGGAGAAGGGGCTGTTACAGCCGTTAGTTCTTTCTGGTTGGTGTCGGGCCAAGAAAGAAGATGTGGAGTTAGCTCTGGAGAAAACCCGGTTGAAACATTTAAACCTGTCTATTTCGGTTTCCCAGATTATGACCCAAGGGAAGTTTAGCGGTCGCATGGATCGCTCTGATGTAATTAAGATGATGGTAGAGGCTGTTAAAACCGCCAAAGATAAAGGCGTGGAAATCGTCGGGGTTAACGCCGAGGATGCCTCCCGTACTGATGAACGTTATGATGAGGATTACCTCATTGAATTTGCTTTAGCGGCTAAAGAGGCTGGAGCCGACCGGATTAGGTACTGTGATACTTTAGGTTATGACCGGACCATATCGATCTATGATTCGGTTCACCGTTTGGCAAAAGCGGTGCAATTACCTATTGAGTTACACTGCCATAACGATCTGGGTTATGCTGTGGCCAACTCCGTTGAAGGTGCGATGGGGGCCATTGATGCTGGTGTAGACGCCTATATTAATACTACTGTTAACGGCATGGGTGAACGGGCCGGTAATGCTGATTTAGTTTCAGTTATCTTGGCGCTTACTAAATCCCGGGGCCTACGTCATGGTAGTAGTATTTTAGACCCCAAGGTTGACCTGAAGATGGCCTGGAAAATATGTAACTATGTAGCTAACGCTTTTGGCCAGCCGATCCCCATTAACCAGGTTGGTGTCGGTGGCAATGCTTTTGCCCATGAGTCTGGTATTCACGCAGACGGGATGCTCAAGGACCGGAACAACTATGAACTTTACGGTCCGGAAGAGCTGGGTATTGGTGAAGTTGAAGTGCGCCGGATCGGCCGGGTAATTACTACCGGAGAGTACGGCGGTCTTAAAGGTCTGCTCCATGTTTTAGAGGAGTTAGGTATCGAATCTGTCGATGCCCGGGAGACCTTACACTTGGTCCAGTATGCTTGGCACCATAACCAAATGGAACTAACCGCCGACGAGATCTGGTTAATCGCTAACTATCCTGAGGAAGTTCGGCAGATTTTAACTGTCACACCCTAAAAAAGTATTGTTTTGGAGGATTTAGATGACCATACAGTCTAAAACCGTAACGTTAATCCCCGGTGATGGTATTGGGCCCGAGGTTACTAGGGCCACCCAAGCCGTTATTGATGCTTTAGATCTAGGAATCCAGTGGGAAGAAGCTCTGGCTGGTGTTACCGCTTTAGAGCAGTTTGGTACCCCGCTACCGCCAGAGACTTTAGCTGCTGTTGAAAGAAATAAGGTGGCATTAAAAGGACCGGTAACGACACCGGTAGGTACCGGTTTCCGTAGTGTTAACGTTGGGCTGCGCAAGGCCCTAGACCTCTATGCTAATGTTCGGCCCACTCAAACTATTCCCGGGGTAGCTTCTCGTTACAGTGATGTCGATTTAGTGATTTTCCGGGAAAATACCGAGTGCCTGTACGCAGGGGTTGAACATATGGTAGGGGAAGATGCTGCTGAGAGTATCCGCATTATTACCCGCAAGGCTAGCCAGCGGATCGCCCGCCGTACCTTTGAATTTGCCCAAGCTGCCGGGCGTCGGAAGGTAACCGCCGGACATAAAGCCAATATTTTAAAACTAAGTGATGGGCTTTTCTTAGAGGCCATCCGGCAAGTGGCTAACGAGTATCCCCAGATCGAATATGAAGAAGTTATTGTTGATGCGCTCTGTATGCGCCTAGTTTTGGATCCGACTCAGTTTGATGTTTTAGTGCTCCCTAATCTTTTTGGTGATATCGTTTCTGATGTTTGCGCCGGTTTAGTTGGGGGGCTAGGGGTAGCTCCTGGGGCTAACCTCGGTGATGCGGTGGCTATCTTTGAAGCGGTACATGGTAGTGCGCCCCAGATCGCCGGTACTAATACGGCTAACCCTACGGCATTGATCCTCAGCGCCGGGATGATGTTAGAGCATCTAGGATATACGGCTGAAGCGGCTAGGGTCCGTAATGCTGTCCAGCAGGTTATTGCTGCCGGTAAGCAGGTAACCCCGGATCTTGGCGGAACCGCTAGTACCACCGAGTATACCGAAGCGGTTATCGCCCAATTGTAAGGAGGAGATGGCATGCTCAAGGCTTTACTGCTCGATTTAGACGGTACCCTCTTACCGATGGATACCGATGCTTTTTTACGACAGTATCTTCGTTCCATTGGTCAGCATGTAGCTCACCTTACCGACCCACGGCAATTTACAGAGCACCTAATGGCGGCAACAGAAGTAATGATTCGGGATACCGATAAAAAGGTAAGTAACCAAGAGGTTTTTTGGGCCGACTTTCTCCAACGGGTCGATGTTCCGGCGGACAAGCTCCTACCGGTGGTCGATGATTTCTATGTAACTCGGTTTCCAGAGTTAAAGGAACATACGTTTCCGACCCCACTCAGCAAAAAGATTGTTGAAACCGCAGGAGATAAAGGGTTACAGGTAGTTGTTGCAACCAATCCGGTTTTCCCAACGACAGCTATTGAGGAACGGTTGCGTTGGATCGGTCTTCATGACTACCCCTTTGCGTTAGTGACTACCTACGAAAAAATGCACTTTTGTAAGCCCCAAATTGGCTATTATGCTGAGATTTTGGAGCTGCTGGGTCTCGAAGGTCAAGAGTGTATGATGGTAGGCAATGATGCTTATGAAGACCTAGTTGCTGCAGAGCTGGGTCTGCAAACTTATTTAGTACAAGACTACCTGATCCCCCGGGATGGGGTCAATTTCAAACCAGATTATCAAGGAAATTTAGCTGAGTTTTTGCAGTTTATCACCGAATTTAACGCATAAATATAGTGCTAGTAGTGAGTAGGGGAGGAGCGTATCAATATGAACCCACTGCCCTTTCGGAACCGGGCGGCGTTAGAACATTTGCAGAGTCAGCGTTTAATCGATGTAGTCGACAGAGTTTACCAGCATGTGCCCTTTTACCAGAAGGCCATGAAGGAGATGGGTATAACCCCAGATCAGGTCAGAGATATTACTGATTTGTCCCGGTTGCCCTTTACCCGGAAAAGCGATCTGCGGGATAACTACCCCTTCGGGTTGTTTGCTGTGGATATGCGTCAGGTAGTGCGTATTCACGCTTCTTCAGGAACTACCGGTCGTCCTACCGTAGTCGGCTACTCCAAACAGGATATCGAAACCTGGTCGGAGCTAATGGCCCGGGCCCTACATTTTGCCGGTGTCGGTCCTGATGACGTAATCCAGGTAGCTTACGGTTACGGTTTGTTTACCGGGGGGCTGGGAATGCATTACGGAGCTGAGTGTCTTGGAGCTTCCGTTATTCCTATCTCTGGTGGTAATACGGCTAAACAGGTTCAGTTGATGCAGGACTTTGGCACTACAGTGCTGGCTTGTACCCCTTCTTACGCTCTATTTATTGCTGAAACCATGGAACAGCTCGGGGTACGTCCAGCTGATTTAAACTTACGGGTAGGGGTCTTTGGTGCCGAACCGTGGACTGAAGAGATGCGTCGGGAGATCGAGAACCGCTTGGAGATAAAAGCCGTCGATATTTACGGTCTTAGCGAGATTATGGGGCCTGGTGTCGCCTGTGAATGTACAGCTCAGAATGGGCTACACTTGTATGAGGATCACTTTATCCCTGAGATTATTGATCCGGCTACTGGGCAGGTTTTGCCCTTAGGAGAACCCGGTGAACTGGTGATTACAACAGTAACTAAAGAAGCTTTGCCGCTGCTCCGCTACCGTACCGGTGATATTACCGTTCTTAACCAGGGCCAGTGTTCCTGCGGTTCACCTTTTGTCCGGATGGCCAAAGTGATGGGCAGAACCGACGACATGTTGATTATCCGAGGGGTCAATGTCTTTCCCTCCCAGATTGAGTCGGTGTTGTTGTCAGTCGGTGGCATTGAACCTCAATACCAGCTAGTAGTCGATCGGAAAGGGGCTTTGGATACCGCTGAATTATGGGTGGAAGTACCGGCATCGATCGCTTTAGACGAGGTTAAACGGTTAGAAGAGCTGGCGGCTAAGATTACCCATGCTATTCAGACAACTTTAGGTATCAATCTCAAGGTTAAATTAGTAGAACCCCAGACCATTCCCCGGGGGGCTGGCAAGGCTCAGCGGGTAGTAGATAGAAGAAACCTCTATAACAGAGCGAAGGGGGAAGAATGAGATGGGCGTACAGCAAGTCTCAATATTCCTGGAGAACAAAGCTGGGCGACTAGCCGAGGTTAGTCGGATTCTTGGTCAGGGTAACATTAATATTCGGGCCCTGTCGGTGGCCGATACCAAAGACTACGGTATTTTACGGATTATCGTCGATGATCCAGCTCGGACAGTGGAACTTTTGGTTGAACATGGTTTTTCGGCCAGCCAGACCGAGGTTATAGCCGTAGAAGTACCCGATCATCCCGGTGGTTTAGCTGAGGTGCTGGAAATTCTGCAGGCGGAGAAGATTAATGTAGAGTATATGTATGCTTTTGTAGAAAAAGCCTCTGATGATGCTCTGGTAATTTTCCGGGTCGGAGACCCTAACCAGGCAACAGCGGTTTTAGCAGCAGCAGGGATTAACGTGATCCCCGCGGAAAACCTCTATCAACTATAGCGCAATTATAGCGGCAAGACGGAGGCAGCATTATGACGGAGCATGAACAATGGATCTCAGGCAGGGTCAGGGGGTTGATGCCGTCAGCTACGTTACGTATCAATACTCTGGCTAAAGAGTATAAGGCCCAGGGCAAACCGGTTTTAAGCTTTGCTACCGGTGAGCCGGACTTCCCTACCCCGCTCCCAATAGTTGAGGCAGCGATAAAAGCTTTACAGGCCGGGAAAACTAAGTATACACCAACACCGGGCATCCCTGAACTACGGGCGGCTATTGCTCGGCGATACCAAGAAAAATATGGCGTGCTCTATGACCCTGATGCAGTGGTAGTAACTATTGGGGGTAAGCAAGCTTTATATAATCTTTTTCAAACTATTTTGAACCCTGGGGATGAAGTTGTTTTCTTTAGCCCCTACTGGGTAAGTTATGCGGAACAGATTAAGTTAGCCGGTGGTGTACCGGTTGCGGTTCAGACCGATTTAACTACCGGGTTTATTCCCGATCCAGGGCTAGTAGCTAGCGCTATTACAGCCCAAACCAAAGCAATTCTGATCAATTCTCCTAATAACCCAACCGGGGCGGTTTACCCCCGGGAAGTACTCCAATCTTTGGCGGAACTAGCCCTAAAACATGATCTACTGTTAATTTCCGATGAAATATATGAAGATTTAGTTTATACCGGTGTCCATACGTGCTTACCGACGCTAGCCTTGTCTGGAGTAAAAGAGCGGACGGTAGTGGTTAGCGGTGTTTCCAAAAGTTTTAGCATGACCGGTTGGCGATTAGGTTGGGCGGTAGGGCCGGAGGCAATTATTAAGGGGATGAGTGATCTCCAGAGTCATGCTACTTCTAACGCCGCTTCGGTCAGCCAATATGCGGCATTAGCTGCATTAACTCAGGACCTTCCAGAGTTAGCTAATATGGCAATGACTTTTCAGGAACGGCGGGAAGTGATGTATGATTTGCTGCGAGCTATCCCTGGTCTGCAAGTGGCTTTGCCCCAAGGGGCTTTTTATCTTTTTGTGGATCTCCGGGGTTTACCGGGCTTTCAGAACTCGGAAACATTTTGTCGTGATTTACTAGTTGAAGCATTGGTAGCTACAGTTCCTGGCGAGGCCTTCGGTGCTCCTGGACATATGCGTTTATCCTACGCTACTTCCAGAGCCGATATTGAGGAAGGTTGTCGCCGCATTGCTGCATTTGTTGAAAAAATTCGAGGGGAGTAATGTGAGGATGAAAGATCTTAGTCGGTTACAGGGTGATGCGACCCGTATCTTGGAAACCTGCTTAGGTGTCCAAGGGGGAGAAGAAGTATTAATTGTTACCGATGAACCATTACGAGAGATTGGTGAACTGCTCTGGCAGGCGGCCAAAGATTTGCAGGCCGATGCTGCGATTGTCGAAATTGTACCCCGGGAGAGTAATGGCGCTGAGCCACCAGCGATGGTAGCAGAAGCGATGCGTAAGGCGGCTGTGGTTTTGGCGCCAACTAGTAAGTCCCTTTCTCATACCGCGGCTCGGAAGGCGGCCAACGAAGCGGGAGCCCGGATTTTTACTTTACCAGGTATTCTACCGGACAGCTTAGAACGGGCGTTACAAGGTAACTACGAGCGGATCGCTAAGATTAGTAATAAGGTGGCAGAAGTCTTAACCAATGGTAAACGGGTCCGGGTGACGACACCGGCCGGTACCGATATTACTATGGATATTCAAGGGCGGCAAGGCTATCCTGATACCGGCATCGTGCGGGAACCCGGTTTGTTTAGTAACTTTCCAGCCGGCGAAGCTTTTATCGCTCCGGTCGAAGGTACCGCCAATGGTGTTTTTGTTGTTGATGGTTCGATGTCTGGAGCTGGGATATTAGACAAAGATCCAATTACATTCAATGTGAAGGACGGGTATGTTACCGATATTACCGGAGGTGCTGGGGCTAGACAGATTGTGGAGCTGATTAAGCCTTTTGGTCAGCCGGCCCGGAACATTGCTGAGCTGGGTATCGGTACCAACGACCAAGCTGAACTCTGTGGTAGCCCCTTAGAAGATGAGAAAGTTTTAGGTACGGTTCATATTGCCATCGGTGATAACAAGACCTTTGGTGGTAAGGTAGCGGTTCCCAGCCATCTTGATGGAATTATGTTGAACCCAACTATCGAGGTCGATGGGGTTATTCTGATGGAGGCAGGGGAACTCAAGCTTTAAAGGAGGTAGGTTAATGCGGATCGGGATTATTGGTGGAACTGGGGTTTACGACCCT
>ENA-UOOR01002381-UOOR01002381.1-fermentation-metagenome-genome-assembly--contig:-NODE-2381-length-19073-cov-11.164265_pt1 | contig 19073 bp, 22 predicted proteins | sample MGYA00245780_ERZ724029 | MGnify/ENA primary metagenome ERZ724029 (study PRJEB28704, sample SAMN03018315) | fermentation metagenome | biome: anthropogenic terrestrial biome; feature: soil... | reverse complement strand
TTGATGATTTCGCGATCAGATGCCGATCTTCCTCTGCTTTTGGGCGGAGGATTTTTGTTTTATACCGGAAAAAACGATGTTTTGGCTACATAGCGGGTGAAGGGGGTACGGATTCGGCGTTTTTCCTTGACGGAAAATATGTAAGGAAGACAGCCAGAACAGCACCTGACTTTTTCTGCTGGAAGATTAGGAACAGTGATCATCTGATTTTTTAACAGAGCTTCGTCAAAACGACTCCCGTACCTCCAGTGGAAAGTGAAGCACATGATAAGGAGGACAACCTGATGAGTTATGAAAATATCCCTCAGCAGATCCGTGAGAATATGGGATTCTGCTGCTGGAATCCTGAAACACGAAAAGGAAGCCCCACGAAGATCGCGTACAATCCGCTGAACCGCAGGAAGGTACACGTTGACCGCCCACGGGATTTTGTGGACTTCAATCCGTGTATTCCAGATTCGCCAAATGGCGGGACAGCGGCGTTCTGGAGAAGGTTTTCCGGGACATGGCTTCTGATGCCGACATGGAAAACGTCAGCATTGACTTCACCTGTGTAAAAGTGCATCAGAGCGCGAACGGTGGGGGAAAAAACGGCGGATAAGGCTGTCGGGCACACCAGAGGCGGGCTGAATACCAAAATCCACACGGTTGTGGATGGACTGAGGAATCCCTTGTACTTTCAACTTTCAGCCGGGAATGTTAATGATTCAGAAGTAGCTGTTGATGTGCTTTCGCACCTTGATATTTCTCAAAGCAATGTCCTTGCGGACAAAGCGTATGGAACAAATGAAATACTGGATTATATCCAGTGTCAGGACAGCGAATATACCATTCCACCGAAAGCCAATACCGTAAATCCGTGGCGCTGTGACTGGGTCCTTTACAAAGAGCGCCATCTGATTGAATGCTTCTTCCAGAAACTGAAGTTGTTCCGGAGGATAGCTACCCGGTATGATAAGCTGGATGCTTCGTTTTTAGCTTTTGTGTATCTTGCTGCCATTATGCTTTTGTTGAAATAGCATAACTTATTCGATTTTTCAAACAAGGCCTAGTGAACTGCCCTTTACGGCAGCCGCTTCCGAAGGGACTTCAAACAGGCGGCCAGACGCGGGCTGGATATGCGGCTGCTGCGCCGTGTGATGAAGTGTCTGGAAAATGCGCCCCACTGGAAGAAAAGTACCGGAATCACGCCCTGACAGGCAGCTATGCCGGACATTTTGAATGCCGCGTTCAACCGGACTGGCTGCTGATTTACCGTCTGGCGGAAAACGCCGTCATTTTTGTGCGCACAGGTTCCCATTCCGATTTGTTTTGAGCAGCGGACCGTTTGGCTCGCTGCCTTTTTATTTCTCATTTTCGATTTCTTCCGGTTTGGTGGTCATGATGCGGTACAGTTCCGTATCTTTCGGGAAGTGATCGACGAACGGCAGGATGGTGTTGCCGTAAAATAACAGGCCCTCCCCGGCGTTGGAGTGGGTCACATAGGAAAGCTGATGCGGGGAAATGCCGAGCTGTTTGGCGAGGATTTGCCGGTCGCCCGCCGCCTGGTTGAGCATCAGGATGAAATCGCTGTTTTCAAAGATATTTTCAATTTCACGGCTCGCCAGCAGATCTTTGACGTTCTGCGTCATTCCGGTCGGGATGCCGCCCCACTTCCTGAAACGTTTCCAGATTTCAACGCTGTAAGCGGCGGTTTGCTCTTCCTTTAAGAGCAGGTGGAATTCGTCGCAGTAATACCAGGTCGTTCTGTGGGCGGCGCGGTTGAGCGTCACGCGGTTCCAGACCTGGTCTTCGAGAATCAGCATCCCGATTTTCTTGAGCTGCTTGCCGAGCTCCCGAATGTCGTAGCAGACCAGACGGTTGCTGAGATTGACGTTCGTCCGGTGGTTGAAGACGTTGAGGGAGCCGGTCACATAGATTTCGAGCGCCGTTGCGATGCGCTTTGCCTCCGTTTCCGGCTGAGCTTTCAAAAGTTCGTACAGGTCCTGCAAAATCGGCATGTTCTCCGGGCGCGGGTCGGAGAGATAGTCCCGGTACACGAGGCGGACGCACCGGTCGATGACCGTCTTCTCAATCGGTTCCAGACCGGCCTTTCCGCCGACGATCAGTTCGCAGAGGGACAGGATGAAGTCGCTTTTGAGAGAAAGCGGGTTTTCCTCATCGCTGTAATCGGGGTTGATGTCCATCGGGTTGACGTACTGCGTGCTGACCGGGGAGAGCCGGACAACCTGCCCGCCCAGCCGTTCGACGAGGGCGAGGTATTCGGCTTCCGGATCGACGACGATGATGTCGTCGTCCGTGATGAGAAAGGCGTTGACGATTTCCCGCTTGGCGGCAAAGGATTTGCCGCTGCCCGGTGTGCCGAGGAACAGGCCGTTCGGGTTTTTGAGCCGCTTCCGGTCGGCCATAATGAGGTTGTTGGAGAGGGCGTTCAGACCGTAGTACAGGGCCTCGCCGGTCTGGAACAGCTCCTGGGTCGTGAACGGGACGAAAATCGCCGTGCTGGAAGTCGTCAGCCCGCGCTGAATCTCAATCTGGTTGAGGCCGATGGGGACGCTGCTCATGAGGCCCTGCTCCTGCTGGAAGTCGAGGCGCTTTAAGGCGCAGTTGTATTTCTGCGCGATGCCCGCCGTCTGGAAGATGCTGTTTTCCAGCGACCGCCGCGTCTTCGCGGTATTCACCACCAGAAGGGTAACGAGGAACATGCGCTCGTTCCTTGACTGCAAATCCTCCAGCAGGGACTGCGCCTCCTTGCCGTAGGTCACAAGATCGGGCGGCAGCACGTCCATGTCGTACCCGGCGCGCACGGCCTTTTTCTGTTCCTCAATCCGCATCTTTTCAAGGTCGGAGAGTTTGTGCTTGATGCGCTTGATCGCGTCCGACTGGTCGATGGACTGGATATGCAGGTTGACCGTAACGGGCGTTTCCAGGTCGAGCAGGTCGGCCAGCATCCGGTCGGTCAGCTCCGGTGCAAGAATCTGGACGAACGATGCCGCGCCCCAGGTTTCCCCGATGCGGAAGGTGCGCTTGCCCCGGAAATCGAACGAGGAAGGCGCGATGAAATCCTTTGTGGTCAGGCCGGTCTTCCAGATCATGTCCCAGGCGAAATTCAGCTTCTCCTGCCCGCCGGGGTGGAACGCGCCGTGCAGCACTTCCAGCCGTTCATAGCCGGTCAGGGAGCGGGCCGTGACGCCCATCACTTTGAAATTGGTGAGCACGTCGGCTTCGATGCGTTCGAGCCGGGGCCGCGCGGCCCTCAGGCTGTCCGCCTCGATGCCGAACGTGATGTATTTTCGCTTGACCAGCCCGTTGTTCCCTTTTGCGAGCTGAGCTTTGAGCATGTCGGCGTATTCCTTCCGGATTCCGTCATAATCGTCGCCCTTCGGTGGAATGGCGATGGACTTCTGGAAATCCAGCAGGTTTCCGCGCTGGTTCAGGAATGAAAACTGGACGTGGATGGAGGAATCGAAGTAATTGAGGAAATCGCAGTATTCCTCGAAAATCTGGTTCTTGTCGTCGTTCTGCGCGAGCTGGTAGTTGATGTCGTCGAAAGCCAGCGTCCTGGTGTAAAGCCGGTCGCCGGCCTGGCAGACGCCGTCCCGGAACATTTCCCGGTAGGGGATGGACTGCTGGGCCGTGCGGGGAATTTTACCGCTGCGCTTCGCCTTTTTGATGGAAAGCACGAGGTGCTTCTTTTCCGCCGGGGACAGCTTCGCGTCAGGATTTCCGGCTTTCCGTGAAAAACGCCCGGCGCTTTCCGGCGTCCGGGCGCTCGAAGATTTTTGCCTTTTTCTTTTCTGAAACAAACCGCTTTGCCTCCTTTTCCAGTTGATTCTGCCGCATCAGCGCGGCGTAGATGTTTTCCGTCCTGTAGGGCCGGGGCCCCGGCCAGAGGAACCGCGCCCGGATGAAATGGTACGCCACTTTCTCGAACGGCTGGCCGTCCTTTTCGTACATCGCCGCCATGAAGAACGGCAGCATCAGGCCGATCATCAGCAGCATCGAAATATCGCTGCCGAGGGAAGGACGGGTCAGAAGGTAGGTCGGAATCCCGACGGCCCCCGCCGCCGAAAAGCAGATGAGCTGCCGTTTGGTCAGGTTGAGGGCCACTTTGGTCTTGACCCTGGTCAGGTCTTTTGGAACGGATACATAGGGCATGGAACCATCTCCTTCTTCCATCAAAAATGCCCGCCCGGGAAATCCCGAACGGGCACACTGTGAAATGAATCGCTGTTCAATCGCTCTGGCAGACACTTCTTATTCGGCTTCGCATTTCCGCCGCATGGCGTCTTTTTTGTCCAGAATCTCTTTTTTCTCCGTCTCCGTCAGGTCGCGGTCGGAATGTATCATGCGGTCCTCCAGGTAATTCCCGTAGGAAAACAGGAGCGCATCCAGCAGGTCTTCCGGCGTTTTACAGCATCGCGCATCCAGCCACCCTCCTCCGACAGTGTTCCACCACAGCACGGTATAGCCGTGACTGGTCCGGACGACCTCAAACTCCGGGTCCCGCGCAAGGTAATCCCGGAAGGCTTTCAATACTTTTTCGTTGGTCAGCATCCATTATCGGCTCCTTTATTTTCTGTTCTTCCGAAAGATTTTCAGCGTGCGACGTCGATTATATTTACCCCTTTCCTCCTTGCGTACTGCACCGCCTGCCAGGCGCTGCCGCGGTCATGAAGCGCGGCGCAGATGCAGAAATCCGAATGGCCGACCAGGTACCGATTCCGACGCTTCATACAGCCGGGTCGGTAAGTGCCGGACAGGTAGACCGCGCCGTCCGCTTCGGACAGCAGGCCCTGATACAGCTTTCTCTCGCGTTCCGGCCACTGCTCGTCCTGGTCTTTGCACGGGAGGATGAAATCCAGCCGAAGGCCGGTCCCCATCTCCTTTTTTGTGACGATGAGCGAAGCGGCAATCAGGTCGAATCCCCGCGCCCCGCCGGACAGAAAATGCCGGACGCCCTGCCCGATGAGTCTCTCCACTTCTTCGTTCAGACGCAGCGTGATGTGCCCGGCGGCTTCCGCCGGCAGACTGCGCTCGCCGATGAAACAGCATGTTAAATCCTGCATGATAAACCCTCCTGATAGGCTATGTGTAGCCCAATAGTATCACGCATAGCCTATTTTAGCAAATCCATTCCTGTATGCTTAAAGAAACGCATATAGGGAGGTTTTCAGCGTGGATGTTGTGCAGGCGATTCGGAATCGGATTTTGCAGCTTTGTGCTGATCGGAATCTTACGATCAACAGGCTGGCAACCTTGTCGGCCCTGCCGCCGTCATCGGTAAAAAACATCATTTACGGAAAAAGCCAAAATCCAAAAATCATCACAATAAAATGTTTATGCGACGGTTTGGATATAACGCTGGGCGAATTTTTCAGCACGGAGGAGTTTGACCGGCTGGAGCAGGAAATCAAATAACGGGTTTGCCGATGTTATTTTGCGGGATTACAGCGCCGGGTCTTCCCGGTTCGACGCCGGTCCGGCCGGCTGAGCCTGAACCCTGCCGGCGCTTTCCCGAAGCGCGCCGATGGCGGACGGCTTTTTCTGCGCGCCTCTGGCGGCATCCAGCGTGGCCTGCATCTTTTCGATGGCGGCCCCGTACCCTTCCGCCACCGCATCGGTGAGCTGTTTCCGGAAATCGGCGGTAACCGGCTTACAGACGTCGTGCCACCTGCCGTTGGAATCCTGCATGGACGGCATGTTGAGGAACAGGCCCTTCGGACCGGAACAGACCCGGATTCCCTCCACGGCGAAGCAGCCGTTGACGGTAACGCCGGCAAACCCCACGAGGTTTTCCCTGGGTGCGATGGGGCGCACCCGGACCTTCAAATTCAGGGGAGTGGAAGGTCCGCGGCTTCCGGCTTTTTCAGTTCCAGAATAGATGCTCATATCTTTTTCTTCCTTTCCCGCCTATCAATGTGCGGTAAAAATCGATTTCGAGAGACTTCCGGTTTTAAAGAGCGAGAAGCAGAGCAGCACGGTGTATCCCGCGCAGGTCCAGATTGCGCTTTGAATGTCGCCGGTCACGGATATGGTCTTGACCAGCACGGCGTAAATCGCCACGCAGACCATAATCAGGAAGCCCTGAAATCCGAGGGCAAACAGGGATTTCAGGTAGTTCTTCCCGATTTCTCCCCATTCGCGGTTGGCGAAGGTGGAGAACGGAATCGGGCCGATGGAGACGAGAAGGTAAATTTCCAGCATCCGCCCGTAAATGACGAGGAAGATGCAGAGCGACATGACTTTGATGGAGAGTCCGATCAGCAGGGACTGAATCCAGAGGCCGAACAGGGCGGGAAGCTCCATCGCCTTGAGCTTGTTCTGTAGGTCGCCCGTGATGGCCGAGATGTCGATGTTCGTGTTCCCGCCGACGACGCCCGCGCTGCTGTCGACCACATGCTGTGCCAGGTCGAATACCGCCAGCGTGATGTCGAACGTATGCGTGACGAGAAAAATGGCGATGACCGTTTTGGCGATCCACTGAAAGAAAACGGCAATTTCGATGTCGTGCATGTTGTTCCGTTCCACAATCATAGAAATCAGCTCATAGCACACCACGAAGGTCAGAATCATGCCGGCAATCGGGACGATGACGGTCTGCGAGAGATTCTTTACCATCGAAAAAATGTCGGGATTCCAGCCCTGCGGGGTCTGGCCCACCTGGTCGGCAATGCCGCCCACACGGGAATTGACGTCACCGAACATGCCGTTCAGGTTGTTCGTAATGCTGCCGATCAGGAAGTCCTTGATCCAGTTTGTGAGGGCGTCGAAAATGAACTGCATGGCTTCAGCTCAGCATGTTGGCCAGCAGCGGGATGAGCTTCATCCCGATCAGCACAACGCCGCCGCCCGCCATGAGCTGCTTAATCCCTTGACTTTTCGCACCTGGATTGTCGTTGCCGTACCCCTCCATGAGGTTGATGCCGCCCCATGCCGCAAGGCCCGCGCCCAGCGCAATGACCACTACTTTCAGCGTGCCGATGGCCGATGCAAAAAATTCCATAAAACAGCCTCCTTCAAATCTGATGGGTTTCCACTGCTTTTTCCATATAAGAAAAGGCCGCCGTTATCCGGCAGCCTTGTTGTGCTCGGGCGACTCGAATTCATAGACGTCGTACACGTCGTCCGGTTTCGTCTTGAGCCTGGTGCTTAAAAACTTTTCGATATTGAATGCGTTCTTCTTGTCATAGTCGGCCAGGTATTTGTAGTTCGGATGCTTCGTGATGTCGTACTTGTCCGAAAGAAAAGGCCGGACGCCGCGAAGCTGGAGGATGCACTTGCCGCCGTCGAGGACGGAGAGCTCATCCATCGACATGAGGCTTTTTCCGGTCTTTTGATAGCTGATGCCCCGGCTGCGCTGTGTCCCGCGGGTGTCGCTTTCGTTGAACAGGTCGATGGTTTCTTTGCCGAGCACCTCGGAAAGGTCTTTCAAGGTGGTCTTTTCCTTGCCTCCGAGGAAGATGGCGCTGTCGCAGTTGCCGATGATGGTGTCCATGTTGTCCTTGTAAATTGCCTTGAGCTGGCTCTGCGCCTGGAGGACGATGTCGGCGGAAATTTCCCGGCTGCGCATGGTTGCGATCAGCTTCTCAAATTTCGGAATCTGCCCGATGTTCGCGAACTCGTCGAGCAGGCACCGGACGTGGACGGGCAGCCGCCCGCCGTATACGTCGTCGGCTTTATCGCAGAGCAGGTTAAAAAGCTGGGAATACATCATGGCGACTAAAAAATTAAAGGTGTCATCCGTATCGGAAATAATGACGAACAGGGCTGTTTTACGGTCCCCGATGGTGTCCAGCTCCATTTCATCGTAGGATGTCAGGTCACGGACTTCTTGGAATAGCGATAGGTAATCCTTTGATGTTGTCTCCGGATTTTCCCCCGCCCTAAACCGAGCGTGAACCTTTCAGCTCACTCGGCTTGCCATCAAGGATAAATCGCGCATCATTCTAAACAATTCTCAACATGAACAAGGCTCCTCAGGTCATTCAAGGTTTTTAACTGCTTTGAGCCAAGATTCAGCGTTTCCATGTATTTTGCAATGGTATCGGGGTCAGTGGCGTGAATCAGGCGATGAATATCTTCGCATACCAGCAACAGATTTTGATATTTGTCCGTGCCTCCGAGATGTTTTGGCACTTTGTGATGGCAGTGAATATTGCCAATGGACAACACTTTTCCTGTTACCGCACACTTTCCCATTTGCGCCGAATACAGCGACAAGCGATTATCATTGTATTCAATGGAACGATAAAGGATGGGATTTCGCATGAGGTAATGCAGCACGTCCATATCGATTCTATCCAGATTTTTATGTATTTCCGCCCGTCCTCCCGGAGTGTATGAATTGATACCCCGTTTCATGGATTTCGGCGGTTTGCCCCGGATATAGCCGACCGGTACAAGCGCGTGCCCCGCTACAAAACGGAGCTGTCTGCTTTTCCCATACCGTTCCTGAAAGATTCTTGAAATTTTACATGGAATTTTCTTCTTCCTGACCATGCTTGCAGTCTTAACCCGATGCCTGAGCCTTGCTTTCAGGCTCTTGTGGACTGAAAAGGCGAAAGGGGTTAGGTCGTCGCAAACCTTTGTGGCCAACCGGTAATACTCGTGTATTCCCATTACATAGGCGTTGTATCTGGAAATTGCGTTATATTCCGTGCGCTTGCCCTGCGAGGGGAATTCGATGTCATAAATCAGCCGTTTCAGATTTGCTTTGATTTTAGCGATGGATTTCTCTCTGACGTGGCTTTCCACCACATATCTCAGCTGACCACTACTGCGTTTTCCGCGCGGTATCACTTTTAACTTGAACCCCAGAAACTCCGAATACTGTTCTTTCAGGTTAATCACCTTGGATTTTTCGGGACTGATGTCCAAGTCCAAACGGTCTTTCAGCCAGCTTTTGGTGGCGTAAAACAGTTTTACAGCATTTTGATGGCTGTTGGTAAAAATCTTGAAATCATCCGCGTATCGAACACAGGAGACTTCTTTTAAGCTGCTGTTTCTTCGCAGTGCCTCAAATTTATGACCCCGACTGGCACTCCCGTTGTAGTTGATTTGGGACTTGTACGGGTATCGGGTCGGTATTTCTTCCCACTGACTGGCAAGCCACCAATCCAATTCATTGAGCACCACATTGGACAGAAGCGGCGAAATGATGCCGCCCTGCGGAGTACCGACTTTCGGAAAGCCGATACCGGCCACCTCAGCCTTTAGCATAGCGGAAATGATACTGAGCAGTTTCTTGTCCCGGATACCCAGCGTCCAGAGCTGTTTAAGCAGTTTCCCGTGATTGACATTGTCAAAGAATCCCTTGATATCGATGTCCACCACATGGTGCAGGTTGCTCCGCTGCATACATTTATGAACCTGTGCGATGGCGTGCTGCTGGTTTCGGTTTGGCCGGAAGCCGTAACTGTGGTCGTGAAATTTTGCCTCGCATATCGGTTCCAAAACCTGTAACACACATTGCTGGATTAGCCTGTCCATGATAGTAGGGATGCCAAGAGGACGCTTTTTCGCCGGGTTACCCGCTTTGGGAATTTCCACTCTGCGAACGCTCTGTGGGACGTACCAGTTAAATTTATGCTGAACCGCCGTTATCAACTGTTCATCAGAGAGTTTTTCCAGATCTTTAATGGTGCGTTTGTCGGTGCCGGGTGTATTGCTCCCGCCGTTCTTCTTAATATTACGGTATGCCAACCGGATGTTTTCCGGTAGAACGATAATGCTTACAAGGCTTTTGAAAAACTTTCCCTGTAGGCTGTCGGCATACAGCTTGTCCTGAATTCTTTGGAAGTCGTAATACTCGGCATGACGAAGTTTTGCTTTCTTTTGAGCCTTTTCTGTTGCCATAGTCGGTTACTCACCCTGCTTTCGCATGGATTTCGCCTTTCTTAGTCCTACTCGAACCTATGCGTGATTGTTAGAAATGAAATTGATATTTGTAATTTATCCCTGACTACAGCCCGTCCCTCCACCGCTTACTTTATTCGCGGTTTCTAAACTGATTGTCGCCAATCAGCACGGTATCATGGCTGCGCTTTCCTTCCGGATTAAGAAAGGTTATGCCGCATTCTCCGTCAGGACGACACGGTTTTCCCTTCCATGCTTCACAGCGTGCAATCGCTCCGCATCCGGGACTTTCTACGTTCCGATACTCCTATCTGTGCATGATTACCCGTAGGTCTGCCCTTTAGGCCTGTATGCTGGATGGCGCCTGTAACGCCATAGGGAATTTCATATCGACAAATCTTACTTTACCCCGCATACACCATTTTCATGGCTGTGGTATTTCTGCCATATCCCGTTCTAGGCCTGTACATCCGGGCTTTTGTCAGCGGTAGTCAACCGCATTCTGACCATAGGTATTTTATAGACCCCCGGCCTAACATCCCCGGCCACCTCTGGCTCGGTTTTGCCCTGTCCCATTTCGGGGACAGTAGCGGATGTATCCAGCCGGCTTCAGCGTGCTGTGTCGGTCGCGGAGACTGCACTCCGTTTCCTCCAACGCAGTATCAGGGGGAGCGTTTCAGGGCGTTACCCCATCATTCCACTCCTCGGAGTATCAGTTAAGAAAAACTCTGTTTTCTCGTTGCTTTTACCTCTTTGCAGGATTACTCCCACGCAGAGTTTATACGCAACAACGTATCGCTGCACTATCAAAGGGGGCCAGCCTCGCGCCGCAGGAAATTAAAATTGACTTTGCGGTCTTGCCCGCCGCCAGTTTGTATTTCTTATACTGCCGGACGGCGAAGTGATTCGGGTTTTCCTTTTCCAGCTTGTCAAACATGAGGTCAACCGGATTTTTGAAAGTTTCGTCATCTTCTCTCACTTCCGAGGAATTGATAAACTCAATCAGGGTATTCATGTTCTTTTCTTCGTCCGGGGCCTCGTACCAGATATACCCGATCAGCGCGCAGTAGAGCAGGGTTTCCGCCTTGACCCAGAAATCGTCTCCTCCTTTGCCCTCGCCCCTGGTATTGGCAATCAGGGTATTGACGAGCTTCAGAATGTCCTTCTCACTGTGAATATACGCGAAGGGATTGTAGTGCATCGACTTTTTGAAATTGATGGTGTTGAGAATTTTGATGCGGTAGCCGTTGCGCAGCAGCAGCTTTCCGCACTCCGTTAAGACGGTTCCTTTCGGGTCGGTAACAACATAGGAGGAATGGCACTGCATCAGGTTCGGCTTGACGAAAAACCGGGTTTTGCCGGAACCGGAACCGCCGACCACCAGCACGTTTTTGTTCCGGGCGTACTTCGGATTTTTCGGGCGGCTGCTCATTGTCAGTCGTTCCGTCTGCGTGAGGATGATGTTGTTTCGGAACACCGGGTCCATATAGGGCCTGATGTCCTTCGGCGTCCCCCAGCGGGCGGAGCCGTACTCGACGTTTTTGCGGAACTTCTTCGCGTTCTTCCCTTTGAGATAGACGATACCCCGGACGGCCGCCGCGCCCAGAAGACCGGCCAGAAGGTCGGCCGGAGCGAAGCTCGGGACCGGGGAAGAGAAGACAAGGTTCAGATTGATGACGGCGTTTAACAGCCGGTCGAGATCCGCACCCGCTGAAATGCGCCAGGATTCTCCGAAGAGGTCGAAGAACCAGAAAATCAGCAGATAGGGAAGGCCCGTCAGAATATACCTTTTGATGTCTTTGTTCACCGTTCCTGCACCTGATTCCGATGTTTTACCTTGTCGATCACACTGTTTTTCACAAGGTCTTTGAACTTTCCGAGCTGTTCGAGAACCGACGGCTTTTCTCTGTTCCGCACGGTTTTGGCGGTAAATTCCCTGAACGCGGCGGTCAGGGCGTCGGCGTCGCGCCCTTTGAAGAACACCAGCCAGCGGGGAGGGGAGACAGTGCCGTCCTTTTTCAGCGCGTAATCTACGCCGTATTTCTTCGCCACACGCTCAAACGATTTGATGTTTCCGTCCGTGATTTCGACGTTGGAAACGCCCGCGCCCTGCCGCACCAGCTTCTTGACCGACTGCCTGCCCCGGTGGATTTTCGGGTTGTCCCTCTTTTTTCTGATTTCGGCAAGCACCTTGCGCAATACCGATTGCAGCAGCCGCCCGGTCATTTTGGCCGCCCGGACGGAAAGGGCGACGGTCCGTTCCGTGACTTCTTCCTGCATAAAACCACACTCCCTTCCTGTTTGCAGGCATAAAAAAACTGCCACCTTCGTGACAGCCAATTGGGTAAAATTTTTTGATTATGCGTCTGTAAAGCGTTGACAACGATTCCTGTCTACGCTACAATATAAACAGACACAGGGCAGTACCGCGAAAGCGGTTAGCCCAAAGCTAGTGGCAAGTAGCCGTGTCCTTTGGGTGGGGGCGGCTACTTCGTTTTATCTTTGAGGAGATACAGCAGGATCAGAATCAGAATGATCGCCGTTATGTATTCCATCAAGACCACCCCCTTTCAGGAAGGGAGTGGCTAACCGCCCGCGCACTGTCCTGTGCCAGCTTCCAGTATACGAATTTATGTCCGCTCTGTCAATATCCGGCAGAGCGGTCTTTTATTTATGCTTCATTCGTCAGGCGGATTTGTTTCCTGCCTGCCGGCCCGTATGCCCTTGATTTTGTACGGTCAGTATGCCGTCGAGCGTCGTCGCCGTAATATGCAGGCGTTGGGCGGTTGCGATTTCATCGATCATGGTTTCGTCGATGACCCGGCCGCAGACCACCAGGACGTGGGAGCGCCGCAGCAGGTCGCGGGCGATGTCGATGCCGTCCCTGTGTTCCTTCGGCACGGCGTCGTTGAGAAAACCGGGCAGCACCAGGGACGGGCAGATCGGGGAAAACCCCGCCTCATACACAGTCCGGCAGAAAGAGGAAGCGGCCTCGCCGGAAGCCGCGGTGCAGATATACGCGAGCGGTCTTTTCATCGGGAAAAACTCCTTTCTCGTCTGGGCCGGATACCAGCCAGCTTTTGCTGTAACATCAGGTTGTAGTCCTTGCCGCACTCTCTGGGCGGCGGGTCGGAGGTCAGCATGCATCGGCGGAGCATCTCATTTTCTTCCGCCATTGTCTGGATTCTTTCAATCCCCTTCATCCCAGCCTCGTCGTTGTCGAGCCCAAGCGATACGCGGCCGACTGCCGGATGGTCGGCCAGGTATTGCAGAAGCGCAAGCGGCGACGTGCCGCTTAGGGACAGGTAGGAAGCCCTGTCCCAGTCGTGCGCTTCCAGTTTTCGCAGCGTGGCGCGGGAGAGGGCGTCGATAGGGCTTTCCGCTACAAAAAGAATACGGCTGTGCGGATCGGCGGAAGGCAGGACGAAGCCGAACCGTTTATCGCTGCCCTCAACGTCCATCTTGAAATCCCCGAAGGTGCCGCGCAGGCAGGCAAACCGCGCTTTCCCGGATCGGTCGCGCCCGACGAACACGCAGTTATGGTAGTTTCGGCTCTCATACAGGCTGCCGTTTAGGATACACCGGGAGAGGATTTCCGGGTCGATGCCGCGTTTCCGGAGATAGGAAATGACGGAAACCGCACATCGGTCGGCCTCCGGCAGCCGGAACGGCTTCGGCGGTGTCGGGGCCGACTGGGAAAAAGCGGGAAGGGGACCCGCGCCGGAAAGCGCCTTGACCGCCTCCACAAAATCCATGCCGCGCACCTTAATCAGGTAGTCCAGCGCGGTCTTTCCGCCGATACCCTCCCTGAACCAGTGCCATTTTCCGTTGCTGATCACCAGGCTGCCGTGTGTTTCGGTGCGGTATTCATGCGGTCCGGAGCGTTTCAGCTCCCGCGGCTCGAAGGTGCGGAGGTAGGAGAGCAGATCCCATTCCTTTGCCCTGGCAATCTGCTCGTCGGTGACCCGGCGCATGGCGGTCACTGTCCGCCGCCGTAGAGGTCATGGTTGACCCGCGCGGCGTAATAGCTGCTGATGGTGGTCGGGGCCTGATAGAGCGCGGTCAGAATGTAACTGCGGATATTGCGGATGTCGGTGGTGTTTTTGTCCAGACAATCCAGCACATATTCGATGTGGCTGTCGTCGAGCTTCAAAAACCTGCTTCTCACCGCCCCGGCGGGGAAATTCTCCCCGGCAATGCGGATCGCCTTTTTCCGGCTGCAAAGCGTGTCGAGGATAATGCCGACAATTTCATCCAACCGTTTCGGGTCGCATCGCTGCCGAAGAACGTCGTAGGAAATATTCTCTTTGATGATTTCGCGGTATGCTTCCATCGCATCCATCGAATCCGTGGGAATACCGGCCTCTGGTTTTGGGCTTGATGGATAGGATTGATAAGGATTTTCTTCCTTCGTACTTGGTCCTTTAGGAATATTAGTTCTCTTAGTATTTAATTGCGCGGGCTTTTCCGTATCTGGCCTTCCCGTATCCGGCTTATCCAGATACGGCTTTTCCGTATCTGGTAAACCCGGATCTGGAAGAGTCGTATGTGGCTTTTCATAAATCGTGTATTCGGTATCTGTGATACGGCCGTTTTTGCCTCGGAGCTGGCGGCGTTCCATGTAGCCCGCGTTTTCCAGTTCCCTGAGCGCCTTCCCGATGGCGTCCACACCTTCTCGGCAGATGGAGGCGAGCCCCCGCGTTGTGTAATCCCAGTCCTCCGGTAGAGAGAGCATCAGGGACAAAAGCCCTTTCGCCTTCAAGGTCAGTGTCCGGTCTTTCAGGTGATGGTTTGCCATAACCGTGTAATCCTTCGTCTTTTCCACCCGGAATACAGCCAAGAAGAAACATCTCCTTTCCGGTGTCAGCGATAAAAAAGCGGCGCTCCTTTCGGAACACCGCGTCTATCTTTCCAGGTCATGCTGCCGTTTTCGCTGCCACTGTTCGAGCAGCTTGTAAATGGTTTCCTCCATCTGCTTCGGGGTGTAGCTTTTGGGAAAATACTTTTTCAGCCGGTCGCTGTGCAGCGTGATTTTTTCGACTTCCTGTTTTTCCTCCGTCATAATGGCGTCCATCACATTCGCGTCGAGCTTGCCTTCCTGACTGTATTTTTTGAGGCGCTGTGACTGAGAAAGCGACGGGGTGGCCTGCTGCTTTTCGATTTCGTCCAGCAAAAGCGCCTGTTCCTCCGGTTTCAAATAGGAAAGTTCCACGGCGGGGCTGAAAGCGATCTTTTTGTCGTCCACCATCTGGAGCAACTCCGTGGAAAGCTCAGTCAGGCGAATAAACCGCTGAATCTGATTTCTGCTTGAGCCTGCTTGTTCTGCAACAACTTCAACGGAATATTTTCCTTTTAACTTCTGCCCAACTTGGGTAGAAGTTAAATCCGTCCGTTCGCCCTGATGTTTGAGGGCTTCCAGCTTCATTTTGTAGGCCTTTGCCCGCTCGCTCGGAAGGATATTCTCGCGCTGTAAATTGGAATCCACCATGATGATCGTCGCCGCGTCGTCGTCCAAATTGCGGACAATCACCGGCATGGTTTCCTTTCCGGCCAGTTCGCAGGCATGTCTCCTCCGATGCCCGGCAATCAGCTCATACCCGCCGTCAGCGCGGGGGCGGGCGATGGCCGGGACGAGCACGCCGTATTTTTTGATGCTCTCAGCGGTTTCTTTCATGGAATCGTCGTCCCGCACCTGGAACGGGTGATTCTTGAACGGGTGAAGCTCGGAAAGCGGGATTTCCCGCACCTTCTCCCGCGCGTCGTCCCGCTTTTCCTCGTCGGTCTTGAAAATGTCGTCGTATGAGGCCAGCTTGATGTTCTTCGCGCTGCTTTTCATGATTTTCCTTTCCTCCTTTTTCGGTGGGGACGGGATATTCCAGTTCCAGTCATGCTTTTCCTCCCAATAGTACATGTCGGGCTTATCGGTCATCCGGCGGGCGAAAAAGTCCTCCATTGCCAATTTTCTCCGGAGAATCTGCTCGCAGTGGGGCCTGGTTCCGCGGTACAGGACGGAGCTTTTTCCGTCCTGCCGCACGGCAAGGAGGACGCCTTCCTCCGACACGTCGCGGAATGCGCGGATGTTCCCGCCGCTGTCCAGAACCGGCTGATACCGATGCGATGTTCTGGAATACATGCCGTCGATCCCCGCGCCTCCGATATAATTGCCGTCCGCGTCTTTTTCCGATTCCAGCAGGACGCAACCGTCCGAGAGCAGGTAACCGGACTCCATGCGCGTGTTCAGAAGACCGAGGGGAACCTCCCGGGAGCGTATGGAAATCTCCCGTCTGGACGCCGGGTTTTCCCGGAACAAAACGGAAAACGACGTGCCGGTCACCCGGTCGGTTGCCACTGCGACGGGCTTTTCCTTATCGGGAAAGGGACTTGTCCCGGTTTCTCTGCCGTTCAACGCGCAGGACCTCCTTTGTCAATGCCTCATAAGCTGCCGCCACCTTGCCGTTCGGGTCGTGAGCAAAAATGCTTTTGCCCTCCGCGCTGATTTCGGCGGCCCGGACCGAAAGCGGAACATGGCTCTCGAAAATTCTGAGTTTTCCGCCGTAGGTTTTCTTCAGAAGCGATATGATGTCCCGAGAAAAATTGGTGCGCTCGTTGACCATCGTGAGCAGGATGCCGCCGATTCTGAGCTTTGGGTTGATCTGCCGCCGCACTTTGGCGACGGTCCTAAGAAGCTGCTCCAGACCTTTGGCGGGAAGATATTCCGCCTGGACCGGGATGAGGACGCTGTCCGCGGCCGCCAGCGCGTTGACGGTCAGCATCCCGAGGGACGGCATGCAGTCAATCAGCACATACTGGTAATTCCGCTTGACGGTTTCAAGGTACTGCCGCAGGACGGTTTCGCGGCTCATGGCGTTGACCAGCGACACCTCCATGCCGGACAGCTCGATGTTGGCGGGCATGAGATCGACTCCCTCGGCGTGATGGAGAATCCCCTCCTGCGGATCGACGGGTTTATCCTCCACCACCTTTCCCATGACGGTGGCGAGCGTTTCGTCGAGCTGATCCGGCTGCCGCCAGCCGAGGCTTGCGGTCAGGCTGCCCTGGGCGTCGGCATCGACGAGCAGCACCTTCTTCCCGTGCCGGGCAAGCCCGACACCGAGATTGGCGGCGGTGGTCGTCTTGCCGACTCCGCCTTTCTGATTGGCAATCGCAATCACGTTTGTTGCCATAGTTTCACCTCCGGAGATAAAAACAGGGCGCTCCACAACGGGAACGCCCTGAGATGGCTGCTGATATGCTATTATTTGATTGTTAACCTACACCTGATAAAAATCACCTTCTTTTTGCAAACCAGTTGAAATCATATCAATATTTGTGTATAATATTGATATGATAAAAACAGAAAGGGGCGGAGATTGATGCCGCGTATTCAGCCGAGTTCCGACTTGCGGAATAAATACAATGAAATCTCAGAATTTTGCCATCAATACGAGGAACCTGTCTATATTACAAAAAATGGACAGGGCGATTTAGCTGTCATGAGCATTGAAACCTATGAAAAGCTGGTCGGTAAGTATGAACTGTATAAGTTATTGGACGAGGGGGTAGACGCCGCTGAAAAAGGTCGGACCGTCCCTGCATCAGAGGCATTTGACCGGGTATTTCAAAAGTTGGATAAGCACCAATGAAAGAATATGCGATCCGTTTTACTCAACCTGCTTCAGATGATTTATATGAGATTGCAAGGTATATCTCGGATGAACTGCGTGAGCCGAAAACGGCACGTGCGTTGGTGCAACGGATACAAAAAGAGGTTTATGAGCTTGCCGAACTTCCCATGCGGTATGCTGTCGTTATGGATGAACGGCTGGCCGCCCAGGGTATTCGGAAAATGTTAGTTGAGTCCTATCTCATTTTTTATCAGGTAACGGAGGAAAACGGGTTGGTGACTGTTTTGCGCATCTTGCACGGTCGCCGCGACTGGCTCAAATTGCTGTAAAATAGTCAATAAAGCATGTAAAACAACAGGATCATTTTGCAAGCAAAGAATTCCGCCCTGAAATTTTAATGGAATGAGCGGTGCAGAATCCACTAAACTTCAAGCCGACGAACAACTGGGCGGAAGCGCTGGCGAGCAAGGTCAGGCTGCCTTGGGCGTCGGTATCGACGAGCAGCACCTTCTTTCCGTGCCGGGCAAGCCCAATTCAAAAATTGTATTGCTATCAGTTATACAAAAGGATATAATAGAAAGGAAAGGTGGTATGATTGATGGCAGCAAAGACCGCAAACGTGCTTGCCCGGGTCGAGCCTGACGTCAAGGAACAGGCCGAGGCAATTATGGCAAAATTGGGGGTTCCCGCTTCTGTTGTAATCAACATGCTCTATAAACAGATCATTATGACCAAAAGCATCCCTTTTTCTGTTTCAATCCCCGACGCTCCAAAGGCACGCAACGAGATGGATTCCGCCGCGTTCAATGCGATGATGCAGCAAGGCTTGAAAGAAGCAAAATCTGACAGCTCCCGTCCTGCTGCTGACGTTTTTTCAGAACTGAGACGGGAGATACAGTAAATGGCCGGTGACTATATCGTAAAAATCACCATGCAGGCACAGGAGCAGATGCAGGAAATCGCTCATTATATCGCAGATAGCCTCCAAGCTCCGGAAACAGCCTTGCGAATGCTTGACACCCTTGAAAAAGAGATTGCATCGCTGTCGCGTTTCCCAAATCGTATCGCTTTAACGGAAGAAGAGCCGTGGCGCAGCTACGGTATACATAAAATGCCGGTCAAAAATTATCTGATCTATTTCTGGATCGATGAAATTGCGCATAAGGTTCAGGTCACTGCTGTTGTTTATGGGAAACGCGACCAGATGCAGCAGCTTTCCCAGATGGGCTTCTGATCTTGAATAGGATACACGTGTGCCGCACATTTGCTGACAGGTCGATGTGCGGCACATATTTGCGGAATATTTTGTTATGCAGAAGTCACATTCATGCGGGCTTTTTTGAGTGGCTGAATCAGTCATTGAAACCCTGCCGCTTGCTAAGAATTTGCTAAGAGGACGCTGAAATCTTAGCAAATATCCGGCGATACGAGATAGACCCGAAAAACAGACGAATCGCAAAAAATCCAGTAACCATGCGGGTTCAGCGGCATTGCAAGACACTACAGCACATGCCGGATGATAACGACATCGGGTACTCCTAAGCAGTAGGCCGGGCGTTCGAATCGCCCCGGGGACACCAGCGAGGGCCC
>ENA-UOOR01002380-UOOR01002380.1-fermentation-metagenome-genome-assembly--contig:-NODE-2380-length-19078-cov-14.747989_pt1 | contig 19078 bp, 12 predicted proteins | sample MGYA00245780_ERZ724029 | MGnify/ENA primary metagenome ERZ724029 (study PRJEB28704, sample SAMN03018315) | fermentation metagenome | biome: anthropogenic terrestrial biome; feature: soil... | reverse complement strand
ACTATGAGGGGCTTAAGGTGTATTGTGCTAAATAACTTGTAAACTCACGCTAGTATTGAAGAATTAAAAGAAGCTCCGAGCAATTCAATAAAGATAGTTATGAATGCAGAAAATCTGCTTTTTCTTGATGAAACATTTAATGTAGTGACATCATTTTTCACACTAATGTACATAAGTAAAGATAAGCATGATAAAGTTATTTCCGAGGTTTATAGAGTCTTAAAAGATAAAGGTAGCTTTATGATTTGGGATGTAAGAATACCACCAAACAAAAGAAAAAAGAAGATATTTGTTGTTCCTCTGCAGATAAGGTTAAATAATGATTTCATTATCAAAACAGGTTACGGGGTATCATACGAGGAACAAGATATAAATTATTACACTGATATTTGCAAGAATGCTGGATTTAAACTAGTAGAATATAGAGATTTGACTGATACATATTTTTTGCATTTTGTTAAGTGAAGTTTTATTGGCCACCATCCGTGGTGGCTTCTCCGATTGAAATATAAAATATAAGCAAATAGTAGAAACTCCAAAACGGGCAAAAGCAATGAAACAATACTTAAAAATGAGTGGATGTAATTTTAAATGAAGATACGCTGCTTTTTTTATGCCCTTTTTGAGTCATAAATTTCAATAAAAAGAATGGAGGAAAACAAAATGTCACTGTGCGCCAAACCGCGTTTTTTATCCCAAAGGGTTAAAAATACGCTCTGAGGCAGAGGTCTTAGGGCATTTGATAAATGCGCTAAGTGAGTATTCACGGGGTCTACCAGTATGATTTTTGAAATGCATTTTATGGATATACCAAATAATAATATGCAACTATATAAAAGTCATCTTGCCTGTAAAAATTAACCCATGAATTTTCTGGTATTATTGAATAGTCATATTCAGTTTTATATAGAAAAGAAAGCTCTCCGGCATGGTTGCTTGTAATCGGAATACATGGAATATCACTGTTCAGGTATCCCTCGACTATATTCCTGTCTGCTCCGCCAATATCCTGTATTGTCACTCTGCAACGTTCTCTGAAATATATGGGATCTGGTATATGAAACCTGTAAAAGGATGCTTTATCGTCACTTAGTATGGTACAGCCCTGATACCTGTTGATAAAAACACCCTGTCCCCATGCCGTTCCGATATAGTCCTCGGTTCCGGTTCCAACAAGGCTTGGAAATTCATTATCCCCGTCGTGATATATTTTTACTTCACCCTCACCCCACCAGCTGCCTTTGTATTGCTGGTTTATTTCTACGGATACATGAGTCCCGACAAAACAGCCGGCGCCTGTCACCTCCGACAGTATTACCGGGTCTTCTCCAAGCGGTAGCCTTGAATTTACAGTATATACGGCATGGAAATACATATCATCGGTTGCAACATCCTCCAGGGTAATTTCTACGTCAAAAAACAGATGACTGATATCCTGTCCCAACATATTTACAAGGACTATTTTCGCATGGCTTCTAAACGGCATTACAATATTGCATACAAATGAACGTCCTTCCGGAGAAGAAAATAATTCATTCTCAAAAGGAAACATCTGTCCATGCCCCATACAAAAGAAATCACCTATAGGTGAATCTACAGCCGGTTTATCAGACTTATCCCAGTACATTCGGATATGGATATTTTTCAATGCTTTTTCCGAACGATCCTGGATGGTGAACCATATCCGCCTTACATAGCCTGTACCATCGATATCGCATAGAATTTTCTCTTCATCTGCTGCAAAATGTTCAAATGGATGGGCCTTTGCACCGTTATTTTCCATACCACCGGCATTACGGTTTCCATTCCTGTTTTCAAAGCTAAGCCAAACCGGAGTGCTGTTCTTCTTTCTATACAGATTCATTTTTACCAATCCTCCTTTACATTTTTAAGCCGATGCAGATAAATCTTATACTGCTTAATGCTACTATTACTGAGAGGGATCTTTCGAAGAAATGCCAAAATACACTCGATTGCGTCCATGATCTTTTCCATAGAAAAACCTCCGCTATAAATTTGTCTTGGTTGACTGCCAGACATCTCTATTATGGAGGAATAAACGAAATATGAGAATATAATATTCCGATTCTTTTAGCCGTAAGGATAGTGATAACGTTATGTCTACAAAATACTCTGCATGATTTGAAAAATCATCGGAATACATAAAAAAACGGAATATGCCCTATCCTCCCTTGTGGTAAAGCAGATAAAATAATATTTTTGCTGGTTTTCGAGTTTTTGCAGTAAAATCATCCATATATCTTTATAAATATAGTATATCCAATTTGTCGCGAAATGTAAACATTTGTTATAAAATATTATCAGTATTTTTATTATTCTAAACATTAAAAGTATTCTATTCATTTACTTTTTATAATTTTCTCCCACCCAATATAGCCATTTCGAAAATCTTGAAATAGCAATCAACATCTACAAAACTTATATCTCTCAACCAGCTGCATTGATCTTAAACAAAAGCTAAGATATTACTTTTCTTATCTATTCGGTTGTAAGCAGCGGGATTCTGTAATACCATATGAATTAATGCGGAAAAATGGGCGAAAAGTTGCGTGCATGACTTATCGAGTGCAGTCCTAGATTATTGTACGTGAAATAATTGCTTCATTACGGCTTTGATTGGGCTCCATCATGTATTTGGGTGTTATCCTCCCGTGGGAACAGGCACGACCAAAGACCGGCGTTTTTAGCTATTGTCCAGAACAGCAGAAGACATATTAAACCGAATGAGATCAGATAAAGCAGCTGCACCTTGCTGTACTGGAAAATCGAGTTTGTAAATTCAGGCAGATGATTTCTGAGAAATTCTCCGGCAAATGGTGCGATCAGCATGCTTAGTCCAGATGCAAAGTAGAACCAGCCCTCGTAAACGGTTTTCCGATCTTCCGGCATGATTGCGTACCTGCAAGTAAATATTGAAGTTATAAAACCGCCCATTCCGATACCCAACATTATCGTTGAGAGGTAAAGCAGGTAATATGTATCCGACCGTAGGAAGGTTAGTGTAATAAGCTCTCCTGCATAAAAAAAAGCGGTTGCTACCATAACAAATTTGAATCCTTTTTTTCTTTCGACTCTTGACCAGAATAAACCTGAAACGATCATCATAATTTGTGAAATAACGCTGAGCGTTGAAATAAACTTATAGTCTAATTTGAGGTAGCGGATCTGGTAAATAGGAGTAAAGGAGGAGGCCATAGTCAGGAAGAGGTAAAACGCAAAGATAAAAAGCAGATAACTCCGGTATTCACCATTCTTGACTGGTTGCAGGAACAATTTGTAATCAATCTTTTTGCTGTCCGGTGCCTTATACCCGTGATCGTCAACTTTCCAGAGCACAGCAATATCAAGCATTGAAAGAATGAAGCTCATCGAAAATATGATAAGAAAACCGAGATATTCTTTATTGTATATATCCAGTATAAAGCCGACTGCCATACTGATGACCGAGTTTGATATCCTTATGAGGAATGTCCTCAGATAGATGTATTGCGTTCTGTTTTCCTTGGGGATTCCATCAATCATCCAAACAATCCATCCTATACGGTAGATGCCCCATATGACATCTGAAGTGATCACCATAAATGCCAGAAAGGCAAACATGACCGGCTTTGTGTCAAAGACCAAAGGCAGCAGAGCAATCAGGCAGATTAGCAGTCTGGAAGAAGCATTCAAAATGAGCAATGTATTCTTGCGTCTTTTCATTCTTTCAAATATGACAAATGAAAGTATGGAAAGCGTCGTGGTATAATTAGCAGAGTTATTCAGCAATGAAGTAAGGAAATCACTGGTGCCCAAATAAATAGCATAACCTGAAAGTAAAGTGCCTGTTGTTATGACGTAGGCTCCATTTATCAAAAAGGCATCCAGCAAGAAAAGCAACTGGTTTTTTCTGTTCATGCCGTTGCATGTATTGCGAATTATAGATATCATGTTTAGAATTATACAACCTTTTATGCGAAAGATAAAGATATAAATTTGGCAGGTAATGTGGTATTATATTATTGAAATACTATGGTGTAAACAAGAGAAATTATAACAACGGAAGCAATTGCGTAAGCAATTGCAACACACCGTTATATCGAGGCTGGTCGCAGACGGAGCCTAGCTGGCCGAAAGCTAAAGCTTGCTGCTCGCTCATGCATCTGGTTTGCTTGCCCATGAATCCTAGGCGAGGATATGCTTGCTGCCTGATTTTGGTAACCGGTACTAACCACCTATAGAGGTGGGGAACATCTAAGCCTCGCTATATTAATTCGATAGCAGTTTTCATGTATGTGCCAAAAGTAATTCATGTGGGGTAACCTATGAAGAAAAGATTTTTTAGCTTACATTATAAAATATTAATTTTTTCTTTAATCATAATTTCACTTCCAATCATGACATTAGGGATCTTTTCGTATAACGAATCCTTAGAAATTGTTAAGCAAAAAGTGAGCATTTCAAACTTAAACACAGTCAGGCAGGTTGGAGAAAGAATAGAATATATTTTTAAGGATACGCACGATTTATCCCTGTTTCTGATACGCAATGAGGATGTTCGACAGTTTTTTATGACGCATAAGGAAGAAAAAAAATCAGAGACAGATGCTAAGATTATCCAAATAAATAACGAGCTCATGTACCTACTAAGCTCTAAACCATACATATACTCTATATATTTTAAAGGCTTCAACGGAATTTCAATGGACACAAAAAATGCAACAAATCCAATTAACCAGGACATGGAAAAAGAGATCATAAAACTAAAGGGTGGCTATGTCTGGGACATTGGCACAATAACGAATTACGACAGCACGACGACCAATGTGTTTTCTATTATGAGAGTTATCAATGATATTAATTATATCCCGAATAAGTTGGCTATTATGAAAATTAACATTAATGAGGAGGAGTTATCCCAAATATACGGTTCAAAAATGGCCGGAAAACCGTATGATTATATAATTATTCATGGTGATATCATTATTTCATCTATAAATAAAGAAAGGCTTGGTCAGAAATTGGACGGTGACATTGTTGTAAATATACCAATGCAGTCGAAAGAGGGCTATTTCCAGACCATTGTCGATGGAAAGGACTGTCTTGTTACATATTATCATATAGAGGATCTAAATTATACAATTGTTAATTTTGTTCCGCTTAAGGAATTACTAAAAGAAAACCAGGTCATACAAATAGCTATGCTTAGAGTTGCGGGAGCCAGCTTTGTAATTTGCATTCTGTTTGCTTTTTTGTTTTCACTGTATGTTTTAAGGCCATTAAGGCAGATATGCACTCAGATGAAAAAGGTTGAAAATGAAGATTTCGATGTTCAGGTGGACTTTAATGGCAATGATGAAATTGCATTGCTTGGAAAAAGCTTTAATAAGATGTCTAAAAAGTTGAAGGAGTTGATCAATCAGGTTTACCTTGTGAAAATTAAACAAAGAGAGACTGAGCTTGCCGCCTTGCAGGCTCAGATAAACCCCCATTTTTTATACAATGCCCTGGATACAATATATTGGATGAGCAGAATGGAAAAGGCGTTTGATACCAGCAAGTTGATAGAGGCCTTGGCAAAGTTGTTCAGGTTAAGCCTCAGCAGCGGAAAGGAACTGATACCTCTTCGCAATGAGGTCGAGCATTTGAAATATTATCTGGTTATACAAAAAAAGCGTTATGGTGATTCGATACAATACAAAATTGATATAGATCGGGAGCTTTATGACTGCAGGGTTTTAAAACTCATTTTGCAGCCTCTCGTTGAAAATGCCATTGTTCATGGAATTGATAAAAAAGAGGGTAAGGGGAATATATTTGTAACGGTAAGAAGAGAACGTGAGAATTTAATTTACGAAATAAAAGATGATGGCATTGGCGTAAATCTTGATGAAATAAGGAGTCTTTTACAAAATGTCGGTGAATCCAACAGGGGGATTGGTATAAAAAATGTAAATGATAGGCTGAAGCTTTATTTTGGAGAGAAATATGGAATTGAATTTTTTAATGAAGAGGGTGGGGGTACAAGGGTAATCGTTGCGCATCCATACATCAAAGGTGGTGATTAGCATAATTCAAATACTGGTAGTTGATGATGAGGCGATCATTCGTGAAGGAATTATAAAATCCATTGATTGGGGTGCATACAGTATTGAAATAGCGGGAGAGGCAGCAAATGGCAAAGAAGCATTGGATTTTATCCAAATATCAAAACCTGACATTATTATAACAGACATACGAATGCCTGTTATAGATGGTCTTGAGCTTGCAAAGCGACTGCAAAAGCTGATACCGCCGATAAAACTAATTATATTAACCGGGTATGGTGAATTTGAGTATGCTCAAAAGGCTATAGAATATAAGGTCTCGGATTTCATTTTAAAACCTGTAGGAGCGGAAGAACTTATTAAGGTGGTACTGAAATTAAAGGATGAGATCATTGCAGAAAGAGAAAAAGCCAAGGTAAGGAATTCAAACGAGGCTATGCTGAAAGAAAACCTGCCTGTTATTCAGGGAAAAATGATCAATCGGTTGCTTAACGGATTATATACTATAGAAGATACAGACAAGGTATCAAAGAAAGCTAAAGTGATGAAAATTGACTTGTCAGGACCGTACTTTCAGGTTTTCATTATTGCAATTGATGACTATATTCACCAGCTTGGTAATAGCCACGCAAAGAACAGAGAGCTGGTTTTGGAATCCATCTTAAGCATTTCCGAAGAGGCAATATCATCTTATGGAAAGGGATATTTACATCGGAATGAGATGGGCATGTTTGTTGGAATAATTAATAGAGACAGGATCACATTTGACATAGTCGATATGTGTAGACAGATACAATTCCTGATATCAAAGCATCTGAAATTATCTGTCTCCATTGGGATCGGAAATAAGGTTAAAGACATTTTAAGTATTTGCAAATCTTACAATGAAGCCTTTAATGCTTTAAGAAACAGGGTTTATTCAGGTAAAAGTTCAGTCATCCATATCAGGGATATTTCAATGGACAATGAATGTGCAAGTATAATGTATATGAATAGCTTTAGTAAAGAGGAAAAAGAGCTTCAGATTTACATAAAACTGATTGATCGCAAAAAAATTAACAATTTATTAGATAGGCTTTTTAAAAGGTTTGTAACGGAAAAAGCAGATTATAACTGCATCAGAAACATATCCCTCTACTTCATGTTTGCTGCGTTTAAAGATCTAAAGGAGCTGGGAATTAATGTGGAGGATCGACTGGAGCTGCAGTTTGATCCCTTTATTGAAATTGAAAAATATGAAACTGCAGAAGAAATGAAGAAATGGATGATAAGTGTATTTAGTGATCTCTTGCATATCATAGAAAACGAAAAAAATGAGAAGTACAAATACATAGTTAAGGTTGGAATCGACTACATGATAAATCATTACAATGAGCCGCTAAGTCTTACAATAATAGCCGATGAAGTGCATGTGACCCCTAACTACTTCAGCAGAGTCTTCCGTGAAGAGACGGGACAAAATTTTATAGAATGGTTGAATAAATTCAGGGTTGATAAGGCAAAGGACTTTCTTCTGAATATCGGTATGAAAACCTATGAAGTTGCCGAAAAAGTTGGCTTTAGCGACTACAAGCACTTTTCTTATAATTTTAAAAAGTATGCCGGATGTAATCCGACAGAGTACAGGGAAATGAAAGTGTAGTTTAGCAAATGAAAAGTGTAAATATATCTTCTGCATTGATTGCTATAATGAGGCTTAGATGATTTCTTCTGCTATTTTAACGAGGTTACAAAACCACAGATCTGTGCATGGCTGGTAGCAGGCTCTGTCTGCGGTTCAGCTTCTTACAGTAGGGAACTGAACGCTCACTTAAGCAGAAATTTATTAGGTATGAATGGATACAAAGAGTTCTAATAATCGGATAAAAGCTTAATTATTTACCTGTCTTTATTATTTTCCGGTATATATAATAAACATATAAAGCGCTTTATGTTGTTGACGGACTAATACAAGTGACCTGTAACAAAACTTTATCGGTATGCAGGTCACAACACCATAGAAGTGTATTTGTAACATCATGAACTACTATGCTATTTAAAAACGGGCGTTGCAGTTTGCTCCATTAAGTATGAAGTGTACAAAACACTTGTCTATGGTTAATTATCAACTCACCAACGGAACCTCACAAATACATTACAAATACGGTTACAGGTAGTGTAAAGTAACCTATGAAAACCGCTACGAAAACATAAATCATCGATCATAAAAGGAGGTAAATAATATGAGACTTCAGTCAAAAGTATTATGTGTAATTCTTGTTCTTGTAATATCAGTGGTCATGGTTGCATGTACAACACAGGGAACAAGCACCCCAACAAACGGTACTACGCAGGCTCCGACAGATGCAAAACCTGCCCCAAAAATCGAGCTAAAAATATTAACTCAATTTCTAAAAGAAAATATTGAAACGGACTCCAGAGTAAGGGCTTTTTATAATGCTGTTGAAAAATATAGGACAGAAAACGAAAATGTAGAAGTTACAATAGAGGCTGTTGCTGCTGAGCCCTACAATGACAAAGCAAAAATACTTGCAGCAGGAAATGAGCTTCCGGATGTTTTTGAAGTATTGGGATCATGGAACAAGGGCTTTGTTGAAAATGGTGTGGTTATGAACCTTACAAACATCATCAATGCAGATCCGGAATGGAAATCAATAATAAAAACAACTGCTGTAGATAACTTTAAAATTGGTGACGACATTTATGCCATATGCTTAGAAGAAGGTGGTTCAACTACTCTGCTTTTCTATAATGAAGCAATTTTAAAGGAATGTGGTGTGAATGCTCCTCCGAAGAACATGGATGATCTTTTGAATTCTATTGATGCTATTAAGGCAAAAGGCTATACTCCTATATCCTTGGGAAACAAAGGTCAGTGGGTTGCTCAATCCTGCTACTTAAGCGCTATAGGAAGCAGATACACCGGCAATGACTGGAATTTCGAAATTGTTAATCGTACAGGTGCAAAGTTTACCGACCCTGAATTCGTAAAGGGCTTATCGCTGATGTATGAGTTAGCAGAACGGGGAGCTTTTAATTCGGACTTAAATTCAATCGATTATCAGCAGCATAGAGTACCTTATTATAACAAGGAAGCGGCAATGTTCATTGAAGGCTTCTGGGCAATCAATGCTATGCTGACAGATTGTCCTGAGGATGTGCTTAAAGTGACCCATGTTACAGGCATTCCTGAAATATCAGATGCAAAGGTTCCAAACTACACGGCAGGCGGCAATGGTGGCTGGGGATTTGCTTTAAGCTCAAAAATCGAAAGCTCTCAAAAGGATGCTGCTGTTAAATTTCTAAAAACATTTCTAAGCAAGAAATCTGCTTCTACGGTTTTGGAAGGTGGGAATCCATGTGCTATAGTACCGGGAGACTATGATAAGAGTAAACTGTCAAATCTACATACAGAATTTTTTAACCTATCAGCATCAGTACCTTTCTGTGAAACCTATGACCTCGTGTTTGATCCAAGTGTGATTGATGTGATGAACAAGGGGTTACAGGAAATACTGATTAATACAATTACTCCTGAAGAACTGGCAGTAAGGCTTCAGGAAGCATATGAAAAAACCAAATAGAACAGACAGTATTAGCAAAGGCAGCAATTGCATAGCTGTTATATCACAGATTTTTAACGAAGAAGCGAACATTGTATAGCCTTATTACATAAACATCTCGCAGGGGTTTCCTTCTGTGGGATGTTTATGTTTGTTTATCAAATGCCCTAAGACCCCTGCCTCTATAGGCGGGGGATAAACCGATTTCCGCTTCAGTGGTGGGTACAATCCCCCACTGAAGGGCATTTGATAAAATGCTCGCAGCGCGTTGCACACAAAACGCGCAAGGAAGGCGCTTTCAGCGCCCGCGTTTTGGCGCACAATTCGCGCAAGCGCTCATTGAATCAAACACCCATAAAACCTTGCCTTAGTGCGTATTTTTAGCCGATTGCTAAAAACCCGGCTAGCCTTAATTGCTAGGAGCCTGCTCGGAAACTCGATTTTGATGAATATTTATAAAAAGTACAGCCCTGAAACCCGCATAGGGTCGTTAAAAAATGAATGTTTTTTATATTTATTAGTAATAATGGCTTTCCGAGCAGGCTCCTAGTGCAATTAACTAACAAAATTGGAGGACAAATCATGACAAATAAAATGCTGCGTCCAAAGAAAGGGATATTCATTCTGCTGTTCGCACCAGGAATTGTATGGTACATTTTTACGGTAATTTTACCGCTGTCTTCATCTCTAGTGTACAGCTTTTTAAGCTTTAAGGGAATGCGGATTGACGAATTTGTTGGGTTCACGAATTATGCTGAGCTGATTTACGATAAAATATTTTGGCTGTCTTTGAAAAATAACGTTATTATAACGGTTCTATGTGTTGTAGGCCAGATAGGGATAGGATTGGTTTTTGCAGCTATACTCAATATGAAAATGTTGAAGTTTAAAAATCTTCATAGATCGGTTATATTTTTCCCTGGAGTGCTCTCAGCAGTGATTATCGGGTTTATCTGGACGATGATGTATAATAAGGATTACGGACTCATCAATTTCATTTTGGAAAAGTTGAATCTTGATTTTTTGATTTTACCGTGGTTGGACAATCCGAAACATGTCATATACTTTGTTTCAATACCACTTATATGGCAGTATATCGGTTATTATATGGTTATTATTATGGCCGGCATGAGTGCAATATCAAAGGAAGTATATGAAATGGCTGATATTGATGGCGTAACTCCATGGGGAAAAATAGTTTACATAACTATGCCATTAATAAAGGATACACTTATGGTTTGTCTGATGCTATGTATTTCAGGAAATATGCAGGTGTTCGATCATATCCTGGTAATGACTAAAGGCGGTCCGGGAACAAGCTCTATGGTTATGGCCATACTCGCTTACAATAAAACCTTTGAGCAAGGTCGAATCGCTTATGGAAATACAGTTTCAATTGGAATCCTCATCATTAGTTTGTTTTTTATTGTTGTGAGCAAATTAATAATAGGAGGTAGAAAAAAAGATGCTTCATAAAAAGAAAAGAAAATTAGGAGCTATTATAATAAATTTTATCATGATTCTATTTTCAATAACATGTATATTCCCGATTATTTGGATGATTTATTCATCCTTAAAAACATCACCGGAATTCAACAGATCGATTATATCTTTACCGGAAAAACCTATGTTAAAAAACTATATCGATGCTTTCAGAATCAGTCATATGGGAACATATTATCAAAATTCTGTATTTAATGCTGTTGTTTCACTTGTCATAGCTGTATTTTTCTCCTTTGTAATTGCATATTTTCTGTCAAGATTTGATTTCAAGGGAAGAAAGGTTATATCTTTCTGCATACTTCTTGGTATGTTGATACCGGTTCATGCACTTTTAGTCCCCATGTTTATTCAGTTTAAAAATTTAGGGTTGTTTGATCAGCGGTTTACTTTGGTTATTCCCTATGTTGCCGTTGCAATGCCCTTTTCAGTCTTTCTTACAGAGGGTTATCTAAATAGTATTCCTATTGATATGGAGGAAGCAGCGGTTTTGGACGGAAGCGGGTTTATTCGAATGCTGTTTACTATCGTGATGCCATTATGCACACCTGTTTTGACTACAGTTGCAATCCTGCAGCTATTCACAAAGTGGTGGAACGAATTCCCGTTTGCATTAATTCTGGTTAGCAGTGAAAGATACAAAACAATACCATTAGGGCTGATGAACTTTAGCTCACAGTATTCAACTAATTACCCCATGAAAATGGCGGCAATGGTACTGGCCATTTTACCAATCATTTTAATATACATCTGCTTAAATAAAAAAATTATTGAAGGCATGATTGGGGGAGCAATAAAAGGATAAAAGTGATTGTCTCATGAATGCAGATAAACTAATAATTAGCGGAGATTATTCAAATAGTAATGAATACAATAAGCAGGTACAAATTAATAAACGTGTTAGAGCAATAAAGGGTGCTTTTGGGTAAAGAAATTCCCGCAATGGGAAGCCTGATCGCAGCATATTTTTAGGGAAGAAGAAATCCTGCTCCTTCCCTTTGCCATGTAAGTGTTCAGAACGGTATGCATCCTCTATTTCCTGCCTGCTTTCATCAAGCTGAATATTGTCAATGTATCAGGATCTATATTACCGTATATGCCAAGCATAAATGTTTCCTCGGTAAATGTGACAATATACGAGCAAAGAATAAAGGTAATTACATAGGTTGTATCTAAAAAGTATGAAGCAATCACCAAAAAATAGACCAATACAGCGTTTAATTTTGCAAGAAAGGTATGTAGAAGTATAACTTTACCGCAACGTATATATGAGACAATAAAAGATAATACAAAAATACTCATAAATATAAAAAACAACGGCATATTCGGTTTTAAATAGTCGGTATACAGGACATGGATAAAATAAGCCGATGAGAGGAAGAAGAACAGGTCGGCTATTGAATCGAGTTGTTTGCCTATTTCTGTTTTCATGTTGAATCTTCTTGCAATCATTCCGTCAAACATATCGGTCATGCCCAGAATTGTATAAGCAACTGTAAAAGAAAAATACATTCTAAGTGAAATAAAAACAAACAATATTGGCAATAGTACTATTCTGGATACTGAAAGAATGTTCGGGACTGTAACATACTCTTTTTTAAACATAGCAATACACTCCAATATGTAATATTATGATTGCTCCCCAGAAAGTCGTGAAACGACTTTTTCCCGCAGGTTTAACTGCAGGAAGCTGCAGCTCGCTGCTACTTGGTGCAATCACAATATGGTTATCCAGCCTTCGGAAGAAAGCTGATGAAATTTAAGAAGTCTTAAATTTCATCAGAAAGTCACTTTGTGACTTTCTGGGTGATAACCATATTATATTTTTCATTATACCTTTACATGACCTAATCGGCAATCTCTTTATTTGTCAGCAATATAACGAGGCTGTAATGAAGCATGTAAGTTTATGAAAAATATACTTGAATGTATGGACCAAGAGATTATGATAACAAGAGACTCTTTCCCTTCATCCGTCGGCATTGAAAAAAGAGCATAGCGAAATAAATTTTTCAAAGGCATGACCCCATAGTTCTGACCTTGATAAATTTATTAGTGGAAACTCACATAAATGCTAAATTAAGCAACTAAATTGGATGATGATTTTGATTTAACCTGGGGCTGATGAACTTTAGCTCATAGTATTCAGCTAATTACCCCATGAAAATAGCACCAATGTTACTGGCCATTTGACCAATCATTTTAATAAACATTTGCTTTAATAAAAAAATTATTGAAGGCATGATTGGGGGAGTAATAAAAGCATAAAAGTGATATAGTAGATATGTGAATAAGTAGCGGGTAATTCACATATGCATCCGATTTACATAGCAGAGGGGGAAGCATTAAAAATGAAAGCATTGGTAAAAAAACGTAAAGAACCGGGCATGTGGATAGAGGATGTGCCGATTCCTGAAGTGGGTGTGAATGATGTACTGATTAAGATTAAGAAAACAGCTATTTGCGGTACGGATATACATATATATAAATGGAATGAGTGGGCACAAAAAACCATTCCGGTACCCATGGTTATAGGGCATGAATTTGTTGGCACAGTGGCTGCGACAGGAAGTAATGTACATGACTTCAGAATAGGAGATCTGGTTTCGGGAGAGGGTCATCTTGTATGCGGCGTTTGCAGGAACTGCCTTGCAGGAAGACGGCATTTATGCATGAAAACAAGCGGGGTTGGTGTGAACCGTCAGGGAGCGTTTGCGGAGTATCTTGCAATTCCGCAAACTAATGTGTGGTATTGCGATAAAAAGATACCTGAGGATGTCCTGTGCTGTTTTGATCCTTTTGGAAATGCTGTGCATGCTGCTCTTGCATTTAGTGTTCTTGGAGAGGATGTTCTGATCACCGGTGCAGGTCCAATAGGTATAATGGCAGCAGCAGTCGCAAGACACGCAGGTGCAAGATTTGTTGTTATAACTGATGTAAACCCATACCGCCTTGAGCTTGCAAAAAGATTCGACGTCACCATGGCTCTAAATACAAATGAGCGGTCGATTTCTGATGCAATGAAAGAACTGGGAATGAAAGAAGGCTTTGATGTTGGTCTTGAAATGTCGGGAAACGGCAGCGCATTCAATAGCATGGTTAATTCAATGTCTCATGGAGGAAAAATTGCTATGTTAGGCATACAAAGCCCGGATACCCTAATTGATTGGGGTGAGGTTGTTTTTAACGGTCTTACAATTAAGGGGATATATGGGCGCGAGATGTATGAAACCTGGTACATGATGACAGTAATGCTCCAATCGGGGCTGGATATATCCCCGATTATAACGCATCATTTTAAATATACCGACTTTCAGGAGGCTTTTGATGTTATGGCTTCCGGTTTGTCTGGTAAGGTGGTGCTTGACTGGGAAACATAAATTATATGTAATGCCTTGAAACCTGCATTTTTATTTTAAGGGATGCTGAGGTTATATAAAGCATCTGAATAGGTATAATAAATGATTCACGGAAAGTTATGAAATAACTTTTTAGCAAGCACAATATGGTTATCCAGCCTTCAGAAGAAGGCTGATGAAATTTTAGACTTCTTAAATTTCATTAGAAAGTCACTTTGTGACTTTCTGGGTGATAACCATATTATAAGAATCTGTAATGTTTAATATAGCAAAGGAGATAAATGGTTATGAATAAAGAAATGAAAGAACACTTTTTATCGGAGATTGCAAATATAAATAAAAGCGGACTATGGAAGGATGAAAGAATCATATCAAGCCAGCAAACTGCCAGGATCAATGTTCTTAATAAAAATGGTTTGCTGAATATGTGTGCGAACAACTACTTAGGTCTTTCAAACAACCCGGAGGTTGTTGCAGCTGCAAAGGACAGTTATGACAAGTGGGGCTACGGGCTGTCCTCAGTGCGATTTATATGCGGCACCCAGCAAATACACAAACAACTTGAGCGCAAAATCAGCGAATATCTCGGTACGGAGGATACGATTCTTTACAGCTCTTGCTTTGATGCAAATACAGGCTTGTTTGAGACCTTGCTGTCAAAACAGGATGCTATTATAAGTGATGAGCTTAACCATGCCAGCATTATTGACGGAGTGCGTCTGTGCAAAGCGGAACGATATCGGTATAAAAATAACGATATGGAGGATTTGGAAAGCAAGCTTAAGCAGGCACAAAATGCGCGACTCAGGCTAATAGCCACTGACGGTGTGTTTTCAATGGATGGCACTTTTGCAAATCTTACTAAGATATGCAAGCTTGCAAATGAATACAATGCCCTTGTGATGGTAGATGACAGCCATGCTGTTGGATTTATTGGTGAAACAGGACGTGGCACACCAGAGTATTTTGGTGTTACCGACAAGGTAGATATTGTTACGGGGACCCTTGGAAAAGCCTTAGGAGGGGCAAGCGGCGGCTATACCAGCGGGAGGAAGGAAATCATCGCGCTGCTAAGGCAAAGATCAAGACCATATCTGTTTTCAAATACACTTGCACCGGCCATTGTGTGTGCATCCCTAAAGGTGCTGGATATTTTGTCTGCATCTGATGTATACAGAAAGAAATTGAAGGAAAACACAGCGTATTTCAGAGATGGCATGAAAAAGGCAGGCTTTGAGGTAGGCGAAAGTACTCATCCAATAGTTCCAATCATTTTAAAAGATGCCGAGATAGTTCAGAAAATGGCACAAAGAATGTACGAAAAGGGAGTTTACGTTGTAGGCTTTTTCTATCCTGTCGTTCCCATGGAAAAAGCAAGAATTAGAACACAGGTATCAGCTGCACACTCAAAAGAGGATCTGGATTTTGCGATAAAGGTATTTTCTGAAACCAGAGAGGAAATGGGTCTATAACTCTTTTTACTTAATTCGCATGATATTTAAATTGAATGTAAGTTAATTGTGTTTGGTGATATTTTTCGCTCGTTTCTTTTTCTATTTATATTGCACATGTGCCATTTGTTTTAGATAATGCCAAAACAAATGGCACATGCATTAATTCGTGTCTATATATTAAATTTCTAATTCAACATATATAGTATGCTTTACTCACTTTTTACTCTGCTTCAATCCTCATTATTTTAACTGTCAGAGAACCCTCATTGAGCTGAAGCTCTTTTTGCATCAAAGGTGATTGTATACGCTGTATCACGGATAAGGTTTCACGCATAATGTCAGAACCATATTCTTTGATGGTAGAGACCAATGAAGGTGCTGTTGTCACAAAATCCAGTAACACCCTATCAGAAACAGCAAACCCCGCTTCTTTACGTAAAATCTGACAATGCCTCAGTATTTCACGGTAGAGCCCTTCGGTTTTCAAATCATTCGTAATCTCAGTATTGAGAGCGACTAACATCTCGTTCTGAGATCTTGCTATATGATTTTTTTCTTTGGATGAAAGAATGAAAAACTCTGTAGGAAGAGGTTTTTCATACCCGGTTATCATTACTGAGTTTCCTTTTTTGTAATCAGAAACACAAGAAGTCATTTCTTCCTCAGTCAGGCTCTCAAACAACATCTTGACTTGGTTTAAGTTACCCTTAAGATACTTACCTGCGATCTGAAAGTTTAGCGACAGGTATTCAGTGCTGAGAGAACTAAAATCTGCGAGATAAACAATTTTCTTGATATTAAGCTCATCTTTAATAACTTCTAAATAAGGAGCGCAGACAGCGTCAAGTTCCTTACCTAAATACAAAATTAGCAGCGGCTGTTTCACTTTGATGTTCCTATCGTTTCTAAGCTTCATTGCCTGAGTAATAACCGCGCGTACCTTCTCAACATTTTTAAGCACGGACTCATTGATGGGACCAGCCTTAGGGAAGTCAGACAAGTGGATGGATTCCTCACCTGAACCATATTTAAGTGTCATGGCTTGCCAGATGTGCTCAGTCATGAACGGTAGTATGGGAGCCATTACCTGAGCCATTGCTTTAATCGCATAAAACAGGGAATTATATGCGTTTTGCTTATCAGCGTCAAGTGTGTTTTTCCAGAACCGCCTGCGGTTAATGCGGACATACCAATTGGAAACATCGTCTGTGCAAAGCTCGAATTCCCGAACGAGCTCAGCAAAGCTATATTTTTCATAATATTTTATGCCCTTTAAGACAAATTCATCAACACGGTTTTTTAGCCACCAGTCCGTCACATCGGTAGATTCCAGCTCAGATATGACAGGTTTGTCGATATCCGCATAGGTCATAAAGAACGAATATATATTCCAAAAGCTTAGAAGCTTCCGGCGGGCTTCCTCTCCTAAATTATAACCAAAACGCACATCGCTTGCCATGGATGCTCCGGCAAATAAATAGCGTATCGCATCAGAACCGAGCTTCTCCGCAGCTTCATCAAAACGAATCATAAATCCGGTTTTAGAAAACTTTGTCCCGTCTTCTGCAAGAACCCAGTTGTTGGTTTGTACTTTCTCATAAGGTGCACGACCGGTTATAGTAACGCTCATAAAAAGTTGAGCGTAAAACCAAAGCCGAACCTGTTCCTGCATCTCGATGACCCATTCAGCAGGGAAGTTTTTTTCCCATTCATTCCTGTTATTAAAATATCCAAGCGTTGAAAACGGAACAATACCAGCGTCAAGCCATACATCACCGACTTCAGGGATGCGGGAAACAAATGCCTTACAATGTGGACACTGTATCTTTATACTGTCGATCCACGGGCGGTGGAGTTCTGGCAACTCATATGCAGCGTCGCCCCCAAGTTTATTAAGCTCCTCCTTAGAGCCTATCACCGTGAGTTTTCCACAAGACTCGCACGGATAAAAAGGAAGGGGCAATCCATAAAACCGCTTTCTTGAAATATTCCAGTCACCCATGTTTTGCAGCCAGTCTATCATGCGCTTTCCAATGAATGTAGGTTCCCATTCGACGATCTCAGCCGCCTCAATAAGCTTAGGCCTAATTTCATCCGTTTTTATATACCACTCTCTCACTAAACGGAATAACACTTCCGTTTTACAACGCCAGCACACGGGGTAGCTGTGGGTATAATTATGCGTTTTAAAAAGCTTACCGTACTTCTGCAGATTTTCAAATATAAGCGGAGTGGCCTGTGTGGCGGATTTGCCGCTTAAAAAGCCATATTCGTTGAAGAACACTCCGCTCTCGTCTATAGGACAAATTTCTGCGAGTGAATATGTCTTCCCCAATTCATAATCTTCTGCACCGCAGCCAGGCGCAATGTGGACAACTCCGCAGCCTTCATTTGCATCGACCTCATCCCATGGAATTATAGTGTGAATTAAATCTTTTTGGACTGACAAGTACGGAAAAAAGGTTTCGTATTCAAGCCCAACAAGCTCACTGCCTTTAAAAATCCTCAACACCTGCTTTTCACCATTAACATGCTTAATTGCGGATTTTGCCATAACAAGTGATCTTTCAAAGCCTGTGCATTTGACGAAGGCATAATCAAGCTCAGGATTAATTGCAATCGCTACATTCGCTGAAAGTGTCCATGGCGTTGTTGTCCAGACCAGCATATCAAAATCAGCGTTTTTTACAGGTGCGACAGCGAATACAGCGGTATGGGTTATATCTTTATGAGAGCCTGACATTTCATGCTCGGATAATGATGTACCGCAGCGTGGGCACCAAGGCATAGGTCGATATGACTTAGCTATCCAGCCGTTTTCGTGGCATATTTTTAAGAAATGCCAGATGGCGGAGATGTTTTCATCAGTATGAGTAAAATAAGAGTTTTCCCAGTCCATCCATTGACCGAGCCTTTTAGACTGTGTTGTGATAACGCTTGAAAAATGCTTAATGCGGTCAACACATTTTTTTGTGAAGTTTTCCATGCCATATGCTTCTATATCCTTTTTATTGCGGAAACCAAGCTCCTTTTCGACTTCAACCTCAACCCAGAGCCCTTGCGTGTCAAAGCCGTTACGGTAGTGGCACGAATAACTGTTCATTGCTTTATATCTTAGTACGATATCCTTAATGCTTCTACCCCATGCATGGTGG
>ENA-UOOR01002379-UOOR01002379.1-fermentation-metagenome-genome-assembly--contig:-NODE-2379-length-19079-cov-12.605235_pt1 | contig 19079 bp, 17 predicted proteins | sample MGYA00245780_ERZ724029 | MGnify/ENA primary metagenome ERZ724029 (study PRJEB28704, sample SAMN03018315) | fermentation metagenome | biome: anthropogenic terrestrial biome; feature: soil... | reverse complement strand
AAACGAAATTAAAAACAATAAATAAAAGTCAACGACTTTTTAAAGTGGACTCAATAATGCATTTGAAGTAATACATCTTATCCGGTGCAGGCAGATCATAGTTTGCATTTGATATCTCCCCTGTATCCACAACTGACTCTACTGCCGGTTTGAAATCATGCAATGTTTCCCTGGGAAGAACCTCAAACAGGTTCTTTCCCAATAGCGTGTATTGGTCGTTTATATAGGGATTATTTTCTGTTTTGACAATCATGTCGATGCAGGTGCCATCATTTCTCAACAACAGCAGGGTGTCACAGGTTATTTCCAATAAACGGGCCGCATGATTTTCGTTGCGTAAAATGCTTTCGGTATCCATGATAATTTTTTATTGTCTTTTGGCCTTTTCCCAAACAGCGAGGCCTTTGAAATTCTTTAGATAGGCGATCCCTTTAAAAACATTCAGGTTCATAAAAAGGAAATAGTAAGGGATAAATAAATATTTCGTTCTGATGCTTTTCTTTGATAAAATCCATCCAAGCACTGCCAACAGGTAAAAGAGCAGCTGCCCCGCGGCAAATACCTGATATAGCCATACCGACGCTGCCTCTGGATAAAGTAAGAACAAATTAAGCGGCAGCAATAAAAGTAGCGCCACTGGCGTAATTGTCCATCGCAATACCCGATGAGAGATATATTGAAAGCTGAGACATTTGTAGCGGAAAATATTGAATAACGGCCACAATCTCCCGATAGCCTGTATACCTCCGGCAGCAATACGCACCTTTCTCTTCTCCTCCTCTTGCATATTCAGGGAAGCTCGTTCAGTAGCATAGGCACTTCTGCAGTATGCAATGCGATATCCTATTAAGGCAATCTGCAAAGATAATACAAAATCGTCCAGCAAGGTATCTTCCGGCATTTCTTGAAAGAGTGACGTGCGTATGGCAAAAAGTTCACCTGCAGCGCCTACTGACGAGTAGAGCCTTGAGTCGAGCTCTTTCAGCAGGGATTCATATTTCCAGTAGGCGCTCTCGCCCCCCGATGAAGCGGAATCTTTCTCCTTCGTATCAATCCTTTTCTCCCCGGCCACGCACCCTGTTCGGGAATCCGTAAAGGCCTTCACTATTTCTTTTACTGCCTTCCTGTTTATCGAAGTATTGGCATCGGTAAAAATAACAATCGGTGTGGTTACCGATTTCATTCCCCTGTTGATGGCTGCCGTCTTACCCTGACGTTGCGGCTTAAAAAGGATGGTGACATCCTGATACTTCGCCAGTTTATCGTTTGTAGCGTCGTTTGAACCGTCGGTTACCCAGAAGATATGCAATTTATCTCTTGGATAATCGAGCGACAAACAGTTTGCCATTTTCTCGTTCACCATCTCCTCTTCGTTATATGCTGTAATAAAGAGGGTTACCTCCGGCAATACTTCCGGCAGTTCAAATACTTTCTGCGAGGAAAATAGCTCCTTCACCTTCACCGCCATCCACAGGACTATCCCGTACCCGATATAGGTGTAGAATACCAGAAACATACAGATCCAGAATAGCATGAACAGCGTTGTCATAAGTGAAATTTTAATTCATATATAATTATTCAATCCGTTGTAATAATTTTGTTTTCGTTTCGGATTCTTTCAACATATTTACAAAATAGCGCGCGTCGTTTTTATTCGACGAGGAGCGAAATAATTCATATTTTTCAACAAAATGGGTGGCATGTTCTGCCAAGAACTTGCGACAGTCGATATTCAGCATCAGGCCATCCTCGTGACTACCATACGATAGCCCGGTTACTGCATCATTGGTGACGATTGATTTAATTTGTTCCTCTTTTATTCCCGATAGGTTCACCGTGGTAGAAGGATAATAAAAATAGGGCGCCGAAGGCAAGAATATGGTTAATTGAACAATATTATCATGAACCTCTTTTGTAATAGTGCCATGCACCCGGTAGTAATTATACTCGTAATATTCCTCCAGGGACGGGAACCAGACCGAGTCATCCCCCTCTTTTCCATACGTGTTGTTTAGCCAGAGGAGAAATTGAGCAAAATTAATAGTGGTTCCGTGTACGCCGATGTGAATTGCCTCTCTTTCTTGTTTATCTTTCCTTAATTGAGCTTCTATTTTAGATACAATATCATAGGGAGAATCATAGAATGCTCGCTGGAGCATACTTTTATTCAAATCCGAAACTACCTGAAACGGGTATAAACGTTTCAATTCAGGAGGTGGTACCTCATTTTGTGCGGTCATAATCTGGATGGCGGGATAATCAAGAGCTGCTCTGGGATAAGTTTTATTCCCATTTGGTTCAGCCAGGGTTTTACACCCTCTTCCCGATAGTTTATTCAATATAATTTGCTGAGAAAGCGCATAATGCTTTAAGATGGAGTCCTCCCTGCTAACTGCTTTCGTTATTACATCGTGAAAGGCAATCCCCGAACCATACGCCAGCATTTCCGATACATTATTCCAGGTTAATCCCGATTTCATATGGAAGCGATAATAATCTTTGGTATACCCCTTATTTACATTTGCTTCTGCATCCATCCACGGCTCTTCCGGTATCAAAGTCGTAGTAAAGGCAAACCTCACTTCACGTCCTGTTCCATCCGTACTCCCTAGCGTTTTATTGAAGGAGAAGACATCGGGAGGCAAATCTCCAACGGCAAGCTGTTCAGCATTGTAATAGTAATCAGGATTATTGGAAAGTGGTTTCCCGTTAATTGCCGCCCAGGTAGTGCTATATGCACCATGCTTACAATCATCCTGTGTGAGCATGAACAACCATGACTTATTGTATTTTAGAAAAGGGATGTCGGTATTTATCTTTTCCGCGTCCACTTCGCTATTCATCTCCAGGGTTATTTTCGCCACGACGTCGTGAATTTCATTCCCATACGGATATAAATATCTTACATATTCAGGGTTTTTGTTATGATCGATGTTTCCCTGATACACATCTTTGTCTATGCAGGATATTAAAAACAAAATCAATAATAACAACAGATAAAGTCCTCTTTTTCTCATATTGAAAATATTTAGTTAAGTTATTACGTATGCTTATCATAAATCTTGTCTCAAAGAATGACTTATTTATTTAAAGATTTTTCATTTTCCTATATTCTTCCATATTTAGTGGGTCACGATGGTATAAATTAGACTCAATCTTTCCTGCAATGTGTGCAACAAAGCCTTGAAAAAACGACGGGTTTCCGTTGACAGGGAACGTGGCGGAAATATCTTTTCCGTCATTGCCCTGTCCCATTTCTCCAGGAAAAAAGATTTGTAATAACTGTCATCAGGGTTCACGATAATATTAATTTCGTCTTTCCATTCGTATTTGTTCAACATCAGACCCGATTCTGTCAACCAGAGCAGTTTGTATGGTAAAGAGTGATATGGAAGATAATTAAGGAACAGCTCCCCATAATTATTTCCGTAATTTCCCGGCATTCTTGTTTTTTCAAATAGCACCAGTGTATCGTCAATATCCAGAATAACCCATTTGTGAGAAGCTTTTGGGAATAAGAATTCCCCTATCAGGGAGGGAGTCTCCACATATCCCCTTTTAGCCACCCTGCATTGTTCCTGAATGAATTTGACAGGATCATCCACATGCTCCAATACCTGATTGCAAATCACGTAATCGAACTCCTTGTCTCTAAAAGGTAAACACTCTCCATCCGCATTTACAAAGGTCTGATGAGGATATAGCTTCACATCTCCTGATCGATGGTAGTTGTTATCGATAAATTTTTCAACGATTACATTCGATCTGTATGAGGGATTATGCCCGGAACCAATTTCCAGCACCCTGTCACCCTTCTTTATCCTTAAATCTCTTCTATCTAAGGGAGTTCTTGTTTTCATAAACGGCAATATCAATTGAGTCCAATACTTTCTTCATCTGGTTTTTCCAGGAGAGATGACGCACCGAATTTCGGATTTCTTCCTTATTCATCGTGATGCGGTTGTAGAAATTTATGACTTGATGGATGTCTACCGGCGATTCATCGGCCGGTATTTTCATGATATAAGGCATCTCTTCAAAATCATCATCTATTTCTGAGTATATGAATGGGATTCCACGAGCAGCATATTCTCTATTTTTGAGTGTTTTGATACGGGTAATATTGCTACGGTGCCGGGCCAAGCTGCCCACACCCACGTCTGCCCGATCGAAGATTTCATCCAACTCTTTCCCAAATAATTTACCGTGTAAAGTTACATAATTATTCAATTGATTTTCAACAATCAAGGGCATTATTTCATTTCTCTCCCGTTCGCCACTAAACTCACCCACTATATGGAGACATACTTTGCAGGCGTTATGCTTGTCAGACTTATAATAATCAGCGAGTCCAACCACGATCCGATCCCAACCATGCCAATAATGGATTTCAGCCACAGCAATCAAGTGCATCTCGTTGGATTTGCCGTTAGCCTGTTGTTTTAACCGGATCGAATCAAAGTCAATTCCATTGGATATCCTGATAGTACGTTGTCCAAAGATAGCCGGTTCGTTCGAAAATGTAACAATTGCATTTAATTGCTTTGCCAAGCTTTTTCTACATATCTTATCAGCAAACAACAAACATTTCCCCTTGAATGTATCGTACTCTTGATCATAAGGATAAGTGGGAATTTCCATCACTATCTTGACACCGTTATTCCTTAACCGCCTAACGAAACTGATCAGGAAAGGACTGGCATTATGTTCCGATCTCATGTATACGAAAGAGATTCGTTCCCGTTTAATATAGGTTAAGATAGGATTGTAGTCGATTCTTTTTCTTACTTTTCCTCCAAGGCCTGTTCCCAGATCGATCACCATACTTCGATTTGCCATCCAGAGACAATGGCCGGTGTCAGGATCAACCATGTAATAGAAGTTGGTGACTTTACAACCGCATTCTTCCAACCCCTTTATCTGGGCTAATTTTTTCTTGCTGATACCGCTGTGCTCGGAGAAGCCACTAAATGATAAATATAATGCATTTACTGTCATATATGATGCAGAATCAATGAATATTAGACTTAAATGGACAAACCTCCATGAATTGATCAAGGTTTGGTGATGGCGCTCTCCATTCATTACAGTAAAGCATCAAATCTTCAATCGGTTTAAATGATCTTAATTCAATCGGAAGATTGTTAAGAGGACGTTTAACAGATAAAAAATAGTCTTCGAATTTAAATCTACCACCAATAATACCGGATGAAAATTGAATCCAAACATTTGGAATCCCGTAGGCATCAGAAATAATAAGTCCATGCAACGAACTGGAAATGATGTATTCACATGCGCAGATAGTGTCAATAAATAACTTGTAACTCCCATAGAGCTGAACGTCCAAAACGTACACTTCACTATGCTGACGATACCTGTCGATTAACGGGTTTTTTTTATCGGTGTAGTGTGGAATAATGCCTATTTTATATTTTTTATTGTATGAAGCGGGTCTGTAAAATTTTGGAAGTAAAAGCGCAGGGTCGCCATATACTTCTGGGCAATCCACCCCCTGTTTTAAAAGGTAATCCCTGCTTAAAGGACCACGTACAGCTAAGACCTTGAAAGGTTTAGATGTCAATGGTAATTCCGGTGACAAGACACCGCTTCCCCAAATTATTGACTGTTCATTTGAAAGTTGACTGATTATACTCCCTATGCACAAATAATTTACTCTTTTTCTGAATCTGGACACAACGCTATATTTATAAGGAATCACTTTCTTCCCGGATATGAGTTCTACTAATATACGGTTCAGATCATCTCCAAAATTATAAAATAGCGGATCTGTCTTTGGAGGAATCCAATAATTTACAATAATCTTATTCTTTAACATAATATCATTTAAAGCATAATAAAGCACATACTTGCTGCGCTTCCAAAAACTGTGTATTTTAACAGTCATTCCTCTTATCAGCTTTGCCATACTTAAGGTGTAAAAATTTGTATAAATAATTGGAGATAATCAATCTCTCATATTGGTTGATGCTCCATTTATACGTTACCGATAAATAAAGAGAAGAAAAAATGAGAACTTGCAACAATAAGGAGCCCCATGATTGAGATATGGACAACTGTTTCAAAACAATATAAAAAAAACCATCTAGGAATAAAATCGGAATAAACATTGAAATTATTTCTTTCCAAAATTTCGGTATATTTAGTCCGATTTTTTTGTGATAATAAATATTCATTATAAGTATGTTGCAAAGAATGAGCGAGAAAGATATGCTGATTGCACAACCAATACCCCCGTATATCTTTGCTAACGGGATACTGGTGAAACAGCAGATAACCGCCATCATTAAGTAAACGTAAGATCGGAATTTCAATTTGTTTTGAGCCTGAAGCACGGACATTCCCAATGTTTGTATGAGTGGCACTGAAAGCGGAACTAAAATGATCAATGCAATAAAATAGGCTTCACTATAATCGTTTCCTGCCCATAAATGGATAAATGAATTTCCTAAGAGAATAAATCCGGATAAAAAAAATGCTATTATAATGAATTGTATCCTCCCAATTTTGAGGAATAGATCGTTAAGTTCGCTGTTTGAATTTATAGCAGTTATTTTAGGAAGAAACACACTCGATATTGCGACGGAAAAACTAGTCAGATAATTTTTAAATTGCAAGGCAACAGCAAATATCGCAACAGCGGAGGTTCCGGCAAATATCCCTAAAATAATCTGACCTGTACTCCAGTAGAGCCTGTCAACGATCATAATCAAGAAAACCCAGAAAGAGTATTGCATGATTTCCTTTAATAAAGGGATATTAAATCGTTTAAATTGAATACGAATATTCAATTTTTTAATCGAGTACCACAGATTGGCAGATAAATATAGTATATTAAGTACAGTGATGAGCACAACCAATGCAATTGACTTATATCCCAATAACAAGAGCGGAATCATAACAATCGGTTGTAATAAAGTTCTGATAAGTTGAATTCCCCGTTGAAATTTAAATCTTTCGTATGCAATTAGAATTGACTCAAAAATAGATAATGGAAAAGAAATTGTGATATTGAAGGTCATCAACAACAACAATAGTTGCATACGCTTTAGCTCTTCAATAGCCATCGAATTACTAAAAATGGTTTCTGAATTCATACTGAGCCATAAACCTGCAGTCAATGAGATCAAGCTGATCATTCCGTATATTATCAGTAACATTCCCCAGAGTTCAGGCAATTCCGCCTCCTTATCCTTGGCACGAAAAGATGCTGTGTAACGAATAGTTGCATTTCCAAAACCAAAATCCATCACAGAAAGATAAGAGATCACAGAAGCGGCCAACGCATAAAGACCATATTCCGACGGTCCCATAATTCTCAGTAAGAAAGGGGTGTAAATTAAGCCTATCAGATTTGCAATACCAATAGAAAGGTAAGATAAAGAAATTCCCGCTTTTCTCTCACTCATAACTCGCTTTTACAAAAACTCTCTTGAATCTGATCATAAAAGGAAATAGTAGGACCATCATCGTTTTAACTGTTATAAATTTCAATAAACCTTTGCTCAGGCATTTCACAAAAACATAAAACCGCTCTCTTGTAGAAAAAACATTTGCTTTGTATATATTTGGCCCCAATATATATCTAACAAGCATATGAACCAACTTCTTTGACTGATTGTCCTGATTTATTGTAAAATGTATGAGCTGTTCCGCTACAACCAGGTATGAGTCAACATTTTTTATTGTATAGTTTTTTGTCATTACAGAATTTGCTCGAATTCTGCGATGAAAGAATGTCCTGTTGATATACCCTATCCTTTGAGATTGGAGATATAAAAGGGCGGAAAAAAGTTCATCTTCGTGGATAATACCAGGGAAATATTTTAAGTTTATTGATTTTAATTTTTTTAGACTAATAAAGTGAATACAAGGCGAACAGCGATATGTTTTTTGATTCAGCAAGGTATAAAGCATGGATGTACCTGAATATGTACTACTCTCGCTGAGAACAGGTGATTTATAATCAAAGGAGATTTTGAAATTCTGGTCATTATTCAATATATTCGCATTGAATAGCAAAAAGTCTAATTTGTCTCTTTTCGATCTCTCATTACAACATTGAAGTGCCTCTTCTTCTAAGAAATCATCGCTGTCCATGAAATAGATGTATTCGCCCCTCGCTTTTTCAATCCCTACATTCCGTGCCACGGATTGGCCTTGGTTAGCTTGAGAATGATACGTTATCCGATTGTCTTCCGCCGCCAGTTTTTTTATGACGGTCAAACTGTTGTCGGTTGACCCGTCGTCGATAATAATGATCTCGATATCCCTTAACGTCTGGTTCATTATGGAGCGTATGGCCTCCTCCACATACGCCTCCGTATTATAAACCGGGATGATCACGCTGACCCTGGGTTTACTTATTTGCTTATCCTGATCCATTGTTTATTCTCTACATCATATTGTTTTACCACTCTTGCCGGGTTTCCCACCGCGATGCTATAGGCAGGGACATCCTTTGTAACCACGCTTCCTGCACCAACAACCACGTGTTCACCAATTCTCGTACCGGGCAGTATAACACTGTTGGCGCCTACCCACACATCATCCTCAATTGTAACCGGCGTAGTAAGCACACCCTGGTCTGCAATGGGCACCTCAGCATCTTCAAAATTATGATTCAATCCCGATATGATTACATTTTGTGCAAAGTTAACTTTATTCCCTATCGTCACAGGCCCGATAATCGTATTTCCCAAGCCTATCCGGCTATGATTTCCGATCACGATATCACCCACCGCATTGTTGATAATCGCATAATCCTCGATCACGGAATAGCTGCCCATGCTAAAGACATGGAAGGGAACAATATCTTTTCGCACGCTCCGGTAGATAACTGATTTCTTTCCCTTTTTGATATACCAGAATTGCAAACAACGTAACCAAAAACGGGGGCGGGTTTTCACCGGATGCATCATAGATGACAACACACGTTGTTTAAGAACCGGGTTGGCTTTAATTTTTTGTATGATGGCAGTAAACATGATTAATCCGTTTTAAGTTGATTGTATATTTCCAGTAATTGACGGGCTGTCTGCTCCCAGGAAAACAGGGAGGCACGCTGTAAGCCGTAGCGTGTTGCCTCGTTATACAGAACGGGATTATCTTCCAGTTCAAGCAGTAGTTGGGCAATTGCTCCGGGATCGGAAGGATCCGCTTGAAGCCCTCCTGCTCCGGCGATCTCGGGAAGAGCCGAAGTGTTGGAGGTTATTACAGGAACCCCGCTGGCCATGGCTTCCAGTAAGGGAAGGCCAAAACTTTCCCGCAGCGACGTATATAGAAAGGCAAAAGCCCCGGTATAGAGATAGGGCAACTCCTTATTGGAAACGTAGCCAGGATAATACAAATGGTTCTTTATTCCCTTTATCTCTTCCTTCGAAAGCAACGCATCGATCACGGATTCTTTCAGATCGGCAATCAACAACGGAAGCTTCCGTTTAGATTTCTTCAAGTAGAGGCTGTACGCTTTCAAAGTGCCTGCCGTATTTTTCTTTGGATCGGTATTCCCCAGGAAAAACAGGTATTTCTCTTCCGGCATGTATTTCTGAACGATTGCCCGGTCTTTCCGGGTAGGATTAAAAACCGGACTTAACCCGTTATACACGGTTACAATGGGAATGGCGTGCAAAGAGAACGTTTTTTGTATATGGTTTCTCTCGTAATCAGACACGGTGATGATCAGCCGGCATTTGGGAACAACACGGGGTACAATCCATCGCCGGTAAACCCGCCCTAATTGTTGATAGACGGATTGATTCCCTTTTTTTCTCTTTTCCAGGAAAATAATATCGTGCAGGGTCAAAAGCAAGGGACATGGGCAATACAGGGGTGCGGTATTGCTGGTGCAATGAACCAGATCGGGCTTGATTTTGGCAAGCGTAAGCGGGAGAGCAACCTGTTCCCATAAAAAATAAGCAGGGCATTGAATTTCCACGATATGGAAATTGGCGGTTTCCTGCAGACAGCGATCCACGTCCGGCCGTACAAGAATAAAATAGTCGTTGGTGTGATCGAGCTGTTGCAAAGCGCGTATCGTCTCCAACGCGACAAAGTCCATTCCGTGCTTATGCTTTCTAAAAATACGCTGGGCTTCTATGGCGATTTTCATTTTGTCTCCTCCCCGTGTCGCGTGTGAATAAACTGTTTATTTACCCCTTTTGTCCGGAACAGGTTAATGATTGTAAGCAAGAACAATACAGGCAACTTCCGTAGGGCCTTTTTAAAAGAGGCGTCATATAGTCTATCCGGCATTGCCAGGCTAAGGGCACACAGCAATATAAACAACGCCACCCACCATTTCAGCGATAGGGTCCAGTCGAAAATGAGCCATGCAACACCAGCCAGAAAGGCAAAGCCTGCAAGTACAATCCTTGGTGGCAGCAGCCACTGGTAAATTTTATCGCAATAATCCAGGTTCCCCGATAATAGAGCTTGGGGTAAATATCGAATTCCTTTTCCTAACAAATCAAACTGGGCAGCTATCCAACGGCGGCGTTGATGGTAATAGGCCGTGATGCCCGATATTTTCTCGTCGTACACATACACGTCCGATAGATATTCAACGTACACGTTATCTTTCAATAATAACAATTCGAGTTCTTTATCTTCCCCGGCAGAAGTCACCCCGTGTATATGACGGGCAAACCAGTCGTAATCGAACGCCATACCAGAACCTATCAGGGCAGAAGACAAGCCGGCACGCACATGTCCTTCACGGAAGATGGAATTATTAATTTCCTCGCTTACCCTGTCCAACACGGAAACATCCGTTGTCACCCCTTTGGATGTTCTGTGTACTTGGATGGCTTGAATTCCAAAATCAAACGCGTCGTTAATCTTCTGAAGAAAATCGGGAGCCGCGATATTGTCAGCATCGAGAATAGCGACAATATCGTACGCCTGGCCTTCATGCGCATCCATTGCCAGGTTGAGCGCTGCAGCCTTGGAACTCTTCTCGAACCGGGCGTTCAGCACGGTCACGGGAAGTGCCCTCAAGCAGTCATTGGTCTCTTCCTTCATGCCATCAGAAATAACCGTGACTTGGTACAAAGCAGCAGGATAATCCTGTTGGAGGAAAGAACGCACGCTCTCCACGATTACCTTATCTTCTTTGTAGGCCGGGAAAAGTACCAGTATAGGATGCTGTTTCCGGGCTTGCGGGTAAGGCTTGGGTTTCCTTTTCTGTGCATACATGGCAAAAATAAAAAGATAAATCACCCCGAAGAAAATCCACAGAAAAAAAACGAAATCAAGTATCAATAAAATCCTTTCAATCATCTTTTTTCCATTTAACGCATCCTGAAAAAATCCCTGCCACCCCGTACCATCGCTCTTGCTAATGCAGGCCGCCCTCTAAAAAGTGCCTGTATCCAACCTCTGGGAATTGCTATCGCAAGCTGGTAACCAATGGATAAAAAACGATTCAAGCCGCTTAGATTTCTACGCGCAAACAACAACCGGTTACGTGTCAAATAGTACGCTTTTAAGGGACTATTCTGGCCGGTGCTGCTACTTTCACTATGGTAGATGGCTGCCGAAGGATAATACTCCAGCTCATAACCTTGTCGGCGAATCTGCAAACTCCAGTCCAACTCCTCGTAGTACAGAAAATAGATTTCAGGCATCATCCCTGCCCGCTCGATGGCTTCCCGGCGAATTAACATGGCGGCCCCGTGTAAATAGGGGGTTGGACGGCATTGGTCATACTGACCCTCATCCGGTTCTCTGTAGCCAATAAGGCGATTACGCAACGTTACCCTGCTTAGCGGGGTATATCCCGCGAATTGAATGCCTCCTTTCGTGTCGGCAAACAGAATCTTTGGAGAGAGACCACCCAACAAAGGATTCCGTCTCATCATATCAATCAGACGGGAAATTGAATCATCCCGGACAAACGTGTCATTATTCAGAAAAAAAAGATAGTTCCCCGATGCCTGCCGTACACCCAAATTGTTTCCTCCCGCGAAACCCAGATTACGCCCACTGCGGATCGTTTTGATAAAAGGATAATTGTTTTGTAACTCGAGCGCTTCATTTTCTACAGAACCGTTATCTACTACGATAAATTCATAGGGTACAAAGAGATGATCCCGAATCGATTCTATCAACCGCCGCGTATCTTCTTTACCGTTATAATTTACCGTGATAATAGATAATTCAGCTTTCATTGCTATTACTGATTGATTGATCGAATCTACGGCCCATAAAGATAAAGGCCATGCAGATATAAATGATGGGGCCGTTTGGGAATTGCAGCAATGTTTCGTTGCCATAAGAACAGGCCAACATACCCGCCACGCCAGCCAGCAATGCTCCTAAAAAACCTCTCAGTTGCGGATCTTGTATTTTAAACCAGACATCGTATGCGCCCCTGACAAAGGTAACTAAAAAAATAGATAAAAATAATACGAGTCCCACAACACCGGTCTCCACCCAGATGTGTACCATGGAGGTGTCGGTAGGCAATTTGTACATATAGTCTCCCGGTTCGGCTCTTTTGGCTTTTCCAATACCAATTCCAAAAGGATGTTCCTTCATAAAGACACGCATCACCGCCTGATTATTCTGCCGCACTTTAAAAGAAGCATCCTCTGTAACATGGAAAGCCGATCGCATTCTCCGAATTTCTGTATTTCCATGTCCTATGTAGGTATATTTAAAAAACACAAAAACAAACGCGATCAACACAATTCCCGGAATCACAATTTTCCATTGTTTAGATAGCAGGGCAAAAAGTGTATAACCCACAAAAGGAATCGCGATCGCTGCCCGGGTACCGGAAATCATCATCCCATATCCTGCCAGCAAAGCAACAGCGATAAAATAGAACCGAAGTGGTTTTGAGCGAATGTAAAAAGAGACCAGAGAAAAAAACACCATAGACATGCCCATTCCACATCCGAAACTTGCCGCATCGCTAAAAAAAGAAAAATAACGGACCCCGGTATAAATAATATGTGTGCTGCTGCCACCCATCACGTATAACCAGTACTGCTCCGCCGCATCAAATCCTATATATTTCTGTATAAAAGCTTTAAAAATGGCCAATAGGGTTAACACCGACCAAAGAATCAGAAACAGTTTCACCAGTGGATGCCTGTTTAATAAAAGAGCGGTGAGTAAAGGAAAAATAAAGAGATAAACGGCTAATCCTCGAATGCCGGCAGCCCAATTTGATGGCGTTGTTTCAGGATTAAAGAGCAAAAGAATGCAATATATCATCCAGATGCCGCTCATGACAGTCAAAGGATTGCGTATGGCTGTCCAATCGATAGCCCCATCGCGGCTGCGAAATAGGATGATGAAGAGTGTTAACAGCAATAAACCGTCTACCACAATGCCGGCAGGGAGTGCCGGTATGTAACGGGTCAGCCCGATAATGAAATAACTGACTACGACAACATTTAAAAATGCAAGCGATGGCCGTTCAAATAAGCGAAACATGAGATAGAGAACCAGCGGCACGACAGACAGTAGCAGTCCTTGCAATAAGCCTATTTTCAATATCAGGTACGAAAAAAGCCACAAAGAGAGAAGGATGATGATATTGAGAAAAAACTTCCTCCAACTTAGCCCAATGTAGAAGCTTACTTTCATACATTTGATTTACAGGATGCTGTAAGACCAAATTGCGTATAACGATAAAATAAACGCTTGCTATAAGAATAAGGAGGCAACATACCGGTAAAAGTTTCTACGACTTCTTTTTCGGCATTGTTGAGACAGACAAAAACAGGCGTTGTTGCTGATTTTGCTTTAAAACGGTCAAAAAGTTGTTTGTTTTTTTCACTCCATGCCCGGTCGGCTCTCAGGATTGCAAGGTTCACGGATGCCTCAGCCAGAAGAGATGCAGGAATGGATACCACTTCCAAGGATGCATGTTCAACCAGAATAATTTTCTGTCCTTCTGCCAGTTTATCGCCTGCCAGGCTTCTGATGCTTCCTGCGAAGAGATAACCGGGCGATGCAGGATCAAAATCCTCTCCATAACGAATAACCTGTACCGCAACCCCCTGTTTTGTCCAATAATCGTTCAGCATCTCAACCAACAAGCTTTTACCCATGGCTGCTTTTGTGCTAACAATATTCACGATGGGTGATAAATCTCCGGTATGGAAATAATCCTGCAAAGCATTGGCTATGTATTGCACTGCTTTCTCTTTGTATAATTTGGTATATTTGCGTTGCCGTAGTTTTCCTTTCCCCGGGATTGCACCCAGCATTTTGGCTCCAGTAATGCGTTCTGTTCGAATCCTGTCCCTGAGCGTACGGTCGAGAAGGTCAACCAATAAAAAAAATCCGATCAAGAAGAACAAACTTCCTATGTAGGCAGCCATCACCAATTGTCTCCGTTTGGAGGGTTCCGCGTTCAAGGGAAAAACGGGCTGGTTAATCAATTTCAGGGAAGCAGAGTTCATCTCGAGACTTTTAAGACGGAGTCTGGCAGCATTTAAACTAGTTAGAATGGATAAATAATTGCGCTCGGTAAAATTGATGCTCCTCTCCTGCCGCTTGATCGTGGAGCCAATGGGTGAAAAATGGGAATACTGCTGATCCAATCCCGCCATATCATTTTCCATCACCTCAATTTCGGCCTTGGCTTTTTCCAGTTTCAGCAATTCATCCAACCATTGCGTGACAAAGTTGGCGGTAGGATAGCCATCACGGGTATATTTCCGGTTGCTGTAACTTTCGGTAAAATTGACCAGATCATTTTTAACTTTTTCGGACTGTCGCTTCAGCGATTTTAAATCTTGTCCCCCTTGAACTGAATTAATAGAATCCTGATAAAATGTCTCAATTTCCGCGATCTTGGCGTTCAAGAAGGACATTTGACTCAACCTGGCCAAGAAATCGGCATTGTCTTTCAGGCGCAGCATATTCTCCTCCATATTTGTCTCCAGAAAACGAACAGAAGCAGCCGCACTGTTGTAATTGAGGAGCAAATCCTGAAATCGCAAATCATAGTCTTTATCCAGGGCAGCCACCTGTTTGGTCTGCTCGTCATAATTGATAATCCGGTTCTCAATATTATAAAGCGTCAGCGAGTCCTCACCCTCTTTTAATTCTCTGCCTACCCGTGCCAACTCCTCTTCAAAATAACGGATGGCCGTGTTGGTTGATCCGAATTGCAAGGTTTTGTATTCTTTGGTATAATATCTGTTCAGCAAAAGCAAGGTTTGATAAGCAGCACCGGGATCATTGGCCGCATAAAAAATTTTGAGCATGTCGCTGTTACCCAATCGAACCACTTTAATCCTACTTAACGCGCCATAAGAATAATGCGGGTGATTCCAATGAAATAGGCCGTACACAAAGTTTTGTGGAGAAGCCTTTTCATATTTCTTTAAATTGTCCACGGTCTTCACTTCCGATGTTGTATCAATCAGCGCTTTAACTCCGGGCGGTGTGATGCGTTGCAAATTCCGAAAATTGACAGCCTGAATATATTCGTTGTCTTCATCCGGATTCCCGTTTATCATATGGCGGGCATAGAGATGCAGAGACACTTCGTGCAATGTTTCCTTCGATAAAATGATATTGATGATATTATCGATCGTGTTGTTGACCACTGTAGAAGTCTGCACGCTGGGTTCCCCTGTTTCCATGGCATAACCGGATACGATACCGGTATAAATGGTCATATCCACCGGATAGGAGCGTTCCAGGTTGCGTGTCGCGAGAAAAACCACAACCGCAATGGCCAAAGGCGCAATTACCACCCACCACCGTATCCGGTGCAGAAAACGAAAAAAATATTGCAAGAAATCCATCGTCTATCGGTTGATAATTTTTGTTTTAGCCAACACCTCCAACTGTAATAGGGCACGGTTTAACTCAGCCCGGGTTTGCTCGTAAGTTTCAAGTGCATCCATTTGTATTGTTTTCACCTGACTCAGTTCTCCCGCCTGAATATTACCATTGAGGAAATCGTGCTGAGCCAGTTCAAACTGTGCATTGGCAAAAGAGAGCGCTTCTACTTTCAATTTTAACACCGACAACTCTTTCATCGCCTTGGCGTACATCTCAATAATCCTAAGTTTCTGTTCCTCGTGCCATTTTTCCATTTCGACCTTCGTAGCCTTGGTTCTCAGTTTCTGACGTTCAATTCTGTTACCACGGTCAAAAAAGTCATCGAATGGAATGGTGATACTCGCTCCAATATTGTACCAGTTTTGCCTGGCACCTGAGTACTGATAAAACAGGGGGGTGTCAATATCTGAAAAAGAGGAATTGATCCCCATCAATCCCCACTGATAAGTCGTACTGAATCTGAAATATTTTAACCAGCTCCTTTTCTCGGTTTTCAATGCGCTGGCTTCTTCTTCCATTTTCACGTTATAAAAATCCACCGCCGCACTGTTTTTGGCATTTTCAAACAAAACATCAAGAGAAGGTAATTTCAGGTTAAGATAGTCATCGGGCTTATACGACTCGATACCCTCCTGGCCCATGACAGGGAAATGAGAAAACAAAAGGGATATTATCATAGTGAATGCAAAGGCCCTGTTCATCTTGTTCTTATGCATGTTACATTATACATCTTCTCTCTGAATAAATGCGGTAAATGTACGGAATAATATCTTCAAATCCAACCAAAAAGAATTGTTTTGGGCGTAGTAGACATCCAGCTGTTTTCGTTCGTTGGCGGATAGTTTTCCTCTGGCACCTCGCTTTTCCACCTGCCAAAGTCCGGTTAATCCGGCCGGAGCAATGAAACGCTCAACACCCACATCATTCGTCAACAATTCTGCTTCATATAGCGGCAGCGGACGATTGCCCACAATGGACATGTCCCCTTTCAACACGTTAAATAGTTGTGGTAGTTCATCTAAACTGTATTTACGAATAAAACGGCCCACCTTGGTAATTCTCGGATCCTTTTCTATTTTGACAAATGAATTTCCTTTTTCCTTTCTATTCTTTACAATGAATTCTTTTTCGGAGACAATACAGTCATCGCCTATCAAAAAAGATTCGTCATTTATTTCCGGAACATCACTTCCTTTTTTGTCGTGATCATAGCTGTAAAGTCCTGGTTCGGGATAATCCACGGTATATTGATTATGGCTCTTTACCTCTTTCAACTTTTGATCAGCATGGGTATACATGGATCTGAACTTCCAGAAATCAAAAATATGGTAATTGCTGCCGGCCCTTTTCGATTTATAAAGAACCGGTCCTTTGCTTTCAATGCGAATGGCCAAAGCTATGATGCTCATGAGTGGCATGAGCAGGATTAATGCAACTAATGAAAGAAAAATGTCAAAACATCTTTTCAGGAACGGCAACTTATAGGAATTGAGTGAAGAGGTTTTCACTTCTCTCCTGCTTTTCAATTTCGGTTGAATTCTTTTTATACACTCCAAAATCCGCATGAAGTAACCTTGTTAATTGCTCATCTCTTCTTTCCTATATAGCTAACTGGAGGCTTCACTTAAGCACTTTTCTGATCCTAATCTTGAGTTCCATTGGATTAAACGGTTTCACAATGTAGTCATCAGCCCCTTCTTCCAGCATCTTAATTCGTATGGCACTACTCTCTTCTCCCGAAAGTACAATAATCGGTATATCTTTATATAAACCGTTGCTTTTAATATAAGAAAGAAACTCATCGCCATTCATTTCCGGCATACGAATATCCAAAATAATCAGATCGGGCCTATAACCTTCATGTAACCATTCAATCCCTTTAACGGGCGTATTAAAATAATTGATTTCATACTCGTTTGACAAATAAACTGAAATAACCTTGGCGATGGCGATTTTATCGTCAAGGATCAGGATTTTCTTTTTCACTCCTTGTTCCATTAAAAAAGTGGCCCTGCGCCGACTTGTTACAATATTTTCCGTAAATACATTCATCTGTTGTATATTGCGGCTGTATTGGGAATTTTGTACCAATCTTTATCGGAAGACCCGCCACTGGTTGCCCAACTTTCAAATTTGAGTCCGCTCTGAAAACCTCTTTTTTTCAAATTGCTGAAAAAAGCGATTTCGCCGGACAGTTTTGATTGTTCTTGTTGAAAATAAATTTGTTTACAATAATATGCATATTGAAACATAAATTAGTCATATATCGGGACGTTTTTTGCCCCGAAAGTGCTCTTTGACATGTTCGCGTCGTGTAATTTGCTATCCTGACGAAGTTTATCCACAACGAGCGGGAGTAAGCCCATAGCTTGTGCTTGGCAAGTGTCCTGTAACGGCTCTTGTCATCCGGGTAATGGTAACCAAGCTGGAAGATGGTCGCCTCGACATTGTTCCTGAGGCAGGATTCCCCCGGGGGGATATCCTTTAGTTTCCGTCGCAAGTCGGCAACCTTGAGGTTGTCCTCGTCGAAGTAGCGGTATTTCCTTTCACCGGTCTTGATCCTCCATTTCCTTTTCGTCTTGTCTCCCCGGGGTTTTACCGGGTACGATTGTACTAGTTCCCCCGTCTTGTTATCTATCACTATCAAGTTGTTATCGTCGTCTTCATCCGGGCGGATGTCATATCTCGGCATCGCTCCTTGTATGGCGGTGATCACCATGTCGATGTCGCGTTCATCGCCTTGGCAGTACTCCCGGTTCTCGGCACTGTTGTAAGCCCCGTCGGCATGCACCTTCTCGATCTCGCCGGTTATTACTTCCCGTGTCTGTTCCAGGGCTTGCTGAAAGAAACCGTTGTCCGGGGCTGAACACACCGTTACTCGCGTGTCGGTTACCAGGTTCAACGCCGCCTCTTGCCCATCCCCCGCCTGATCGCATGTCTCGGTGATGTTCACCGAGTACCCCTTGACCTTGTTGCCGTCCTTGTCGCGGTAGTGGCAGTCGGTGTCGTGGGGCGACTGGATGGACTTGGCGCTCACCTTTTCCTTCTCGAGCGGGAGGACGACCTTTTCCCGGCTGACGGTGTATTGCTGCTCGAAGACCGCTTTAAGGGTCCCGTACTGTCCATAGTCATGCTTCTTGAAGAGGTTGATAAACAGGTACATTAGTTTGCCCAACTCCAAGAAACGGGCGTCCACCTCCTCCTTCGTGCTGCGGTAGACCACCTTGTTTCCCGTTTCGCCCCGG
>ENA-UOOR01002378-UOOR01002378.1-fermentation-metagenome-genome-assembly--contig:-NODE-2378-length-19080-cov-12.670696_pt1 | contig 19080 bp, 23 predicted proteins | sample MGYA00245780_ERZ724029 | MGnify/ENA primary metagenome ERZ724029 (study PRJEB28704, sample SAMN03018315) | fermentation metagenome | biome: anthropogenic terrestrial biome; feature: soil... | reverse complement strand
ATTGATTAAATCCTGCTATGTTTTTTCGACAAAAAAAGAAGGCTATAAGCCCTCCGAATATACCTTGACATTTCCTCTCAATGGGGATAAAATAAAATTGACGGAATGGTCCGGAGTAATCCTCCGGGATTCACGATGGGTTGAAGTTGTATTGTGTACATTAGTACAAATATTGTCCAACACCAGAGAGAGGCGGGTTTATCCCGCCTTTTCTCATTCTTCCAGCATCCACTTTTTTACTGTCTCATATTCGACATAATACCAATCCTGCCATGTTTCGCGGGGCAACATGGTTATTTCGTGCGGCTTGCGCTTATCGTCAGGGTAATTATCGTTTTTGTACTCGTACCCCAAGGGATTGTTTATATTGCCTGTAAATACGACTTTGCGCTGCTCTTGTATTTCCTCACAATGCAATTTTTGCAAGACATTAAGGTCATAGCCTTTGTCAAGACAGTTTATCCAGATATAATCGCCGTCTATGACTTCTGCCCCTGTGGAGGCTTTGCCCTCATGATATGCCCTATTGACTGCCGACATTACAAGCCCAAACTCATGCCCTGTCAATCTCTCGGCAAGCTCTTTGCCAATAAGCTTTTTGATGTGCGTGACTGTTGCGCTGCCTTTATGTCCGTCATAAGCTGCTAATGCCCTGTCTGCCTTTGTGCCTTTGCGGGGACCCGGTACAAGAGACATCCCCCCGACCGGATAATTTTGGCAATCAAGCCCGTAATTTACTAAGTTGCAAGTCAAGCAATCGCCATTGTTTTGCGTGCAATAAGTTTTTTTCATAATTGACACCTCTGTTAATTATTCCCGTTTATTCCCCCGGGTAGTTTCGGTATGCTCTTTACCCTGCCATACCGAGCAGCATGCAGCGACTTTGGACGCCCGCTGGTGCATTACAGGGGATAAGCCCCTGCCATCTGCAATGCGTTACTCATATATCACTCCTCTGTCATTTTTTATTCCTCCCTCTATTTTGTTACAATGATTTTTTCTCCGTCAAATTCCATTGTAACTACTTTGTTTTCTTCGCTTATATTCATTTGTTGGGCCCATGCAGATGGAATTGATATCGTGTATCTCTTTGCATTTTTTGAAGCATTGCCCCCCGCTCTCCTGATGCTTACATTGTGGGAAATTGCCGTTATTCCTTTTGTAACTTTGTCTACGAAGCTTTTATTTGAAGAATCATTTTCAAATTCTTCAATATATGCTTCAATTTTCTTCGTCCAATCGTCATCATCAATCGTGCAAGGACTCCCTATATAGGCTTCGTCTTTGTAATCATCTAGGGTGATGATGTCGAGCTGGTATCTGCCATCCTCTATATAGTAGTAGTATGAGTTACTATTGGTGAAAATTTTTTCTTCTTGATTATTCCACTTCATTTTTGCCTCCTTATTATTGTGCAGGTGCTGCATCCTGCCTATTCCAATTCCTTTGTGTAGTTGTATACTTCACCTTTTGAATTGACAAATTTGTAGTCTATGACTGGGATTCCTTTTGACGGATCCCATCCGTTTTTTTCTTCAAGAATTTGCGGCTTCCCTGTTTCTTTTGCCTTGGCTGACAACTTTTCAATTTGGATTTCTCTTTCAGTCTTTTCTCTGATGGACTCTTCCGGCTTTTCTACTGCCAGAGCCTTCAGTTCAGCAACTGTGAGAATATAGGTTGTATTGCCATCTTCATATGAATGTGCGTACTGTTTCAAACCTTCAAAGTCAAGTGCCTCAATTCCGAGTATATCAAGTGCATTGTTTTCTACTATGATTTTTCCGTCATATCTCTTTGTGATGACAACTTGTTTGTTTTGATTTGAATAGAGATTTGTCAACCTTTCTTTTTCAAGAGTTTCAACCCTTGCAAGTCTTTCAGTTTCCTTTCTTTCTATTTCATCAAAATATACGTCAATAACTTGTTGCCTGTTTTCTACTATGGCTTTTTTCAATTCTGCTGTGGGTTTGGAAACTCCAATTTTAGCTTCTTTTCTAGTACCGATGACTTGTATATCATATTTATTTATCATATCGATGATTTCTTGCCTTGTCATTTTTAAATCCCCTTTCGATTTTGTTTTCTTGATTTCATTATAGACTATTGACGTCAATATGTCAACCCTTTTATAAATCTTTTTAAATTTTCCAATCGCTCTAACCCTTGCAATCACTAGCTTTAGGATTGTATCGAAAAAAGAACAAAAACATTTTTCAAAAAATAAAAAAAGAGGGTATCTCTACCCTCTATAAATCTTTTCAATTAAATCCGGAAGATACTTCAATATCTCCAATGCCCCCAGATCTCCATCTGCCTTTGCCATATTTACCGCTGCATTTATGGCGGCTTCCCACTGTTCAGGATTGTTTGCTACCTTACGGATTATCTCTTTCCAGTTCAAAGCTTTCACCTCCCACCAGCTAGGACGTTTGCCCTCTCTCAGCTGTGCTCCAGTTAGCCCCTCGGTCAATTGGAAATGAGGCTTGTCTATGATAGACTTCCAATCGCCGCCCCATTCCAAGCCAAGTCTCTTGCCCTCTTCGCCAATGATCTTCCATAGCGTATTGTTTCCCCATACTGCTTTGCCATTGACTACCGGTACAACGTCAAAAGCTAGGCCAAAGCCGTGAGGACCTATGTATTTCGCATTTGTGACTATGCTCCCCGGTCTAGTTCTGCCTTGGGCATATAAATGCGCTTGATACTCTGCATCCCGGAGTGTTGAGGTTACAATTATGTCTATGCCCCGGCTTTTACAGGCTTCTATGAGCTTCCGACATAGGCTCTGTAGTCTCGGATGAAGAGCTGTTATGTCTCGGCTGTTTATCATCTATCTCACTCCCTTAGTACCTCTTTATCCTCTTTACGTTTGACTGTACCCTGCTTTATTAATTCATTGCCAAACACCGCTAATGCCGCTATTATTGTAGCTTGTATAATCCCTGTTATAATTACCTCTGCCAAAAATCCTTCCCCTAACACTATAGCAATATAAACTATCGTGAATATGACGCTCACGCCTAGCAAGATGAAGGGTATTGCCCACTCCGCTCTAAACCAAGGCGCCTTTTTCAGAAACAATCCTAAGCACCATAAGAATACAACCAAGATGAATAGCTCTGGTCTGATGAATTTCAGTATCAATTCCATATTCATTTTTCTACCTCCTAAATTTTGTTAGTTATTTTTTCCAAGTCCTCTATGCGGTGATTCGCTACCTTCATTTTTTCTTCAAGGACATAAGTACGCTCAATCACTGAATTATGCTTGTCTACTTTCCTCTCGAGTTGTTGCAATCTAAAATTTGTGAGCTTGCTTGATGCGATTATACCCCCTGCAGTTCCTATAGCTGTTCCTATAAACGCTATTATAGCTACTATTATCTCGCTATCCATACCCCACCTCCGTATTATAAAAGGAGCCTAATATTAGGCTCCCTGCATTGCTGTTAATATCTCCTGCTTTTCCGCTTCCGTCAGCTTTGTATATTCTGTTATAATATCCTCTGCCGTCCTGCTTTCTCTTTCCATCCTAGCTTTAATTGCATTTACAAATATATTTTTCTTCCATTCCAGCATGTTTTACACCCCCATAACATTTGCCATAGCAATTTGTAAATCTGCTATTTGTGTTTGCAGACTGTCATTGTCTGCTCTCAAAGCATCAATCTCAACTTGCTTCAGTGCCACTTCTTCAGCAATTTTGTTCTCGACTAACTGTTTCATCACAGGTGATTTTTGCATAATCTCATCCCAAAGTGTCATAGTATTACCTCCAAACATTCAATATTTCATTTACCTTTGACTTTAGGTCTGCCGTTGTCTCAGTTGTCAAAAGGGCTATTCGTTGCATTGCAATTTCTTTGTCCGCGATTGGTAGGAGTGCAAACCATACGTCATTGACTTCGCTTTCCAACCCCGCAACATTCTCAACAAGCTGATTATGCGAGGTTCTAAGGTTGTCGGCGTATTCCAGCGTGGCATTGACCTGCTGGCTATCATAGTCTTCATGCAGGACTTCATAGAGGACTGTAATTACATTTATATTAGGGTCATAGTCTGTCTTATTAATCCTTATTCTTTCTTTGCCATTAATTGTACTAATAGTTGCTATATCACAAAGTGAAGTTATATCAGTGCCGTCTCTATAAACCTTCACGATTCTTTTATTTTTGTATTTCAAGTTTCCTAGCGGTACAGGGTCTATATTTATGAAATAGTAGTCTGTTCCACCTGAGTTATATAACTGTGGGTTAGCTCTCTCGTACGCTATTCCTGTTGACACATCAACGCAGTTGTATCCCTGCTCCAGTTTCAGGCTTCCCACAGGCTCAATAATCTCCTGTTCCTCTTGAGCCAACACATACCATATCTCTGTGCCTGCTAGAGCTGCTTGTGCGGCGGCAAGGTCGGCGTATGTGCCCTTAGGGAATATAAAAGCGAAAGTGCCATTTGAACCAGATATCGAAAAATGATGAGGGTTTGTTAAAGTATCCCAGCCTGAACTATCGTAGCTGATTCCAATATAATCACCTACGATTGCTTTTTGTTGATTAGGAATAACAATATTCCCTCCAAGTGTCTTCATAAGAGAATTACATAATGCAAAATCTACATTGGTCAGGTTTGTTTGAAGATTTGTAATGTCTACAGCTTTCAGCACATGCTTTTTAATCCTCCACGTCTTTACCGTCCTTATTCCGTCATCTTCCAGCTCGTCTGCATATGTGCTGACTTTGCCAAGTGTGCAGGGGTATATGCGTTGTTTTTCCCACGGGGTTTCATGTGACGTTGCGACAGTGCCTTCTTCGAGTTGTGCTGTATCTAAATCTGTTAATAATAACGTTATTCCTAAATATTTAGCATTTGAAGGGGCAATATTTGTATCACTGAATCTACTAATATAAGCAGTATTGCCTTTTGTAGCAAACCATGCTGTATTAGATGATAAAAATTTGTTTAGCTTATATTGCTTATTGGACTCTATTTTTATGAAAACATATCCGTATAATGCATTTGTAGATATTGTGCCATCTGCTAAAACTATAAATTTACCTTTAGTAACTTCGCTCTTATCTAACAGATTCTTCCCCCGAACCGTCAAGCAAGGATTTAAAAGCGGCTGAACGCCGTTGACATAAGGATATTTAGCAAGCAACTGATCTACTGTTAGATTGTTGTATTCGTCATCGGTTAATTTAGTTACCGCATACCCATCTACGTTATAATATTGATTTGCTAAAACTCCAGTAGATGGATATATACCAGCGCCTACATGCTCTTTTTGAGCAATGAATTTAGCACCGACCCTTTGAAACCCCGTCTTTGTTTTATCTATAACTGTTAAATCATAAGTTTCTCCTGCGGTTGGAAGATTCATGAGTCGCAAGCTAGCTGTGTCTGGAATAGTCCCTTTATCTAAATAAGCGGATATAAAATATTTGTCTCCAACTACTAATTTTTGTGGAAAACGAAACATTCCATATCTAGCATCATTGGTAACAGTTACTTTTATACTCGCATTTCCAAATACTTTTTTAGTGGTGTCTAAACTAAAATTAGCACTATCGTTAGCCACTATAACCGATGTATCCTCACAATTCCCAGCATCACCAAATATGTTGTTGGCAATACTTCCCTCTATCCTAACTCTAGGCACACTGCCAACGTTAGCCGTGATGGATTTGATGCTGTCGGTGTTGGAGAGGGAGAGAGAGGCAGTGTTTAGGTTGTTTAGGATTTCATCTTTCATCCCCTCAACCTCTGCCAATGCTTCGGTTAGCGCTGAAAATTCATTTGAGCTCTCGGCTGTGCCTTCATCAAGAAGAGCTTTTCGTACGTTGAACTCAAATCTCACCGAGGTTAGCCGTTTCGTGCCTTCATACAGCGAAACCTCGGCTTTTACTCTGCCCGGTACTACTATGGTCTGTGAGCTGAGTGTACAGGTATATTGCCCTTTTGATGCGTTTACAGCGGTCAAATTCTGGAATACCGTTGTACCGTCAGACTTTACGAATGTTATTACCGCTGTGTTTCCTGATGCGTTTACCTCTTTGAAATTTTCAAGCAAATTTATATTAAAAATGTTTGTGCTGGTATCCCCCGAAACGACTTCGATAGGCGGTACACTTTTGAGCTGTGGATTTTTTATGTCCAAATCTACCTTGAATATCTTTTGCATTATATCACCTTCCCTAAAATAACATAACTGCCTGCTACCTTTGCCAAAAGCACTCTATCCCCTGCCGTTGGCGTATATGGTGCCAAATATGGGTATTGTTTTGTACTTGCTGTGGTTTCACCGTCAAAGACAATTTTAGGTCTGCCGTTGGAATATAACGGATCTATTTTCCCAAGCCGAAAAACCGCTTCTTTCTCCTGTCCTCTCGTGATTTCCAGAAACTTTTCTTCTGTAATCATATCGCCACAACCTTCCTAGCCCTGTGCCTCATTCTTGCGCCTGCCTGCAAAGGTATAGTCCAGTTTGTCTCTACATACCTATCATTTATCTCTAGCGAGCTGTATTGTATCTGTAGCAGGTCACTATAGCTGTGTATAGGCATTATAGCCGTCTCAAAATCAATATGACCGTATATTTGCGAGGCTTCAAATGCTAGTCTTTTTGTGTAGCTATCAAGCGACGTTTGATTTGCTATATTGTCAACTTCCCGAAAATCTACTATAGTTCTCCCTCGGCTCACCGTTGAGGTTTTGCTTGCAGGATTTTCATTTGTGTAGATGCTTGTCAAAGGCTCTGATTCGGCGTTGCTTTGCACTACTACCCATTTATTTGGCACCGAAAACAAGTCTAATTCTTCCTCTAAGCCGTTATATATTACTGATAGTTCATCATCTTTGTATTGATAATCTACGGCTCTATCGGAGGGTATTATATATGGCATAGCAGTGTAGTACCCTCTTTCATCTACCCAAAGAGAGGTATAGTTCAGTTCGCCAAGCAGCTCATTTATTGCCCTTAGCTTTGGTCTGCCTACCTCAAATTCTTTTGTTATGGACAATGTTAAATCCGTATTAGGTATGTTGATTTTTGTTATGCCCAAGGTAAAAAATATGTTTTGTATGGCTGTGATATATTTCGTCCCTGATGCTATCGTATACCGACCGTCGAATTTGTCATCTAGGAGCACTTGCAAGCCGTCATAGGCTTCTATGTCTCGGTATACTTGCCTATTTTGTTCTCGCCGTTTCGGGCTGTTCAATAGGAATATGCCAAGGCTCCACTCTACCCAATTACCGTCTGGCATCCTAAACATGCAGAAAGGCTGAACACGGTCATTCAGCCAATCTATGTCTCTATTTTCTTTCATTGAAAATCTGGCAGTCCTTTTTATATCCGTTGCCAGCGAGGCCATGCTTACCTCACCGCTTACAACATTGTCCAAGGTGCCGATGCGTATCTCTTGCTTATTCAAAAGGTCATAGCGAAATTTGATATTCCTAGAGGAGTTTTTTGCATGTAGCATGTCAATTATTTTTTGCCTTGTATATCCGCCTTGTTCAATTATCTGCATCTATACCCCCTCCTGATGGCTTACCTCGGCTACAGCAAATGATACGGTCCAGTATTTCCTTTCCTCATCTATACTAAGTCCTCCTATAGTGCAATATATCTTTCTCCCTCTGTTGTCTCTGTAGAGCAGAGTTTCCGCACTTTCTATGAGAGCCATTAGAGTATCCAAGTCCTCTATATCCTTGATTACAAATGATAGTGCAATGCCAAAATCCTTACTCTCGCCGAATTCTGATACAGGCTTTTCTCTGCCTGCAAATTTCATCAGCGCTCTATCTATGTTGAGTGATATGTTCCGTTTCGGGTCGTATATTAAAGGCACGTATACGCCTTTGTCGGATATTGAAGCAAGCTGTGAGTTTCTTACCCTTATGTCTGCATATTTTATATCGCTATCCATATAGCCATAGGTGCCTATAGTGCGAACCATATATTCATACGGCTGTGAGCTTGCCATAGCACAATCCTCATAGGTGCCGTTTTTTGCGATATTTGATGCTATTTTCATCCATGAGCCGTTTACCTTTCGGCGGTATATTTCGTTAAATTGGAAGCCTCCTACGCCGTCTGGAGTGGGGTTTGTTATAGTTAATCTTATGCTTGCCCTTGTAAGGTCTTTTACTATGTCGAAAGTGGGTTTATTCGGCAGTTCAAAATCCACCGTAAAGGCTTTTAACGCCCAATCACTCCATAGGTCATATTGATTTTTTATGCGGACTTTTGCGGTGTAGCTTGTATTGTCTGCCAGATTTACACCAACTTGCACTTGTCCAGCCGTTGAAGCTACTTCGCCGCTGTCCCATACTATATTAGTGCCTTGCAATGCCTGTGCTTGATACATTACTTGTCCGGTTGCTGTCCAAGCGATTAGAGGCTTTGAGGTGTTTTCTATTGCGCTAGGCTTCGCCATTACTGGAGTATCTGGCTTTCCTGCCGCTGTAAAAGCTGCTTGGTCGGAGTATTCACTTATTAGTCCATCAGCACTATATGTTCTTACTCGCCAGATTATATTCCCTGCAGGGAGCGCATTTGCGGGCATGTCGTAATACTGGTTTGCTGTTGTTTGGGTGATTGTATTCCAAGTCTGTCCTCCATTACTACTCCATTCCAGGTCAAACTTGCTTTGAGTGTCTTCTGCCATATTGTTATGTGTCCATGAAAATCTAATTATATCGTTTATCATCTTAACTTCACTGGCGGGAGATAATCCTGTCGGTTTTCCCGGCACCCATAATATTTTATAACAACCATCCGTGTCAACCGTATCAGATATTTTAGTATCTGATTTAATGTTACATAGAGGACGTATGCCTATTCCACCTTCGTTTGGATATGAATTATACAAAGCGTTGTATTGGCTGGACTGACAACGTTCGATTAGTACGTTATCATATTGTGGCGTTCTTAGACGCCATTCCCAGGCTTCATTTATCGCGGATGGTTTTTGGGATGAAATAGTATTGTTGAAGCATTGTTGAGTTAAATATGCAAGTCTATTCATATTATCCGAAAACAGAGACAGTAATGCCCCTTCAGCCCCAGTTGGTTCATTGCTTGCCCCTATTTCGCTTACGGAAGGTAAAAATATCAAGTCTGATAAGTTTTCAAACCCCCCACCGTCTAAAGTATTTAGTACAACTTTTATATTGGTAAGCAAAATCAGCGCTAATTCTTTGTCTGAAAAGTTACTTAAAAATCCCGCGACATTGTCATAGCCTGTTGGCTCGGACATTAGTTCATTCGTGGGCGCTTCATCTGTTTCATGTTGCTTGGCGAACCATCCTAGACCGCTCTTGTTGAGCCATTGCCTTATATTGCTGTATCTGTACCTGTTGTATCCGTACATTTTTTGATCTATTCTTGCGTTGTTTGGTTCCTTTGCATCAAATCCCCTTAAATCAATTATCTTTTCGGTTATAAGCGTAACAGAATTAACAGGATAACCGGTATGATTTTTAGCTGCTATCTTCCATATAATAGGCTCGGTTGAGCTATTTTCTACTTTGTATGTGCCAAATTTTATTTTATCACCCACGTTTAATGTGCTTATTAATTTTGCCATGTATTACACCCCCTGCCTTGCCGTTTGTCTTAATCCATTAAATAACCTTACCACGTCTGCCATTTGCTGTAGATCGTCAGCTTGTACATATACATTCACATTGCCTATTCCAGCTTTGTCTAAAGGTACTACTTCAGCCCCTTGTGTTAGTTTTACGATTTCAGGACCTCTTTCACCTACTAGAGCCAAGCCGTCCCTTATCGCCCTGCCGCCCTCTGCTAACATGGGAATCTCTTTTATGTTGAAGCCGATTGTTTTACCGCCCATAAAGTCAGGCATTTTCACCTTTAATTTATTGAGTGCCGTTATCATGCCATTTATAAATTCTATTGCTTTGTTAACTCTATCTTTGATGCCTTGTACTATGCCGTCCCATATGCCTATGACAAAATCTTTTATTTTCGTGAAGATATCTTTTAACCCGTCCCACATTTTTTTAGCGAATTCAACTACCTTTTCCCAATTTTTGTAGAGCAAAACACCTGCTGCTATTAGAGCGGTTATGGCAATTATTGCTATGCCTATCGGGCCGGTGAGAAATGTCAGCACTGCTCCAAAAGCTTTACCAGCCGCAGTAGCTGCAGCAGTTACTGATGACCATATTTTGGTTGCAAGAGTTGAACCTGCAAGCCATGATGTATATGTAGCATGCAAGGCTATTAGTTTGCTTATAGCCCCCGCCATCGTACCCAAAATGATAAGCGTTGGAGCAATAGCAGCTACTAAACCAAGAATTACAATAATCATTCTCTTAGTACCTTCATCAAGACCTCCCACCCGCTGTATAAGGTCGGTCAGTTTCTGAATTAAGGGGACTATTACAGGGATTAATTGCTCACCAAAACTTGCAGCTAATTCTTTTGCAGATTCCTTCGCAATCGTCAAATTTACCGCTAAACTGTCTCCTGCATTTTTCGCAAAATCTCCCTGTGCATTTTTAGTGGCTTCCATTACATATTGATATCTGAGCATAACTTTTTCTGATTCGCTCATTTCTTTAGTGGTTTTTCTAAAGCCATTTGCCAATGCGAATGCGTCAAGATTTGTCTGCGTCATAACCACACCAAGATTTTTCAAGCTTTCTGTTTCGCCTGTAAATATTGCCTTTAGTGCGGTTTGTGCCTGGTCTAGTCCAATATTCTTGAAACTTGCCAAGTCACCTGCTAAACCTACTAATTCTGTGCTCATCTTTGCCGCTTCGGATGTAGTCAACCCCATAGATGTACCCATATCACCAAACAAAGCGGCCATATCAAGTGCTGTCCCTTTTGCGATGCCGTAAGTCTTTAAGGAGGTTTCAGCGAACACCTCTACTTCCTTAGATGCATCTTTGAATGATGCCTGTGTTTTATTTAGAGCTTCCTGTTCGTCTGATGCAAATTTTAATGCAGCTGCACCAAGCCCCGTTATTGCGGCAGTTGCCGGAAGCATAGATTTTCCTAATGATGTTGTTTTGTCTCCAAAGTCCTTCAGCCTGTCAGCGGATTCCTTCCACTTGTCATTCACCTGTCCTAGTTGAGTTTCAAGCTTTTTTAAGTCTTGCTCAGTTTTTACAATTTCACGCTGAAAAGCCCTGTATTGGTCCTCTGATATTTCACCTTTTGCGAATTGCTCATTGACTTGCTTTTGAGCTTCTTTGAGTGTATTTAACTTATCACCAGTGTTTTTTACAGCTTCAGTTAAGAGTTTTTGTTTTTGCGCCATGAGTTCTGTATTCTTAGGATCTAACTTAAGTAACCTATCCACCTGTTTTAATTCAGATTGCAGGTCTTTCGATGTTTTATTTACTCCAGCCAAAGCTTTATTAAGCGGAGCAGTATTGCCACCTATTTCAATTGTAATTCCAGCAATTTTTTTAGCCACGATTTCACCTCCTACGACAACAATTTATCGATATCCTCTTGTGTTGCCTCTCGTGTGTACTCCACATCATCATTTGATTTTTCGGTGTACATGTCGGTGACTAATCCAACAGTCAAAAAATCTAATTCAGCCACCGACAACCCTAATTGGCAGCACCTGAGTAAAAACAGAGGTGTAGTCAGCGGCCGACTACTTGATTCAATTTTTTTTTACTTTCTACAAGGGTTTCTTGATTTAAGTTCCAAAGTTCCAATATCACAGGGAGTATCTCATATATAGAAAATACATTGAACTGCTCCAACCATTCTTCTATAGTGTTGGGTATTTCAGGATTTGCATGTTTAGCCATGATATAGGCCATGTTTTCAAATATCTCAAGGTCTATAACCTCAAATATTTTGCTCTCGTCTTGGTTCTTTTCATCCCAAGAGCTTGTAAGCCTCTGAACGTCTTGGAATATGTCTCTGCGGAATTTGATACGATAAAGCCTCGGTATCGCTGCCGAGGCTTTAAATCCTATTTGCTTTCCGTCAATTTCAATTGTTTTGCTTATCAATTATTATGCACCCCCAAATGTCGGCATCGGTACCGCTGTGAAAAACGCATTGTAAGCCACTGTGTTCGTATCGCTCAATTCCATTACGCCCTTGACAATTGTTTTGCCACTGATTTCAATAGGTGTAATAGTCACATTGATTATGTCTGTCGATGGCGTTATGGATTCGTTTTTCGTGGAGTGTTCCTTGGCAGGTCTCGAGGCAATGCAGTTATAATAAGCAAATCTCCTGTTTTTTGCATCCCCGGTTACCTCTCCTAAAAGTGCGAACGGCTCCGGTATTGCATCGGCTATCTCAACTAACATGCCATTAGTATCCGTTTCCCAGCCCAGCATTCTTGCGAGTGTAGCGTCAGGCACTAAAGCCATTTCTAGCTCAGCCGTATATCCGTTGTTTGCCGTCACAACAAAATACGGACTGTCATCGGCGTAAAATGTATTTTCCTGCCCTTGCGCCGTCGGTGTGAATCTCACCGCCCCGGGGATTTCTGTGGGAGCTTCCCATTCTGGCGGCGTCTGTGATGCTGAATTCAAAAATGCTATGTGAACCTTTTTAAACCCATAGGTTACTTTATTCCCCATTGATTATCCCTTCCTTTCGATAGTTTTTATAATTGCTTCTCTCATTGCTGAAATACTCTGCTCGTAAGTCTTCTTTATAAAAGGCTTTCCATGGACCGTTGAGTACTCCAAAATGTTTGATAGTGGTATTTTCCCTTTCTTCCCTTCCACCATCTTTGTATTGCCGACATATCGCCTGAACTTATATTTCTTGCCTTTGCCCTTCCAAGACTTTGCAAAATCTCCGCTGTCCTTTGGGCTTGCGGCTTTTAGATTTTCTATCAAAACCTTTTCCGCTTCATTCAATCCTTCTTCAGTGAGGAAATATATATCGTCGCTGTAATCGTCCAATATGTCTTCGATGGCGATTTCGAGGTCGTCTATATTGATTTTCTTCATCAGATCACTTCCCAGTATTGGCAGTCTATCAGAGACACAAAAAAACCGACGCTATCTATATCGCCAGCATCAAATACCCCATTGGGCACTTCAAAACCGGAATTTTTTAGAGCATCGATTATTTGCTTTTCTCTGTTTTTTATTTTATTTCTGCCTGTTGAGGTATGCGGTAGAGTGTCTCTGTAGTAATAGCGGATTGTTGCATCGTGTGATTTGACTAAGGCTGTATCATCTGCAAAACTATCTGAGTCATTGCCTGATAGAGTGTAGACTATATATTCATCCGGGTTTGCTCCTTCAACTTCAACCTTGCGATTCCAAAAGCTAAATACCTTGTCAGTATATAGAGCAGTGTCAAGGGCAAGCTGGATTTTACCTCTTATGTCAATCATATTTGCTCCACCCTCTTTACTCTGAATTCCATCAATTGATTAGCTTCTCCTATGTTGTCTACGCCGCCCCAAAGCTCATAACAATTGGGATTATCTTTGTCGGGTACACCCTCTTTTATAGCCGTGGAATCAGCATTTTTTATAACGACAACTCGCTTGGTTCTCAGCTTATCGTACAGGTCCGGAATAAAGAATGTCCTTACCGTTGCCATATCTCCCACACCCTGAGCCTGTGCCGCTATTGCCCTATCACCAAAGCCGCCTTTCCAGTCAGCCCAAAATATTTCATATTCGCCCGACGTGTATTTGTTCCATACTGTTGTATAACCCTCGCCCGGGACATATACACTTTCGAAAACATAAAACATAAGCGGAGTGGTTGCATTAATCTTTATCATACAACTACCTCCTCTGTAATTTCTGCTCTACCCTGTGCTATGAAACTGATTAACACAGGATGGTTTATAAAGTCCGCCGCATCTGTACTCTGGGCCATTTTGCAGAATAATACAATAGCTTCAACGGCTGTAGGAGAAACATTATCAGGAGCAGAGATGTTCCACCCTGCCCCTTTGAAATATGTTATTGCTGAGTCAACCATACCCTGTATTTCAGCATCTTTATTTGTCTCGGAGTAAAACACTCCAAGCCTTCTTTTTACGGTGTCAAGGAGTGTCATATTATCACTCCTTTATGCCGTCGGTATTGCTATTGTTACAAGGGAATTCTTGTCTATTACTTTTCCATCTACGCTCATTACTGCCTTTGTGAGCATGTCCTCAGTATCCCAATCCTGCTTTCTCTGCACTCCCATGTCGTATACGGTGTTAAGCACATAGTCCTTAAAGTTGAAAAGGAATGCGAATATCTTTCCAGCTCCAAGTGTTGCGCTGAAGCTGTCCATGTAATCGCCGCAAAGCACTACAGTTCTGCCCAAAAGAGTTCTTTCAGGTACTCCACCTATGCCATAGTTGATCCTTGCTATTGGCTGCTTTGCACTGTCAACCATGCCGATGAAGCCCATGAAAGTCTTTTTCGTCATGCACCAAACCGCACCGTTTTCATAAGCCTGTGGCAATGCTGCTTCTGCGTCTGTTAACAACTTGTATGTTAATTCACTAGCTTCAAGAGCTTGCCCTGTTGCTGGAGTTTCTGCCAAAATTCCTTTTGGTGAAGTGGTGCCATCTGCTGTTGATATAATTGTGCCTTCGAGTTTCTTGGTCATTGCCTCTACGACCTGCCTTTCAAAGGCTGCTTCAAATGCGCTAATGGCCATTGCAGAAGATTCAGCAGACATTGAAATTTCGCATCTAAGCTTGAATTTGCCGAATGTTATTGTTCCAGTAGTTTTTTTCTGTCTGTCCGAACTAGCACCTTCTAATACCCATGTTGCCACTGGCTTTACACTAGATGTTGGGTATGCTACCCCAGATGCTAAAGCAGTACGGGTAATAAGAGGCAGTATCATGCCTGCGCTTTCGAGTTTCTCTACGATTCTGTTTACAATTACAGTAGGAATTGCGCTTGCGATATCGGTTGTTAATGTGTTTTCGTCAGCTCTAAGTTCAACTGGAATTGCAATACCTTTTGTTACAAATTGCTGGAATGCTTTTCTGTATTCCAAGCCTTCTTCATCAATAGCTTTTCTCTTTTCCTGAGAGTTTGCATTTGATACTACTACGCCAGGAATTTCACCGTTGACTGCTGCGGTTCTTTCGTTTGCAGGTTCTGCTTCATCAGGAATGGAATCAGCCAACTCCTGCAAACTTCTGATTTCTTCATTCAAAGTGTCCATTTCAGCGTTTAAGTTTCTCAATGTTGCTACATCTTCGCAAGTCTCTGATTGTTTTGTGAGAGCATTTTTCCTCTCGTTTTTCTTCGCTATTAAAGCTAATAGTTTCTTTTTATCCATATCTAAATCTTTCCTTTCAATTTTATTTTTTCTTTCAATAGTTCTATCTCGTTTAAGCTCTCCAGCCGCTTTTCTTCGCTCTCCAGCAATTCAAGACTACGAGTATATATAGAAGTACTGTCGTAAAACGGAGTGTCCACCACGCTTACGTCGTACAGTCTAGCTATGTTGTTTACTTCCCTTGTTGTCTCTTTTTCTCCAAATGTCCAAGTGTCCCCACCATCAGCGACCCTAAAGGCAAATGACATTTTGTCGATTAAGCCTTCCTTAATGGCCTTGTATAAATCTCTATTGCTCTGAGTGTCCAAGAGTTCAGCTTCAACCTTTAAGCCCTTTTCATCCACAGTTAGTTTAAGAGATTTATTTCTAGTCCTAGCCATAATCATTACGTTGTCGTTGTGATTGTAGCGCATTGGTACGTCCTTCATATCTGTTTTGTCAAGTGCGCCTTTTTTAATTGTTTCTGTAAATTTTCTACTTCCATATTGGTGTGTTGTAGGCTTGTCAAACATTATTGCATAGCCTTCTATGAGCATTTTATTGTCATCGTTTTCAACCGCTCGCATTTCAATTAACCTGCGTTCTAACTCAGGATACTTACTCATTTTCCTCCCCCTTTCCGGTATTGCCTGATTTACCAAGTTGATATTTATCAACCAGTTTTGTATTTACGAAATTGAGGCTTTGGAGCCTTCTATCCCCTTCTGAATAGGGTTCTATCCCAAACATTTCATTGATTTGATTAAGTGTCATTATGCCTGTCTCTTTCGCAAGGTTAGCCAGATCCATTTTGTCCTTGGTTGACATATAATTAACCTTGCTGTAATAGCACTTGATACGGTGCCCAACGTCATGCTCCCTGGGCGTAAAAATACAGGCCGTGGAAGCCTGTTCAAATTGCACTATAAATTCTTCTATGGCTGTCTGGTAAAAAGCACTATGCTGGTTTCCGTCATAATCACCGCTGAGTATTGCAGCAGATACTCCATATCTCTCTTGAATTACTGCTTTAAGAAATTTCAAAGCTGTATCTGATATTTCCGGAGGTGTAATTCTTACTGGCGTAAACTCTCCTGCTAAATCGGTTGCTATCATCCCGCCTTTACTTGTTACAATATGACTTTCAAAATCATCTCTAATTTTGTCCATCTTAACACCATCAGCCAATGTTTTAGCTGCGTATACGCCCTTTATTTGCAAGCTCGCTTCTATACTTTTCGGTAAGCCTTGTATGGTTTTATCTAGGGCATCTATGGTGCGGATTATGTCATAGTCATTGACCTGTCCATTATCATCGCCGCCGCCAACAATGGTATTTGCGCCCCTTCTCCACTTCAAGTGGATTAAATCGGCGTATGGTAATGTATAGCTACTTCCATCCTCAAAGTCCATTTTGACTTCCCAAACATCGCCGCCAAATACGCCGATATAAACTGCCGTTGGTTTCAGAGGATAGAATGCTTTGTACCTTCTTATTTGTCGACCGTCTGGTAATTCAATCAGTTCATATTGCGGGTATATAAAGGCATTGCAGTTTTTTCGTCTTAACCATTCCACATTTGCCAAGAAGTCAGAAGTCGTCTGTAAGGGATTAGGCTTGAATCGGAATAGCCTTGTTATATCATCACCTTGGATTTGTAATAGGTCTTGTCGTTGCACCACGCTTTTAATATCTATTTTTGCTATTTCAGAAGCTACTCGGTCTATGGCATTATTCACAAAGTCGCTCAAATAAATATTTTTGCCAAAGCTTGTAAATATCGGCTGGCTATTGTTTAACCAAGCTGAATATTGCTTTGCTTTGCCCCCCGGCAATATAGATTTAAGATAGTTTAGTACCCCCAAATTCTCACCTTCTCCCTCAGCTTATTAGTTGCATAAATTCTGACCTGTGCCAATCAAGGACCGTATAGGCTACTACTGCCGCCGCTGTTCCGTCTATCCTCTTTGTAGAGTGCATTTTACAAGGCTGCATCCTGCCTATTGTGTCCAATTTAATGCCGGTGTTTCTGAAACAATACAAATCCCCAAAGCAGTTATTATAATTGACAAGCTTATCCCTCAGGTCCGCTTCTAATCTCCGCATAGGATTGTTTAGGACCTTTGCCTCCTGAGGAACATTAAGAAGTATATCTTTGCCAAATATCTCTTCAAACCGCCTTATGTAGTCCTTGGCGAATCTGTTATCATACCCGCTTTTAAAAGGCTTCAGATCGTATTCCTTCAATAGTTCAAATTGCCAATCTGCGACTATAGAACTGTCTACGCTGTTTCCCTCAACTATGGTTAGATATCCGTCTCTTTCCCATTGTCGATAGTCCACATCATCAGGAGAGAGGACCAACTTCGCTTCTGGAATCCAATAGCGAGAATAAAAATAGACCGTCTTATCATTCGGTCTCATGAGTAATAGTTTGCTTGCGCATAGGTCTGTTGTTTCCATGAAGTCATTTCCTGCGATATAAAAAGCTCCTGCGAAATCCTTAATATTGAATGTTTTGGTATTGATGATTTCCGCTTCCTGAAGCCATGCGTTTGCGCTGCCTTGTTTTATATTAAAATCCTTGGCTAATACAAAGGCTCTGTCTGCTGAATTCTTCTTTGCTGTTTCAACCATTTCATCCATGTAGTGCCATTTCTTTGCTACTCCAAGGTTTGGGTTTGACTTCACCCAACTATTACGATCCTGCCATATTTCAGTTTCGCTGTCCTGGGTATATAGCCATATCAGCCATCTTGGCTTATGAAGCTCGCCCTTCAGGACTTGCCTTGCTTCTTTAAGTACTCCATCAAGATACCCATCCTCAGTAAACCCTTCCGTAGAAATTTCATCTATCATAGCTTCGTCTTTTGTGGAGGTCGATTGAATAATGGGAGCTACAAGGCTGTTGTCTTTCATTTCGTGTGTTTCGTCTACAATCGCCTTATCGACGTTTTTCCCTTCCTTGGCTCCTGTCTTGGCGGATAGCTTTTTTATCTTGGCTTTGTTTTGCCGGCTGAATTTGCCCTTCTTTTTTTTCTGTTTCGGGTTACCCATGAATATGCCTTTGATATTTTTCCTCGTGACTTTCTCAAGACGTGGACTTTCCTCTCTCATATTGTTTATTTCGTCAAATATAAGTCCTGCCTGTTCATAGTCGTTTGAAGCGCAAAGAATATTTGTGCCCATATTGCCACAAAAAAACTCTGCCAGCGCATCAGCTGCACAGAGTGTTGTTTTCCCATTTTTCCTGCCTATGATAAGTAAGGTCCTGTTAAATCGTCGTAGCCATTTCCCTTCTATCTCCATATAAAAGCTATATTTTGCTTCGAGGTATGCCTTTTGCCATAGCTCTAATATAAACGGTTTCCCGGCAAAAGGGCTTATACTATGCTTACATTCATTTTCGATAAAGCGGATTCTTTTATGCGCTTCTGTGGTATCGTATCTGTATTGAGGATCACCCATATCTTCTATAAGCAGTTCGAGCGAAGTCATAAGCTCTCGCCCTATGATGATATCTCCGGATTTGCATTTCTCGTAATACTCTACAAGATAACTATGCGTATTCGTCAAGGCTATCATCCTCATCATCTACTTGGCTGCTTAAATGTTTAAGCAGTTTGTCCATTATATTAGTCAAGGCCGCCGAATGTTTCGCTATCTCCCCGGATATAGGTAGCGTTCTTTGCAGTTTTGCATTCTCAGGATGAAATTCTACCAGTCCGGATATGATGGCCTGTTCGTTTAGTCTTTTGAGGTATATCCTCTCATAGGCTGCCTGTTCAATTAGTCCTTCGAGAGCCCTCATTTTATTTTCATCTG
>ENA-UOOR01002376-UOOR01002376.1-fermentation-metagenome-genome-assembly--contig:-NODE-2376-length-19087-cov-3.352196_pt1 | contig 19087 bp, 17 predicted proteins | sample MGYA00245780_ERZ724029 | MGnify/ENA primary metagenome ERZ724029 (study PRJEB28704, sample SAMN03018315) | fermentation metagenome | biome: anthropogenic terrestrial biome; feature: soil; material... | reverse complement strand
AAGGTCAGAAACCTTGGTAAAAAATCGCTCGAAGAGGTTATACAGAAACTTCAATCCTTAGGTCTCTCTCTAAGAAAATCTGATGACTAAAAAAGCTACTCGCAAATGAAAACCAACTCAAAATTCAGTTGGGGCAAATTCTAACGAAGGAGGCAATGTTAAATGCCCGGAACAAGAAAATTAGGCAGAAAAACTGACCATAGAATGTCCATGCTCAAAGGTATGGTTACTTTTCTTTTGGAAAAGGGTAAAATCGAAACAACCGTTTATCGTGCTAAGGAAGTTAGCGCGCTTGCAGATAAAATGATTACATTAGGCAAGGCGAATACACTCGCCGCAAGAAGACAGGCAATGGCATTCCTGAAAAAGGAAAGTGTAGTGGCGAAGCTGTTCTCTGTTATCGCACCTGTTTACGAAGACCGCAACGGCGGCTATACAAGCGTACTCAAGACAGGTCCGAGACGCGGAGACGGCGCTGAGATGTCTGTAGTCGTAATGGTAGGCGCAGAGTCTGTTTACGCTCCGCTTGACAAAAAGGCTGCAAAGAAAGCCGAGAAAGCTGAGAAAGCTGAAAAGACTCAAAAGACTGAAAAGGTTGAAAAAACAGAAAAAGCCACTGAGGTTAAGACCGAGGGTAAAACGGTGGAAAAGAAGCCCGCTGCAAAGAGTACAATAGACAAAGCGGCTCCCAAGAAGACTGCGGTAAAAAAGACCGCAGAGACGGCTGAAAAAAAGGAGACAACCGCAAAAAAAGCGACTCCCAAGAAAACAACGACAGAAAAAGCAGCTCCCAAGAAAACAACAGCAGCCAAAGCAGCTCCCAAGAAAACAACGGCAGATAAAGCGGCTCCGAAGAAAACTACGGCAAAAAAGGCAGAAAAGCCCGAAACGGATTCTTCAGCGGAAACAGATAAATACGAATAACAAAAAATGCAAAAAAAGGGTATCGCAAATGCGGTATCCTTTTTTCATTAAACTAAAATAAGACAGCCATATACGTGTAATTCGCATATGGCTGTTATTTTTTATCCTACTGTACGTTTACTGTAACCAAAGTATCCTCCGACCAGTCAAGCCCGTTAGATATTTTGAAGGTGAAGGTATCGGTACCTGTAAAGCCTTTGTCAGGGTAATAGCGGAATGTCCCGTCACTATTTATAGCAACAATTCCGTTGGAAGCAGATACGGACAGTTTTACTTTTGTTAATTCGGATTTCTCTAAAAGCACTCCATCATAAACGGTTTCAGCCTGTGTGGTGAAAGTCGTATCTTCAAGCTTATCAGGATAAATATTGAGAGTTCCTTTTATAAACTGATAGGTGTTGTCGTAGATTGTCCTTATCTTTGCGTTCTTCGAAATGCTCGCCCTGTGAAAATCGTCGACACCCTGATAATACATATGTATACTGCCTGTCATATACCCGTAGTGCACGCCGCCCTTCAAATAATCCATGTATCTGTTATAGTATTGATCGTTGTTGAATGCTTCGTTGTTGAACTCTATTTCAATACACATGTTTAAAAGCTTGATAAGGGTAGCAGCATCACTTATTCTGCTATAGATAGCATCTTCGCTGAATACATAATTCGGCTGAAGGCAAACGGCATCGAATCCGTAAGAAGTCCATTGATTATAACCCTTAGCAGAATAATAAGGTATCCAGAAAAATTGTGTATTCTTCTCATGTACGATATCGCTTACACCGCTTAAGGTGTTCAAGTCGTCCTCATCCGAATTTATTGTCTCATGGAACCAGTAGAACCCGCTGAAGGTAAGGTTTTCATAATCAGCCGCCTCAAAACGTGAAAGGAATTCATTCATATACCATTCCTCTGCTTTTAGCCTGTCCTCGAGCTTGGAGAAGTCTTCGCTGACACCGTCGCCGTCTACATCTCCGAAATCAGTAGCTGACATGGAGGGATATAAAAGCGTATAATATACCTTGACCTTATAATCAGGCATATTCAGAGCTGTTTTAACCTCCGTAACCGCTTTGTTAAGAGCGTCCAGATTTAAATCCTTTTTAAAAACGCTCTCAAGCACATAATCCCAGTCGGATTTTTTGGAATTCTTGAAAGGATGTCCACCCGAGGGAAATGCTCCGGTCGAAGGTAAAAACAGATAGCCGTCAAACATCGTATCCTTAATATTTCTCTCGCTGTCAAGGTATGCGACATACGAAAGAAAGACATCCTTTGTAAGTATTTCGTTAGTGTGATAAGCAAGCATCACATCAGTAACACCGCCTAAAATATCCTCGCTCGGTGCAAGCATATTTCCCGAAAGCTCGTCCTTGATTCCAAGCTCGTGAGGTTTAGGTGTCCCCTGAGCGACATATTTCGTTCCGAAGAGCTGTATCTCGTCGAGGAAAACATGCACACCTACATCAAATGTGAAACGAACAAAGCGTGCTTGAACAGGTCTGTCCAGTTTTACCTTGACATTAGAGATGCCGGGATCGGTTTGTGTTTTCGGTACCGGTACGCTTTTTACCACATACCAGCTTATACCGTCGTCCGAAAGGGATAGCGTAACAAGTCCGGGTACGCTTATTCCGACAGTTTTATACTGCAAAAAGTTCACCGAGAATTCCGTTACGGTGGAGTTGTTGGTAAGATCAAAGTATATGCTTCTTGCAAAGCCCTGATGAGTTTTGAACCACTTACCGTTACTATAATTAAAGTCAGGGCTTATTACTCCGTCGGTAAGAATCATATTTGTTATAGGAAAGTTATACTGGGATTCCTCGGAAAAACTGAGCGAAACTCCCGCTGCAATCTGATAGCTCATTTTGGAGATAAGGTTTGTATTCTTTTTATAATCCGCCGTATTTGCAGGCCAGTATGTGCTTTCACTTACGGCAGGGAATTCGACTTTGGGATACAGCGTCTTTCCTATCATAATCGGTTCGTCGGTGTAGACATATACCGCCGCTTCTTCAATAAGGAATAAGCTGCCTTCTGTCTGTGCCAGAGTAAAGCGAACATATTTACCTTTTACTCCCTGCTTCAATGCAAGTCTGAAGGAATAATTGCTTTGTTCTATATCAGAAGTGGCATAAATACGCCCGATAAGCGTATAAGTCTTATTATCCTGGGAAACGGAAACGTCAACATAAGCCGGGAGCATAATACCTGTTGAGGGACGATTAAACATTGATAGCGAAAAGTCAGCAAGATCGCTACGTTCCTGCTTTAGGACGACGGTAATATCAAGCTGTGCGCCGCACTCATATCCTACCCATGCACCGCTTTCAAATGATGAGCCGGTATCACTGCCGTTAGTGAGCTTCTTCCCGTCATTTGTATGGTTTTCCGTTACGGCAGGATATGAGCTGTTAAAAGAGCAGCCCTTTGAGTACAAAACTGCCGGCTTGGAACGGTCGATTTCATCTCCGATAACGCTTTGCAGAGCAGAAAGCTTATCCTGGTTTGTAAGATTGTCGTTCTCGTATGCCTCGTCAAGCAGCTTCAGGTACTCAACTTCAGCGCTTGTACCCATTGTATCGGAGATAACGGTAAGCTCGTCAAGGAACAGCCATGCGCTCGATTTATAAAGCTGGAATCTGACATATCTTGCATCGATAGGCTCCTCAAGCGTTAGAGTCGCCTTTTGCATTGAATTTTCAATATAATCAGGTTTTACAACGTTGCCCGCAGCGGTCCATTTTGTTTCTTTATCGTTCGTGTCGGAATATGATATTCTACACCTGTTCAGCGGCGCTATTCCGGCTACCATAGTGCTTAAATAGCTGACCTCAAATTGATAAAGTCTGCTTCTGTCATCTCCCAAATCAATAATAACGGTTGTATCGCTGTTGTATCCGCTTAGCTTGGCGTCACCGTAGGACGGAGTATCGCCCTCAAGAAAAATATTGTCGGTAAGCTCACTCAGATATGAATCCTCGTACTGCGCGCTGGCGGGTATTGAAACGGTATATTTCTTCCCGATGCTCACGGGGGTGGAATGGGATATTGGTGTGAGATCGTTGGTTGAGTTATCGGTGCTGGAGTCCCCCGATGTGTCGGAGGTGCCTTGATCACCGAAGCAACCAGAGATTGTGGCAGCAAACATAACGATAACAAGCAGCAATGCAATTTTTCTCATATATATTCCTTTTCTCCAACGAATAAAGTGTTTTATTAATAAGTATATCCGCTGTTTGTCGTTGGATAAACAGCGACTATAATTGTACGTAAAATACAGCCTATCTGTTTTTATAATAGGCGACGGTAAGATCTACAACCAAACCGTAGCTCTTTGTCCCCGCTTTTTGCTGTTGAGACTTTAAAAAAGCATCATTGACGGTTTTTGTCACGGCAGAAGCTTTGCTGTTGCTGTACTTTTTAAAGAAAGCCGAATAAGCGGAAAACTCACTTCTCATCTCTTTCGGGTAGTGATTGGAGTTAAATTCAGAATAAAGCTCCCTGTCTGCGCTGTAAAGAGCGTCTGTAAGGTAATCCAGCATATTACTGTATCCGGAGTATCGGATATAAGCGTCGTCACTCTCCATGCATACAAGAAAAGCGACAAAGTTAGCCTCGTCCTCCCTTGCAATACCGCGCTGATGCGCCATCTCGTGAGCCATTGTGTATGGGATAATGAAGTCGGGGTAATTGATATTTATATTCGCTTCACTTGTCATAAAGGTATAAACACCTGAAATATGAGTATAAGTGAATAATTCCGATAAAGCAATCGGTTTGGGATTGGATGCAAAGCTGTCGATGTAGTCGGTTTTTTCAGCATATTTTTTAAATGCGGCGTTGATTTTATCCGATAGCTCGTTGTAATCATAAGGCATAACCGAGGATTGACCGTATCCGAAATTCACGTCGTCGATAAGGGCCTCCATCTCGTCGGAAATCCTTACTGCTGTGTCAAAAAGCTCTCTGCCCGAAACTTCTTCCCGTATTATGGAGAGGTTTTTATCAAGCCCGTAACGAAAATATCCCGGACTGAACGCGGAAAAAAAGCAGGAAAGGATTATCAGCACCACGCATACCAACGGAAGAAGCCACTTATAAAAAATGTATGGTTCTTTTTCATTATTTGAAGCACGCAACGATGCCACAAGATAATAAATCATGAGAACAGGCATAGAAATTAACAGCAGCTCTGCAACGGAAAAGCTGAAAATTCCTGTAATTTTCGACAAGACCAGTTTAATCCAGTATGCGGGATACCTTGACCAGAACTCTGCAAATGCGGGTGAAAGCCTTGCCATTACATATACAATCAACGAAAAAACGAAAATAAACACGCAGGCGACAAAGTAGTGCGAAAACAAACCACGCTGCCTGAGCTTGTTCTTAAAGGTTAGCTCTTCTGCAGGTACGCTGTCATCCGCAATATCAACTTTTACCGTGTTATCGTTCTCATCTACGGCATTTACTGTAACTTCATTGTTCTCACCGGACACTATTTTACCTCTCTTGACCAACCGAATTCGTCCTTGATGGTACCGTATTGGATACCCGTCAGGTTATCATAAAGAAACTGCGAAATTTTACCGATTTTTCCGCCGTTTATAACGGCTATCCTGCCATGGCGGTTAAGCTCTCCGACAGGTGAAATGACAGCGGCGGTACCGGTTCCGAAAACTTCATCAAGCTTCCCGTTCTCCGATGCGTCAAAAACCTCATCGATACTGATTTTCCGTTCCGTCACCTTATATCCCTTTGCTCTTAAAAAGCGGATACAGGAATCTCTCGTTACGCCAGGCAGAATATTTCCCTCAAGAGCTGGGGTGATTATCTCTCCGTCAATAACAAAGAAAACATTCATCGCACCGACCTCGTCGATATACTTATGCTCAATTCCATCAAGCCATAAAACCTGAGCATACCCCTTTTCCTCAGCTTTTTTCTGACAGATTAAAGAGGAGGCGTAATTTCCGCCGACCTTGGCATGGCCTGTTCCGCCCTTAACTGCGCGTACATATTCATCCTCAACACATATCTTCACAGGATTAAGTCCGGCTGCATAATATGAACCGACGGGTGATAGAATTATCATAAACAGATATGTGCTTGAGGGGTGAACACCGAGAAACGGGTCGGTAGCGATTATGAAAGGTCTTATATAAAGCGAAGTGCCGGGCAGAGTGGGTATCCAGTCTTTATCTATCTTAACAAGCTCCTCAATAGCCTGCATAACATCATCGGGATTTACCTTGGGAATACACAATCTTTCGTTTGTGTTGTTCATCCTCTCAATGTTTTTGTCGGGTCTGAACAGGCGTATGCTGCCGTCGACGGCGCTGTATGCCTTTAAGCCCTCAAACATCTCCTGAGCATAATGGAAAACCATAGTCGCAGGCGAAAGCGAAATATCGCCAAAAGGAACGATTCGCGCGTTATGCCATCCTTCTTCGGCGGAATAGTTCATCATAAACATGTGATCTGTAAAAAATCTGCCGAAACCGAGGGCATTCATATCGGGCTTTTTCTTCGGATTCTTGATTTTGTCTACTGTTATCCTCATTTTTACTCTTACCTTTCCGAAAAATATATAATAAAATTATTATAATCTAAAAAGCCTTAAAGTGCAACCGTATTTTTAATAAAAAGAGATAAAAAAAACCGGATAGTCTCAATAAAACTATATAACTAACACAAATTTTATTCTAAAAATTAACGTTTGTTCATATCAGCGTCATATTTACCGATTATTATACATAGGATGATTTACTATCCGAGAGGGGAAATATGATGAAATCAGGCCTCAAGCAGGTGTTCTTGACTAAGCCGAAAAGCGTTATAAATGATAATAAATCCAAATTTAGAATAATAAATCCGAAATACAGGAATGTTATTGTTACAATAATGGCTTTTTCGATTATGTTATCAGGAATATTTGCTTTTTCCGTTACGGGCAGCGACGTTTATACTGCTGCTGAAAATGACAACGAGGAGCCTTCCGAACCCGCTCAAATTGCGGATATGCCGGATGCACAGGTTGCATTTTTTACCGAAGAACCCCAAACCGTCAACGCATATGGCTTGTACATAGATGGGAGTTTTATTGCCGCTGTTGTAAGCGAGGATGATATTTATAATTCTCTTAATATGTTATTGGAAGCGAAAACCGCGTCTTTTTCAGTCTCAAACATTATAAACACGCAATTTATGAATGAGATTGAGATTGTCAACAGCGAATTTACACCTGATCATATCGTTGAAAGCAGCTTATTGATGAATCTTTTGGGTATCGTTGACGAAAATACCTATACATTTAATTTATCAAGCGTTTCGGGCGAGAAGGTAAATACAGAGCTTTCGGTAATGGTTCAATCCGACTCTCAGACGACTGTCGATCTTGCATATGATACGGAATATGTGGATACCGATTTAAAAACCGCAGGTTATGAAAAGGTTGTCAATACGGGCAAAGTAGGTATCGGTGTTGCAAACTACGAAAATGTTTATATAGACGGCGAGTTGGTTCAGTCGAACTATATATCAACCGATATTATCACAGAGCCTGTTGACGAGGTCATAGAACGCGGAGTGCTGACAAAAGATAAGAGCGTAGATACAATAGGGATATTGGAATACCCGTATACAGGGCGGATAAGCTCCTATTACGGATGGAGAGATTTAGGATACCATTACGGTCTTGACCTTGTCGCATTTAGCGGAGGCTGTTATGGTGATGATGTTCACGCCGCCGGCGATGGTGTTGTATGCTTTGCAGGTACAAAAGTTGGGTTCGGTACAGTTATTTATATCGATCATGGAAGCGGTCTTATAACAGTATACGGTCACTTATCTGCGATGGGCGTTAAGGTGGGAGATATTGTAAAAACAAGCGATGTCATCGGTCAGATTGGAGCGACAGGAAGGGTAACAGGACCGCACCTTCACTTTGAGGTTCAAAAGGATGGCAAAAGGGTTGACCCGCTGCTGTATCTTAAACGAAAATGATTACAAAACCGGAGTTTTTCTCCGGTTTTTACGTATAACATAACAGGAGGGTTTTGTCTTGTTAAAGCAAAAAGCACCTGTTTTTATGAAATTCTTCGTATTAATGTCTATGATGATTTTTACACGTGAAAAATGAAATACAACAGATACTTATAAGGAGCAGATGAATGAAACTATACATAAAACAAAAGGTATTCTCCTGGGGAGATAGATTTACCATAAAGGATGAGCAGGGTAACGATCGTTATTATGTTGAAGGGGAGGTTTTTAGCTGGGGGAATAAGCTGCATGTCTACAACGAACAGAAGCTGGAGGTCGCCTTTATTAAGCAGAAGATGATGACATGGATGCCTCGATATGAGGTCTATATAAACGGTGTACTGCAAATAGCCGTGGTTAAGAAGCTGACCCTTTTCAGACAGGAGTACATCCTGGAGGGGAGTGACTGGCTCGTTGACGGAGATTATTTTGCACACAATTATACCATTTATAACGGAAGTGAGCCAATAGCGACTATTAAAAAGGCTTGGTTTACATGGGGCGACAGTTATGAGATAAACATCAGCGATGGATATAACGAGCTCCTTGTTGTTGCAAGTGCTTTGGCAATAGACTGCGTAATCGATGCATCCAAGTCATAAAAACAGTAATAATTGTGATAATAAGTTCCGAAATCACCGGAACGGCTTTTGAGAGAAGTTCTTTGTATTTCAAATCATCGTTTCTTAGCAGAAGTACGAACGGGGAACCCTTATAAAATGACGCAATCCGTTCTGCACTTTGGAGCAGAAAACCTATAATCCTCAGAAGAGGAGAAGAGCTACAGCTTTTTTATAACCTCTGCGAATACGGCGTCAGTTATTTTACCGCTATTAAGAAAAACCGCATTTACGCAAACCGCTCTTCGAAGTATTTTTACAGCTTGTTTATTATTAGAAATGTAAAACCACACAATAAAAAAATGAGCGGCATGCAGAAATTTATGCCGCTCATAACTTTTTTATTGGCGATTATCTCTTATCAAACGCGGGATTAAAAGCATAGAAGTTCTTGTAATCAAGATTATCCTGTATTATTCTTAGCGCGTCACCGAAGCGCTGGTAATGCACAATCTCACGCGCACGTAAAAAGCGGATAACATCCTTTACATCGGGATCGTCCGAAAGACGCAATATGTTGTCATATGTTGTTCTCGCTTTCTGCTCCGCGGCAAGGTCTTCGTTGATGTCGGTTATCGCGTCTCCCTTAGATTGGAAAAAGCTTGCTGTAAAGGGAACACCCGAAGCTGCCTGAGTATAAATTCCGGTAGTGTGGTCTACAAAATAGGTGTCAAAACCAGCTTCCTTTATCTGGTCTATTGTAAGGTTTCTGGTAAGCTGATATACGATTGCGCTTACCATCTCCATATGACCCAGCTCCTCAGTACCCACCGAGGTATCAAAATGACGGAAAAAATTTATAAAGTTTGCAACCGAATACGGACTACAATGGTATTATTAGTATGTACTATAACGCTTTCTATTAGGTTTCTGTAGAAGGCATCGTCCCATATTTCTCCCGAAGAGAGAAGTTTGATATATTCACGCATCTCCGTATTAACCGGATTGAAAGAGTCCTTTTCCGGTTCTTTTTTTATTGCAGGTTCTACTGATACGATTTTTTTGTTCATCAGCCGGAAATCGTCGATGGAAATATCATTGTTCAGGTATAATTCAAGAAGCGCCTGCCTTTTATCGTTAAAAGTCTCGGAGTCTTTGTATCGATTTTCTTGATGTTCAACGTTTAAAACCCTTTGTATAGTGTTTATGAGCTTTTCTGTGGTCTTTACTGTATATGGAATTAGTTCCCGTACGGCACAAAGCAGTACCTGCTTGATATCACCGTCACTAACTGTACTGTTGTCGCAGCCCTTTGTATCGCCAGAAGATTCGGAATGCTTTTTACCGTGTATCACCGCCTCATAACAACGCCATGACATATATGGCTCGCCGTTTTTTCTTTTTCTTAAACGTGACACGAACGAAGAACCGCAGTTCCCGCACTTGATTTTCCCTGACAGACAGTAACGGCTGGAATACCTTGACCTACGTTCAATTGAGACAGAGCGTCTTTCCAGCTCTTGCTGAGTCTTTTCAAATAAATCACGGCTTATTATCGGTTCATGGTGATTGCGAATGACCACAAAATCCTCATAACCGCGGTTGGGTTTTTTTTCATGACTCAGATAGCTTGGCGTATAGGTCTTTTTTTGTATAAGGTCCCCGCAGTATTTTTCGTTTCGCAGAATCCTTGAAATAACGGTGTTGTTCCAGTTTTTCATATGAGAAGCAGTAGGAATTCCCGACTCACGAAGCTCCTGTGCAATTTTATGAGTGCCCTTACCCTCATTCAGATACTTATGAAATATCAGCTTCACGGTTTCCGCACCGTTCTTGTTTATAAAAAGGGTTCCGCTGCGGATATCGTATCCAAGCATATCTCTTCCGAAAACAACACCCTGCTCCATACGCCGTTTTTGTCCCCATTTCACCCTTTCCGAAATTTTCCGGCTCTCCTCCTGCGCTATTGAGGACATTATTGTAAGTCTAAGCTCTGCGTCCGGGTCGAGAGTATTTATGTTGTCATTCATGAAAATTACTCCGACACCGTAATTCTTGAGCTTTCTTGTATAATAGATACTGTCAAGCGTATTCCTCGCAAAACGGCTTATCTCTTTTGTGATAATCAATTCAAATCGATGCTCGCACGCATCATCAATCATTCTGTTGAAAGAGTGCCTCTTTTTTGTGCTTGTGCCCGATATGCCCTCGTCGCTGTATATCTTCGTCAGCTCCCATGACGGATTACGCTCGATATATTCCCTGAAAAACCGCTTTTGGCTTTCTAACGAATTGATTTGATCGTCCTTATCGGTCGAAACCCTGCAATATACCGCAATCCTCATCGCTTCGGAACATACCTCCATCCATAATCGCATACAAGCACTTCTCGTACTGATTTTTTGTAAGCATTTCCTTGTCCAAAAGAGAAAGCATGATAGATTTTTTAAATATATCGGAAAATATGCTTTGCTTTTCGTGATCAGACTCGACAATACTTGGGTTTATGATATATTTATATTCAATATTCTTTGCCATAGTAAGCTCCATTCCATGTATGGTAGATATCGGTGGAAAACAAACGGTAATTTGCATATCCACTGCTCTGCTTTCAGTATCTCATATACATTTTTTTCGGTATTGTACTTTTTACTTGCGTATGATATAATATAACAATATTACAGTGTATGAATAATGTATGATGTTAATGATTTTCCGATTACCGATCTTTGCAGGCAACTATCTGAAATATACCATGATTTACAGCATTGACATGATTGGCTGATTATGACGACAGTGTCATATAAAATGATGATAGATACGGTAAAAAAGACAAGAAACGCTAAACAGATTAAGTATAATAAGAACATCGGTAACAGGAATGGGTAAGTATTTTTCAGATGCATTTTGAACTATATAAGCTCTGAATTTGTGTCATCCGGAGAATGAATCTGCCGCCATATCAATCAAGCGCATTGTGGTTATTTCTGGAAAGCGGAGGATAACGATACGGATTTTACATAAGACAAGGTGCCGGGAAAAATACCGAGAAACTTACATTCAATTTTGTTGTATATAGTACACTTATAAATAATGTTTATTTGAGCAAAGATTGCTTAAGGAGAAGATAAAAATGTTTAAGGACAAAACCCTTCTGATTACCGGTGGGACAGGCTCTTTCGGTAATGCTGTTCTCGATCGTTTTCTCAATACCGATATCGGGGAGATACGAATTTTCTCACGCGATGAGAAGAAACAAGATGATATGCGTCATCTATATCAAGCAAAGCTGCCTGAGATGAGCGATAAAATAAAATTCTATATCGGCAATGTCCGCGATATATCAAGCATAAAAAATGCTATGCACGGTGTTGATTATGTTTTCCACGCGGCGGCACTCAAACAGGTTCCCTCCTGTGAGTTTTTTCCAATGGAAGCGGTGAAGACCAACGTTTTAGGTACCGACAATGTGCTTACTGCTGCGATTGAGGAGGGAGTAAAATCCATTATCTGCCTGTCAACTGACAAGGCGGCTTATCCCGTAAACGCTATGGGCACTTCAAAAGCGATGATGGAAAAGGTCATAGTTGCAAAAAGCAGAACCGTAAAGCCCGAAAAAACAAAGATATGCTGCACACGCTATGGTAATGTGCTTTGCTCACGGGGGAGTGTTGTTCCGCTTTTTATCGAACAGATTAAGTCGGGAAAGCCCATTACAGTTACCGATCCAGATATGACCCGGTTTATTATGAGCCTTGACGAAGCGGTGGATCTCGTGTTATATGCGTTTGAGAATGCGGAAAGCGGTGATATTATGGTGCAGAAAGCTCCCGCTTGTACAATCGGTGTGCTGGCAAGGGCGGTTTGCGAGTTGTTCAATGCCGATACCGAAACCAGAATCATAGGTATCCGCCATGGGGAGAAGATGTATGAAACGCTGCTCACTAACGAGGAATGCGCTCATGCTGTAGATTTGGGTGGCTTTTACCGTGTTCCCTGCGACAAACGAGATTTGAATTATGATAAGTTTTTCATCAAGGGCGATGAAAAGCGTAATAAAATAACCGAATTCAACTCCAACAACACGAGAATGCTCAGTATTGAACAGGTCAAGGAGAAGCTGCTTTCACTTCCGTTTATAAGGGAAGAAATTGCCGCTTGGGAGAACAGATAAGGCATGAAGATACTTATTACAGGCGCAAAGGGTTTTATAGGTAAGAATCTTAAAGCTGAGCTTTGTTGCAGAAAGTATAACGACATTTTTGAATATGACCTCGATACTGATCCAGACTCTCTCGACGCATTTTGCAGGGAAGCTGATTTTGTTTTCCATCTTGCCGGAGTGAACCGGCCTAAGGAACAGAGCGAGTATATGACCGGCAATTTCGGTTTTACTTCGATTTTGCTCGATACTTTGCGTAAAAATAACAATAAATGCCCGATTATGATATCCTCCTCAACTCAGGCGGCAAATGACAACCCTTACGGACAGAGCAAAAAGGCCGGAGAAAAGCTTATTTTTGACTACGGCAAAGAAACGGGTGCGAAGGTATTCGTTTACCGGTTCCCGAATGTTTTCGGTAAATGGTGCAGACCGAACTATAACAGCGCGGTCGCAACCTTTTGCAATAATATCGCAAGCGGTCTTCCGATAATGGTAAACGACCGCAACACTGTTTTGAATCTTGTGTATATTGATGATGTTGTGCAGGAACTCGTAAACGCTCTTGAGGGGAGAGCAAATATATGCCCGGATAATTATTGCAGCATTCCCGTTTTCTACACAAAAACGCTGGGTGAAATAGTCGATTTGATATATTCGTTTAAAGCATCTCGCGAGGAGAGAAGCGTTCCCGACTTGTCTGATGATTTTACAAGGAAGCTCTATGCTACATATTTGTCATATCTGCCAAAGGACTGCTTTAGTTATCCGTTGAAAATGAATAAAGACAACAGGGGAAGTTTTACCGAGATAATAAAAACCACAGACAGGGGTCAGTTTTCTGTCAACATTTCAAAGCCGGGTATAGTTAAGGGAAACCATTGGCACAACACAAAAAACGAGAAGTTTGTTGTAGTTAGCGGCAGGGGAGTTATACGGTTGCGCAGGGTTGACAGCGAGGAAATATTAGAGTATTATGTTAACGGAAGAGAACTCGTTGTTGTTGATATTCCGACGGGATACACACACAATATCGAGAACCTCGGTGAGAACGATATGGTAACATTTATGTGGGCAAGCGAGACATTCGACCCCGATAAGCCGGACACTATATTTTTAGAGGTGTGAGATGAGTAAACTTAAGCTTATGACTATTCTTGGAACAAGACCGGAGATAATTCGGCTTTCCGAGGTTATAAAAAAGTGCGATAAGTATTTTGAACATACGCTTGTTCACACCGGACAGAATTATGATTATACGCTTAATCAGATATTTTTTGAGGATTTAGGACTGCGTAAACCGGATTTTTATCTCGACGCTGTTGGAGAGGATTTAGGGGAGACAATCGGAAATATCATTGCCAAAAGCTATAAGCTGATGTCGGAGCTTAAACCCGACGCACTGCTTATCCTCGGAGACACAAACTCCGCTCTATCCGCAATTTCGGCAAAAAGACTGAAAATCCCGATTTTCCATATGGAAGCGGGAAATCGCTGCTTCGATGAGAATCTTCCCGAGGAGACAAACAGAAGGATAGTAGATCACATAGCGGATGTTAACCTTTGTTACAGCGAGCATGCAAGGCGTTATCTTAATGCCGAGGGAACCGCAAAGGAGCGCACATATGTAACCGGCTCTCCCATGGCGGAGGTATTGAACGCAAATATTCAAAAGATAAAAGACAGCAGGGTGCTTGAAAAACTCGGTCTTGAAAAAGGTAAATATATCCTGTTATCCGCACACCGCGAGGAGAATATTGACAACGAGAATAACTTTTTCGCACTTATGAACGCCGTCAACGCCATGGCGGAAAAGTACGGAATGCCGGTCATTTATTCCACGCATCCGAGAAGCAAGAAATATATCGAGGCAAGAGGATTTATATTCCACAAGAATGTAAGGAGTCTTCCGCCTTTTGGATTTTCCGATTATAACAACCTGCAGATAAATTCTTTCTGCGTGGTTTCCGACAGCGGAACACTTCCGGAGGAAAGCTCGTTTTTTCATTCCTTTCCGGCAGTCTGCGTAAGAACCAGCACAGAACGTCCCGAAGCGCTCGATAAGGGAAACTTTATTATAGGAAGCATAACAACCGAGCAGGTTTTGCAGGCGGTTGAACTTGCGACACAAATGCAAAAAAACGGGGATCACGGACTGGATGTTCCGAATTATACTGACACAAACGTAAGCACGAAGGTTGTTAAGCTTATACAGAGCTATACCGGAGTTGTGAATCATATGGTCTGGAGAAAGAAGTAATGAGTCATATAAAGACCCGCCTACCGCACATTACAAATCATTATTCTTTACTGCCGAGTTTTTTATAAAAAACTTTTCCTGGTATTAACGATATGAAGCCGAAGAAAGTGATTGATTTTGGAAATGCATAAAAAAATATCAGATAATCAGCTTTTACTGAATAAAATATTTTTGGTTTTGCTGGATTCGGTTATTGTAATAACTGCGAGCTTACTCGGATTGTTGCTAAGGTTCGATCTTGACATCGACAATCCGTTTTTTCACTTATACGTTAGTTCTGTGCTGAACTACCTGCCGATTAATATAATAGTAACTGTTTTGGTTTTTCGACTGTTCAGATTGTACCAGAGCCTATGGATTTTTGCGGGAGTAACTGAGCTAATTAATATTTTTTCCGCTTGTGTCATCACTTCCGTTTTAAACTGTATAGGTATGATACTTTCGGGATTTCCGGTTCCGAGAAGCTATTATTTTCTCTTTATGGGCGTACTTATAATGCTTGTTATGGCAAGCAGATTTGCATACCGGCTTTTAAGATATTTATTGAAAAAGCCGAAAAACAACGGGAAATATTCAAGAGTTATGATAATTGGCGGCGGTGAGGCAACCAATGTTATTATCAAGGAGATAAAATCGAGCAGCCGCATAATGAATACGGTCGTAAAGTGTATAATTGACGATAATCCTGAAAAGCAGGGTAAATATATACAGGGAATAGAAGTTGTCGGTACCAGGGAGAACATAATAGAAGCGGCAGAATATTATAAGATTAATGAAATTATAATAGCGATGCCCTCTGTTTCGAGAAAGATTGTAAGCGAAATCGTAGAGATCTGCAAGGTGACAAATTGCCGGCTGAAGATTCTACCCGGGATTTATCAGCTTATGAATGGTGAGGTCTTTGTAAGCAAGCTCAGAGACGTTGAAATCGAGGATTTGTTAGGCAGAGACCCTATAAAGGTTGAGCTATGCTCAATTAAGAACTATGTTAAAGATAAGGTGGTAATGGTTACAGGCGGCGGCGGTTCAATCGGCAGCGAGCTTTGCAGGCAGATAGCCTCTTTCGATCCGAAAAAGCTGATTATCGTCGATATTTATGAAAACAACGCTTATGACATTCAACAGGAGTTAAAAGCAAAATACAGCGGACTGGATATCGTTACTCTGATCGCATCTGTTCGCAATTCGCTCAGGATAGAAAAGATATTTGAGGAATACCGCCCGAACATCGTATACCACGCTGCCGCTCACAAGCATGTTCCTCTGATGGAGTCAAGCCCCAACGAGGCTATAAAAAACAATGTATTCGGCACTTTGAATACCGTAATTGCCGCTGATAAATACGGTACGGAACGATTTGTTATGATTTCTACCGATAAAGCGGTAAATCCGACGAATATTATGGGTGCGTCAAAGCGAATCTGCGAGATGATAATTCAGACCTACAACAAAAAATCAAAAACGGAATTCGTAGCGGTCAGGTTCGGAAACGTTCTCGGTTCAAATGGGAGCGTGGTTCCTCTGTTCAAAAAGCAGATAGCCGCGGGAGGTCCGGTAACCGTCACACATAAGGATATCATCCGCTACTTTATGACAATACCCGAAGCGGTTTCTCTTGTTTTACAGGCAGGCGCGTACGCAAAGGGTGGCGAGATTTTCGTGCTTGAAATGGGCGAGCCGATGAAGATTATCGACCTTGCGGAAAACCTCATACGTTTATCAGGTTATAAGCCTTACGAGGATATTTCTATCGAGATAACCGGTCTACGTCCTGGAGAGAAGCTCTATGAGGAGCTTTTGATGAAGGAAGAGGGGTTGCAGGACACAGAAAACAGACTTATTCATATCGGAAGACCGATTAAAATGGACGAGGAAGAGTTTCTTAAAAAACTGGATGTCCTATACAAATCCTGTTATGAGGAAGCTGCCGATATAAAGGAACAGATAAAAAGTATTGTGCCGACATATGTAATAAACGGAGATAATTAAAACAAACACCAATAAAACTCAGCCATTTTTCCGGCGGATTTTGACTGAAAAAAGCATTTACGCCGGAGATGGGAAAGCTATATGAAGGAGAAACCGAAAAAGATAATAAAATGGAGTCTTTTTGCCCTCGCTTCGCTTCTGCTGCTCTCGATACTGACAGTATTGATTTTTGGTATAATAATGTACAGCAAGGTTTACGAGGGTATACCTTATGTGGAAAAAAGCGGGGGATATTCCTGGCCGGAGCTGGACGAGAGCGAGATTATTCCGATAGAGGGTTCCGTTGATGAGGATGAATCGCAGAACGAGACGGGAGATGAAGTATCGGTTGAAGACGATACTTCAGAAAATGACGGGAACAATAATGATGACAACAAAGGGAACAAGGGCAGTTCCGGTGTGGCAAAAGAAACGCCGATATATATCGTCGAGCCAATAGATAAAACTATAATAAACGTTTTGCTCATAGGCAGGGATGTATACTCCTCGTCGGGTGGAAACGGACGCAGCGACAGTATGATGGTTTTATCATACAATAAGAACACCGGTAAGGTAAGCATTAACTCATTACTTCGGGATTCACTTGTTCCTATCGAGAACCATGGATGGAACAGGCTTAACGCTTCTTATTCCTGGGGCGGAGCAGGTCTTACGATAAATACTATCAATGATGTTTACGGCTTGGATATCCAGCATTACATAAGCATTGATTACAATGGATTTATAAACCTGATAGATAAAATCGAGGGTGTAACGGTATTTGTTTCGAAAAAAGAAGCTGATTATATGAACAGAAATTACGGTAAAAACTATACAGAGGGCGAGGTTAGTTTTGACGGCAAAATGGCTTTGGAATTTGCCCGCATACGCAAAGGGCTCGGTGACGATTGGGGAAGGACGGAGCGTCAGAGACGCATAATTGTAGCGGCAATGAACAAAGTGCTTGAACTCGATAATGTAGGAGACATAGTCACACTCATTAATGATAACATTCGGTTTGTAAAGACAAATTTAAGCTCCGGTACAATTATTTCTCTCGCATATGATTTCTTCGATAAGAATAATTCGAATATAGAAACAGATGTAATTCCGGCAAAGGACACTTGGTACTATGCCACTTATAGAGGCATGTCAATTATAAAAATCAATTTCGATGAAAACAAAAGAATACTTCACGAAAGAATCTACCGGTGATATCTTTATAATTTCGTCAGTACGGTACATATGTCCCTACATCATTTAATATGCCAACAACCTCGTTGTAAGGCATTGAGTATCGCTGAGAAAGGTAACGCACCCCGGCGCTGAGCTCACCGTCCGGTCCTCCTATTTGTGTAATTATAACCTTTGCCATTGCGGGGTTGGGATTTTTGATGTTTACAGGGTATTGCAGTGCTTTAGTATATGTCCACATAGGTCACGCCTCTCTTTCATTTTGCCACGGCCATGGGCCTTGTACCCAGGTCCAGGAAGGACCGCTGGCGCTGAAAAAAGTTATCGGACCGTAGGTCTTTTCATACTTAGCCAATAAATCTTTATGCTCCTTAACCGCTTTTTCATAAAATGCCAATGCCATTTTATTTGTCGGATGTCCGTCAAGATAAAGGGCTGCTTCATTTACTGCAAAAGAGATTATCTGGAGCTTTTTTAGTGCCTGTGCTCTTTCGTTATTCATTTTCCTGCTCCTTTTTCGCCTAAAAAAGGCAGATCAAGCGCTTTGAATATTGTTCCCCTGCTAAAACCGGTTTCATTATCATAAAGATTATTGAAAGGCTGATAAGGAACATACGCCATTGCGAGCGAAATTCGGCTTGGGAAGGAGTGTTCCTCCAGCAAATTTTCGATCAACTCGCCATTTGGTACAAAATCATTTAAAGGTTCAAATTCCATCGATGTTATATAATCTCCTTTTATACAAAATCGTAAAATCGGGCAGGCGAAAAGCCTGCTGACTTCATCGTTATCATTATATGCGTCCGGTCCTTTTTCGACAGCGTATGAACAAAGGAATACGACTGTATTTAAACTGAATTTATCGATGACGGTAAAAAAACCGCCACAGGCTCTTATTTGAGCTTGCGGCGGTATTTCTTGTTTACTGTACGCCTTATTCGGCGGTTGTTGCTTTCTCCACATCGTTTTCCTCGG
>ENA-UOOR01002373-UOOR01002373.1-fermentation-metagenome-genome-assembly--contig:-NODE-2373-length-19121-cov-7.132854_pt1 | contig 19121 bp, 13 predicted proteins | sample MGYA00245780_ERZ724029 | MGnify/ENA primary metagenome ERZ724029 (study PRJEB28704, sample SAMN03018315) | fermentation metagenome | biome: anthropogenic terrestrial biome; feature: soil; material... | reverse complement strand
GCTTCCTCCCGTCGTCCTGCTTCCTCCCGTCGTCCTGCTTCCTCCCGTCGTCCTGCTTCCTCCCGTCGTCCACCGTCCTGCGCCGCCCATGATTCGTCGCCCAAGCCTCAGCGGGCGGCCCCCGACCCTCGAGGACCGCCCGCACAGTTGCTGCGACTCGCTCTCTGCGGCCGCCTGCCTCAGACGAAGAGGTTCACCCGCGCCCGCGAGGCCTCGTCGAGGTAGCTGGCGACGCCGCCGATCTCCACGCCGTCGATGAGCTCGCTGTGGTCGAAGCCCATCACGTCCATCGACATCTGGCAGGCGACGAACTTGACGCCCATCTGCCGCGCCTTCTCGAGGAGCTGCGCGACCGAGTCGACGTTGCTCTCCTGCATCACCTTCCTCATCATCGCCGCGCCCATCCCGCCCATGTTCATCTTGGAGAGGCCCAGCTCCGCGGGCCCCTTGGGCAGCATCCAGCCGAAGGCCTTCTTCTTCCAATCCTTGCCCGAGGCCGACGGCGCCTGCGGCTTGCGCAGCAGCGACAGGCCCCAGAAGGTGAAGAACAGGGTCACCTTGCGGCCCATCGCCGCGCCGCCGGTGGCGATGATCAGCGAGGCCATCGCGCGGTCGAGGTCGTTGGAGAAGACCACCAGCGTTTGCCCGTTGTCGGCCGGACCGGCCGCGGTCATCGGCGTCGCCGGCAGCGGGCGCCCCTTGGCGATGAGCGCGCGGATTCCCCGGGCGTCGGTGCCCACCGAGAGCACCTGATTGCCCGTCGCCCGGGCCCAGGCCGGCAGGTCGGTGGCGAAGCCCGGGTCCGAGGCGAGGATCTCGATGACCTGACCCTCCTTGGCCTTCTCTACCGTCTCTTTGACCTTGAGGATCGGACCGGGGCACTGCAGCCCGCAGGCGTCGATCTTCAAGTCGGGCTCGTGCGCCGAGATCGCCCCGGGGAGCGGGCAGGCGGCGACCACGGTCTCCGAGGAGGTGATCGTCTCGGTGGCCTGCGAGGCGTCTATCGGCCCGGTGGCGGCGTACCAGAGCTTGTAGCCGCCCAGCAGGTTGACCGCGTCGAAGCCGCGCTGCAGCAGGATCCGCAGCCCGACGTAGCCGCGCAGGCCCGCCTGGCAGGCGACGATGATCTTGCGGTCCTTGGGCAGCTCGCCGAGCCGCAGGCGCAGCGCGCCGAGCGGGATGTTGAGGGCGCCGGGGAAGCCCCCGCAGGCGACCTCGTCGGGCTCGCGCACGTCGAGCAGCAGGGCGCCCTGGCGCTGCGCCTCCGCCAGCTCGCTCCAGCCGATGGACGGATGGTCGCCGCGCAGCATCCCGGCGGCGACCGAGGCCGCGTGGTTGACCGGGTCCTTGGCCGAGGAGAAGGGCGGGGCGTAGGCGAAGTCCATCACCTCGAGGTCGTAGACCGTCAGCCCGCCGGCGATGGCGGTCGCCAGCACGTCGACCCGCTTGTCGGCGCCCTCGCGCCCGATGGCCTGGGCGCCCAGGATCTTTCCGGTGTCGGGGGCGAAGAGCACCTTGAGCGTCAGCGGCGAGGCGCCGGGGTAGTAGCCGGCGTGCGAGGAGCCGGGGACCCAGACGACGCGGTGGGCGAGCCCGAGCTGCTTGGCGGCCCGCTCGGAGAGCCCGACGCTGGCGGCGACCTGGTCGAAGACCTTGACGATGCTGGTGTTGTAGGCGCCGCGGTACTCGACCTTGCGCCCGGCGATCACCTCGGCGGCCAGCCGTCCTTGCCGGTTGGCCGGTCCGGCCAGCGGCATCCGGGTGAGCTGGCCGGTGAGCCGGTCCTTGATCTCCACCGCGTCGCCGACCGCGAAGATCTGCGGGTCGCTCGTGCGCATCTGCGCGTCGACCTTGATAGCCCCGGAGGCGCCCAGCTCGAGCCCGGCCTCGCGCGCGAGCCTGGTCTCGGGGCGCACGCCGACCGCCATGATGACCAGGTCTGCCTCGAGCGCCTCGCCCGAGCCGAGGTGCACCTTGAGCCCCTGGCCTGCCTTGGCGATGGCCTGCAGGCCGGTGCCCAGCCGCAGCCCGACCCCGTGCAGCGCCAGCTCGTTGGCCAGGAAGGCCGACATCTCCACGTCGAGGAAGGGCACCACCTGCGGCAGCTTCTCGACGATGGTCACCCCGACCCCGCGGTGGACCAGGTTCTCGGCGACCTCCACGCCGATGTAGCCCGAGCCGACGACCACCGCGCGCTCGACCTTGCGCTCGGAGAGAAAGCCCATGATCCGGTCGAGGTCGGGCACGTTGCGCAGCGCGAAGACGCCCGGCAGGTCGATCCCTTCGACCGGAGGCCTGATCGGCTCGGCGCCCGGCGAGAGGACCAGGTAGTCGTAGCCCTGCTCGCGCTCCTCGCCGCTCTGCAGGTCGCGCAGGGTCACGGTGCGCTTCTGGCGGTCGATGCGCACCGCCTCGGTGCGCGTCTTGACCGTCAGGTTGAAGCGGGAGGTGAGCCCCTCGGGCGTCTGCACGAAGAGCGAGTCGCGCTCGGGGATGACCCCGCCGATGTGGTAGGGCAGGCCGCAGTTGGCATAGGAGACGTGCGGCCCGCGCTCGACGAGGGTGACCTCGGCGTCTTCGTCCAACCGCCGCAGCCGCGCCACGCACGATGCTCCGCCGGCGACCCCTCCCACCACGATCACTTTCTTGCTCAAGGTGCTCCTCCTCGCGAATTCGCAGGGCCGGGCGAAAGGTCGTCGCCGCCCTTGGATGGCGCATCGGTATTCGGCAGCGCCGGCTCTGGCCCGCCTCTTTAGAGACACGGCGCAAAAAAGCGATTCGCGCTTCGGTTCACGGGGAGCTTGCGGTCGGCACGATTGGGCGTCGCTGTGGAACGAAGCGGGGTCGTCTCGGCCGGTGCCCGACTTGGAGGACAGGTGTCTGCCACTCGTGACTGCGCTAACGCGGGTGCTCGACAAGGGCAGATCGCCAAGGGAGGCGCCGAAACTCGGGAGACGGTGTCTCCCGAATTGCTCGCGCTGGGAACCTCGCCACGGTGCCGATAGGCCGCGCGGTTTCTATCGGTAGGAAAGCGGCCGCCCCTGCCTGTCGGAAGGAGCGGCCCCCGTCACCTCGACGCCCGCCTCGGCGCGCGGCGTCTATCTGGCCTTGCGAACGCCGCCGCCGATCGTTCCGCAGCCGAGCTCGTCGCGGGCGTTGGCGATCATCGAGGCGAGCAGCGGCGCGGCCTCTCCGTCGGCGAGTCCGGTCCGCTCGAGCGCCCGCGCGTACTGCTGGCATGCGGCCTTGAGCTGGCCCTTCTCGGCGAGCTTCTGCGCGGTCTCGAGCGCCGACTGCAGCGAGGCGAGCTTGCCGAGCACCCGGCCCTGCTTGTTGACCCTCACCTCGCCGTCCAGGCTGCCGTCGGAGACGGTGGCGACGAAGTAGTCGGTCACGTCCTGGGGCCGGCAGGCGATGTCGAGGTGCAGCTCGGCCTGCGCTTCGCTCTGGTATCCCGGGCGCGCCGTGAGAAACGCGTGGTGCGGCCCGCAGCGCAGCGGCCGGAAGCTCACCCTGTCGACGAAGCTGGTCCCGGCGCGGATGAGCGGAATCATCCGCGTCGCGGCCACGCGGCCGCCCGGACCCTCGCCGCTGAACTCGACGAGAACCCCTTGGGCGTGCTGGTCGCCGGCGCTCAGCGCGACCGACAGCTCCCACAGCTCGTGAGCCCAGGGGTTGTCCGAGGAGACCGAGAAGTCGGTGATCGCGAACGGCTCGGCGGTCTGCCCGCGCGCGCGAGCGAGCCGCGAGACCGGCGCGGCCAGCTCGGCGGCCACGCTCTGCGGGATGACGTAGAAAGGCTGGTCATAGAAGCCGGCGTTGTTGCTGTAGAACTCGACCGGCACCCCGAGGATGCTCTGCGCCGGGCAGCCCGCGGGTGGCAGGCTCGTCAGCCCGTGGCGCTCGCGCTCGGCGACGAGGTTGCCGTTCGCGTCCTCGGCCCAGGCGGCGACCCAGAAGACGAGATGCTCGTCGGCGTGGCCGGTGGTGTCGAAGAGGGCCGTGGCCAGCGCCAGGTTGGTCGGCGCGGTGGCGGCCGGGTCGCTGCGGAAGGCGCCGAGCGAGACGGTGTCCTCGCCGATGACGAAGCAGCCGTCGGGCGTCCACCGGTTGTAGGTGTTGGTCGCGTCGGCGGCGAGCTTGTGGGCGAAGAAGCGCACCTTGACCACGGCGCCCGTCGGCAGGCTCGCGAGGCTGTAGTTGTAGACCCGCGCCTGCAGCCTGAGCAGCTCGCCCTCGGTCGCCATCACCATCTGCGGCCCGACGCTCTCGGCCACGTTGGCGGGGTTGATGAAGAAGCCCTTCATCACGAAGAACTCGAGCGAATTCACCGTGTCGAGGGCCGCGGTCGCATAGCGCGGGTTGAAGGACCAGTAGTCGGTCAGGAACTGCGAGCCGTACTTGCCCAGGTAGTGGTAGCGCTTCGGGTGCTGCAGCCCGATGTCCGGCTTGGCGTACTGGGCCGCCCACAGGGTGCCCGGGGTGAAGTCGCCGGTGCGCACCATGTTCGCCAGGTAGCCGATCTGCATCTGCCCGTCGATGTGGACGTCGGGTTCGAAGGTGCCGGGATCGGTCGAGCCGGGGTGGTCGGGGTCGGGGAGCTGCACCTGGTCGTCCCAGTAGCCCTCGTCCACGGTCGGCGTCGGCGTACCGAAGATGTGCGCCTCGGCCTGGTAGGTCGAGTTGGAGATGAGGGTGAAGGCCTCGGTCGAGACGGTGAAGCCCTGCGAGTCGGTGAGCGATTTCTTCGTGGTGTTCAGGTAGTGCTGCGAGTTGCTCTCGTGGTGGTCGTAGTCGACTTCTCCTTTTACGGTCGAGTGGAGCTTGCGGATTTTCGCCGCGGCGCTCACCGAGCCGCCGACATCCCAGCTCATGGTGCTCGACGAGCCGACGCTCTTCTCCTCGGTCTGCTGCTGGGTCCAGGTGACGGTGCGGGTCGTCTGCACCTGCGAGGTCCAGGGGAAGGGGCCGGAGCGGTCCTCGAGGTTCGGATAGAGCGACAGGAGCTGGTCGAGGTTGCCGGGGTACGAGAAGAGGTTGCCGATCTCGTGCGCCGGCTGCCACCACGGCAATGAGGCAGCCTCGGCCTCGTGGAAGGCGGTCTGGTCGGGCACCGAGAACTGCAGGTAGACCGGGTTGCCGTCGTCGTCGGTCTTTCCGATCACCGGGTACATGTAGAGGTAGACGTCCTGCGCGGTGTAGAGCACGTAGTCGTCCGGGCCGGTGGCGGTGGAGAGCGAGAGCGTCTCGCGGGTCATCGTCGAGTTGCGCAGGCTGACCGTGTTCTCGCTCATCCACTTCGCGCTGCCGTGGACCTCGACCCCCAGGCCCCAGCGCTGCAGGAAGTTCGGGGTGAGGCTGCCGAAGGTCCAGGAGGCCGAGCCGCCGACCTCGTTCGACCAGGTGTGGCTCGCCGTGCCCTCCTGCTGGCCGGCCTTCTCCGCGTCGGAGGTCGAGGTGAACTTCGCGCAGTAGTCGCAGGCGGTGGCCCCGGTCGTGTGTCCGGGATAGGCGCTTACGTTCTGCAGACAGCCGGCCGCGGTGAGCCCCGAGTCTTTCCAGGAGTCCGGCTCCTGGCCGACGACCGCGGCGGCCGGAGCGAAGCACTCCGGGCGCTCGTCGGCGAAGGTCGGGGTGAAGTAGTCGAGGTGCATCGGCGGCGCGTTGAGCACGATCTCGGGCTTCAGGTTGGTCGGGACGCTGATGATCATCGGCGCCCCGAGCACCAGCGAGCGGCCCTGGAAGTCGCCGGCGGCGAGCCGGGCGCGCATGAAGACCGAAGCCCCGGAGTAATAGGTGTAGGACCCGGTCCAGACCGTCGAGAGCTTGAACGCGGTCTTCGGTGCGGCGTTCTCGAACTCGAGGCCGTAAGCCGAGTAAGCGACCTGGCCGTAGACGTCCTTGCCGCAGTCGAACGGCGTGAAGCCGCTCGCCGTCTGCTGAAGCAGCAGGGCGACCTGCGCGTTGGCGGGCACCTCGCCCGCCGGATCGGTGGAGGGCGGATCGAAGCGCCCGACGGCGACGTCGGCGACGCACCTCGGGTCGTTGTAGTTGGTCCGGGCGCTGGCCGCGACCTGCGCGGGGTCGACCACCAGGCCCGGCTTGAAGTCGACGACGAGCACGCTGTAGCCGTTGAACGGCGGCAGGGCGAGGCCCGCGTACAGGCCGGCGGCGATGACGAGCTGGTCGCGCTCGTCGCCGTCGAACCAGTCGAGGTGGCCGCTCGCGGTCGACAGGCCGGTGAAGTACTTCCAGGTCAGGTTGGTCGTCCCGGCGAGCGAGTGGCCGATGTCGACCGCCGGAATCGTGGCGATCGCATAGCCGCCGCTGGAGCTCGGGGTGATGTCGAAGGGCCGCACGTAGGCGTGGCAAAAGGTCGGGTCGCAGTCGCCCAAGGGCGCCTGGACGACCACGATCTCCGAGTCCTGCGGGTTCTGGTCGAACTTGCCGACCGCGAGCTCGACGCGGTCGCCCGCCTTCCAGTCGGCGACGCGGAAGTCGTTGCCCGCCGGGTCGCCGACCGCGAGGGTCGTCGGGTCGACCGAGCGGATGACGACTCGAAGCTCGGTGGCGGTGTGGTAGAGCCCCACGAGCTCGGGGTGACCGTCGCCGTCGACGTCGCCTGTGGCCATGTCGAGGAAGGCCGGGCCGGCGGTGCGCTGTGGGCCGAAGCGCAGGCCGCCGTCGACGTTCGAGAGGTTCTCCGCGGTTCCGATCATCGTCCCGCTGCCCGAGCTCTCGGTCGAACCCCAGTGGAAGGCGATGTCCTGGTAGCCGTCGGCGTTGAAGTCGGCCATCGCCAGCGCGCGCGCCTCGCCGACCGGGACGGAGCTCGGGACCGCGAAGTGGTACTCGGTCGTTCCGGCGTCCTCGACGAAGACGGCCTGCAGCATGGGGATGGGGAACCCCACGTCGTTGAGCAGGTTCGACTGGGCGAAGGTGACGAAGGTGTCTTGGGGCCTGTCGAAGACCCGTCCGGCGGCGACCAGGGTCGCGGTCCCCGGCGTGCCGATGGTGTAGGTGGTCAGGCGTTGCCCGGAGAACTGCCGCGCGAGCAGCCCAGTCGAATTGTCGGTCGTCCAAAGGTCGTAGAGGCGGTCGACGATGTTGCCGTAGCGCGTCGCGGAGCCGACGAGCAGGTCGTCGAAGCGCAGCACGTGGCGCTCGCCGTTGAGGACGTCGGGCAGCTCGCTCAGCTCGGTCGGCGTCGCGGTCGGCGGCGCCGGGATTTCGCCGCGGTCGACCATGCGGCGAAACTTCTCGCCTGGGCCGAGGAGCCGGTCGTCGATGACAGGCAGTCGAACTTCGCCGCTGAGGTCGGGCGCCTCGTTCGTCGGGGCAAGCTCGGAGGGCGCCTTCGGCGGAGAGCTCGTCTCGGGCGTCTCGGACGAGCTCTTCGGTCCTCCCTTGCTGCAGGCGGCCAGCAGGCACAGGCCGAGCAAGGCTGTCGTCGCCGATGGCCAGCGGCAGCTTCGGTGACGGGTCGCGGTGCGTTTCATGACGGGCTCACCTCTCCATGCTCGAGGCGCGCAAGGGGCGACGACGAGCGACTTCCACTGATTCCGGAAGGAGCGGGGAGCTGTCGCTACCGACGTCGCGCAGCGGCTCGGAGCCCGAAGGCTGGGGCGGTGGTTTCAGAAGGCGGTACGTCGACCTCGTCCCCGGGGGCATCCGCACACGCTGTGGCCTGCCCCTGCCTGATCCCTTCTCCTGCAGGCACGCTGTTGCTGGCTCGCAAGCACGACAAGAAGGACTGGCGTGCAGCGATAGGTGAAGCGGAGCGGCTGCTGCACGCTTGCTGGTCGGATGCGAATCGCCCTCCTCGCAAGCTCACCGTGGCCCATCGAAGACGACGCCCAACCCAGCTTGGAAGCGGTATGCGAACCGGTTGGCTCAGATGACGCCGGCGCCCGCGCCATCCGCACAGGCTTCGCTTCGGCAGCGGCGCGCGGTGTAACCGCCGGATGCTCTGGCGGGTTCCGGGACTCAGGTAAGTGTGGCCGCTCGGCTGAGGGCGCCCAACCTGTCGCGAGCCCGTGACGGAACCGCGGGCTCGTCCCAATAGCTAGGATGAGGGCACCAACCCTCGCACCGGCATCCAGCCAGGAGCAGACCCGATGAGCCGCTATCTCATGTTCGCGATGGCAGTCAGCCTTCTCAGCGGCTGTGCGACCACCCAGACCATTCGCGGTGAATATGCCGATCCCGAAGTCATCGAGATCCTCTCCGAACGGTTCAGCGAGAATGACCTTCAGCTCATCGCCAACCAAATGGCCGCGTCGCTGGCGCAGGCGCCGCACTTCGCCAAGCTGACGACTCCGCCCCGCCTGCTCGTCGGGAAGATCGCCAACCGCACCGGCGAGCCCATCGACACCGACATGCTCGCCGAGCGGATTCAGGTGGCGCTGGTCAAGAGCGGGCGCTTCGAGCTCTTCGACGAGCGGACCCGGACAGCGCTGGCCAAGGAGTACGAGTATCAGACCTCCGGCTATGTCGATCCGCGGCATGCCAAGATGCCGGGCAGTCAGAGCGCCGCCGACTACGTGCTGATCGGGTCGCTCTCGGCCATCGTCCAGGCCAACGGCAGCGACAAGACCACCTACTACAAGATGTCGATGAGCGTCTCCGAGCTGGCCAGCGGCATCATCCGCTGGGCCGACGACAAGGAGATCCGCAAGAAGTACGAGCTCTCCGGCATCTCCCCTCGTACCTCGAAGGCGCTCAGGGGAGTGAGCATCGGTGTCGGGATCAGCGGCATGGTGGCGGGAACCGGCCTGCTCATTGCCGGGTTGACCGGTGTCGGCGAAAGGGTGCAGCCGGTGAACGCGGAGCTGCTCCTGGCCGGCGGCGGGGCGATGTTCGGGGGCCTGATTGCGGCTTTCCTCATCCCGAGGCTGATCCCCGAAGGCAATCCGCAACTGGCGACCCTGCAGCTCTACCCGCAGTGCGGCGGTGCAGGCCTGTCGCTCGGGTTCTCGTTCTGACGCGCGTCGCTCTCGTGACCTGAGGCCCGGCCGCAGGCCTTCAGAGGGAGTCATTTCACGTACGCCTGCGGGCTTGGTGCTGGCCGGTGCTTCGTCGGCCTTGGCTGCCGGGCGCGCGCGAACCGACGGGAGCGCCCGATGAATCCGAGGAGGCGCGAAGGGCATGGGCTCGAGGACGTGTCTGCGAACTCTTCGGCGGCGTCTCGCGCGAGGCGGGGAGCGCCGCCGTCGCGGCGGCCTGCGTGGGCGCATGAAGAAGAGGCGTTGAAGCGAGGCTTCAGCAGAATCTCTCGACGGACCTTCAGCCGTGTCGGCGCACGGACGAACTTGCGTCCCGTCTCCAGACGTCTCTCGAGCCGGAAGCACCTGAGGACGACGCGGGCGCCGCTGAAACGAGCCCCCTGGACTTCGCTCCGGCGGGCGTGCGGCATGCGGCCTGACGCGCCTGAGATCGAGGCGAGCCCTGGCGGGCTCCGGGGCCTGGGGGCGAATCTTCCGCTATAAGGACGGGCACTCAGCCTTGCCCAAGCGAATGGCCGTGACGGATCTCCCTGCCCAGCCCAATACACAGTCGGTGATGCAAGCCGCGGCGGCCGGAGAGTTCTCTGCCATGTATCAGCGCGAGTATCCGTATGTCGGAAAGGTGCTGATTCGGCTGGGCGTGCGCGCGGCCGACAGAGAAGACCTCGCGCACGACGTCTTCGTGGTTGCCTTCCGTAATTGGTCCAAGTTCGACTCCTCCAGGCCCGTGCGTCCCTGGCTCTTTGGAATCGCCTTCCGGGTGCTCCGGGATCGCAATTCCAAGCACCAGAACCGCTTCGAGCAGCCGGTCGCCGAGGTCGACGCGGTGGACGGCCGCCGCAACGCCGAAGAGATCGCGAGCCAGCGCGAGGCCTTGCAGCAGGTCGAGAGAGCGCTCGGCGCATTGGAGCTCGAGCGGCGCGCGGTGCTGGTCATGCACGACATCGACGAGACGCCGATGCCGCAGATAGCCGAGAGCCTCGGCCTGCCGCTCAACACCGCCTATTCGCGCCTGCGGCTGGCCCGGAGGGACTTCAACGAAGCGGTCGCAAGGCTGCAGAGGGAGTGCGCCTGATCATGCCCCTGGACGATCGCCAGACCGAGCCCCTGAGCGATGCCGCCAGCGCGCTGCTGAAGGCCGAGCAGAGCAGGCCTGACCCGGCGCCGCAGTTCGGCGAGGCGGTTTGGAATCGGCTGGCGCTCACGGTAGGGCTCGAGCCAATGGCGCAGGCCTCACCTCCTGCGCCGGCCCCGGCGACTCCGGCGGCGGGCTTGTTGTCCAAAGTCCTGGCGGGAAGCCTGATCGCCGCCCTGGGGGCAGCAGCGGGCGGGGGCGCGGTCTATGTCTGGATGGACGGTCGCGCCGGGCGCGCGGGGCCGTCGGGCGCGGTCGAGCCACCCGCGCCGGCGGTCGTCCAGGAGCGCGCGGCGCGGCGGTCCGAGGGAGCGGGCCCTGTGGACCGAGCGCTGAGCGTGCGCGAAGAGCTCCAGCCCCAGCCGGTCGAAAGCCTGCCCCCGCGCGAGGGAGCGCTGTCGGTGGAGCCGGGAACCGGCGCGCCGCTGCCGATACCCGGTTCGAGCCCCGGCAAACAGACCGTGCCGCGCGCAGCGCCGGCGGGCCCGGCGAACGAACCCGCGGCACCGCAAGAGGCACCTTGGGCGTTCACCAAGTCGATCTCGGCCGAGGAGCCGGTGCTGCTGCAGCGGGCGCGAACCGCGCTGGCGCGCGGCGAGGCGCGCGAAGCGCTGGCGCTCCTCGACGACCACCAGCGCCTCTTCCCCGGCGGCCAGCTCATCGAGTCGCGCGAGGCGCTGCGCATCGAAGCGCTGGCGGCGGCGGGAGAATCGGCCCGCGCCAGGGCTCTCGCCGACGAGTATCGCCGGCGCTTCCCGCACAGCGTCTTCCTGCCCGTCGTCAACCGCGCCGCGGCCGGGAAGTAAAGGGGCGCCGCAAGGCCTCGGGCCGCGACGGCTCGATGGCGCCTGCAGCGGGCCTGCGGCCGCAAGAAAATGACGCGGCCCGTGACGGAACCGCGGGCTCGTCCCAATAACCAGAGTGGGGGCAACAAGAACGGGCCCCAAGCACCTTTGGCCAGGAGTCGATCCGATGAACCGCTACCTCATGCTCACGCTGGCAGCCACGCTTCTTGGCGGCTGTGCGACCACCCGGAGCGTTCGCGGCGAATACGCCGATCCCGAAGTCATCGAGATCCTCTCCGACAGGTTCAGCGAGAACGATCTGCAGCTCATCGCCAACCGGATGGCCGAGTCGCTGGCGCAAGCGCCGTTCTTCGCCAACAGGGAGGCGCCGCCCCGACTGCTCGTTGGAAAGATCGCCAACCGCACCGGCGAGCAAGTCGACACCGACATGCTTGCCGAGCGGATTCAGGTCGCGCTGGTCAAGAGCGGGCGCTTCGAGCTCTTCGACGAGAGGACCCGGTTGGCCCTGGCCCAGGAGTACGACTACCAGACCTCCGGCTACGTCGATCCAGGGCAAGCCAAGGCGCCGGGCGCTCAGATCGCCGCCGACTACGTGCTGATCGGGTCGCTCTCGGCGATCGTCCAGGCCAGCGGCAGCGACAAGATGACCTACTACAAGATGTCGATGAGCGTCTCCGAGCTGGCCACCGGCATCATCCGCTGGGCGGACGACAAGGAGATTCGCAAGAAGTACGAGATCTCCGGCATCTCCCCGGGCACCTCCAAGGCGATCAAGGGCGTGGGCTTGGGGCTCGGGATAAGCGCGATGGTGGCGGGCACCGGCTTGATCGTCGCCGGCCTGGCGGCGTACGAGGACGCCTCCTGGCACCTCGAGGAGTATGACTGCACCAATTCTCTTGGCGACCCTTGGCGGTGCACCAAGAGGGTCAACGACCCCGAGGTGCCGGTGAACACGACGCTGGTCCTGGCCGGCTGCGGCGCGTTGGTCGGAGGCCTGATCACCACCATCGTCGTCCCCAGGCTGGTGCCGAGAGGCGACCCGCGGTTGGCGAGCGTGCAGCTCTACCCGCTGCGCGGCGGTGGGGGCATGTCGCTCGGGTTCTCGTTCTAGGCCGTAGTGTCCGTCACCCGGGGCCCGGACCGCGGGCCCGAGGAGGAGTCATGGGAAGGCATCGGACTGTCGTATCGCTCATCCTCGCGAGTCTCGTGCTGACGAGCGCTCGGTCGGCGCTGGCCCTGGAGCGCGCGCGCACCGACGGGCCCCCGGGGTCGGAGATTGGCGCCGGGGGCTACGTGCGGCCCGGCGGAGACCGGTTCTCGGTCGGAGTCGACTGGGGCGCCTCGCTGGCCAAGGGCGACTGCGCTCCTCCTATCCTGCTCGGCCTCAAGCTCGCCTACTGGTCGGACGACTGGTTCCAGGTCGAGGCCTCTGGGACCTACCTCTTCGAGAACGAGAGCCTGGAGCTGCTCGTCGGCCCCCGCTTCCGCACCTCCCCTTTTCGCCGGGTGGGCCTGAGCGTCGGCTTGAAGGGCGGCGCGATTCTCTTGCCCTATCGCGAAGAGCGCTTCGTCTACCGCCCGCTCTTCGCCTTAAGCCCGCAGATAGGCCTGGACATGCTGGTGAGAGACTGGGGCGTGCTCGACCTGACCTATGCCCTGGACCTCGACGCCTTCCGCCTCAGCCCGGCGGCCCATCGCCTCTTCATGACCCTCGGATACAGGTTCTAAGCCATGAAAACGAACTTGCTGGTTGCCGCAATCCTCCTCCAGTCCTCCCTGGCTCTCGCCCAAGCCTCGAGCGCCTCCTATCCGTCGCAGGCCTTCTCGCAGAAGCGCTTCCCCGAGGGGAGGTCCGAGACGATCAACATCGTCGAGTGGACCGCCAACGATCTGCCGAAGGTCTATCAGCGCTCCGAGCAACTGCCGCTGACCGACGCCGACCTCGTCAAGCTGAGCAACGCCGGGTTCGACCCGGCGCGGATCGTCGCGATGATCGAAGAGCGCCGCTGCGCTTGCGATGCGTCGGCCGACGGGTTGGTCGCCCTCAAGCGGCAGAAGGTGAGCGAGGAGGTCCTCTCCGCGGTCTCGCTGCACGCGCTGAAGCCGAACCGCTCGCTGACCCTCCTCGTGACCCTCGACTTCATCGACCCCGCGCGGCCGGCCGACGGGTCGCCTGTCGCTGCGTCGCGCTCGAGCGCGCCTCGCGACTCCTTTCTCTACTTCTTCGTCGACGACGGCCCGCTCACCCGGGTCTTCCAGGCCGACGTCGCGGCACTGCTCGCGCAGCAGAGGCGACTGCCCGCGATGGTCGACCGGACCGACCCGTTGCTGACGCGGCAGGTGCGGCGCGTCCAGATCGCCGGTGAGATTCCGCTCAAGACCTACGGCGAGCACACGCTCTACGTGACCAGCGGCGCCCGCGCGACCGTTGGCCACCCGGCGATGCTGGTCGACGCCGAGCGCAATCGCGGCCAGGCCTACTTCTTCGACTACCCGGCCGCGTCGCTGCAGGCCGTCTGCAGGCTCTCGGTCAGCTACCGGCGCGACCCGTTGCTCGCCGACAAGTGGAGCTTTGCGGGCAGCAGCTTCGAGTGCGAGTTCAACTGAGCCGGCCTCCGGCAACGCGGTCGGGACAGAGGTTGGGCTGCTCCGACTGCCTGAACCGGCGGCTCAAAGGGCTGTCCGCGTTTCGCCGTGGAGTTCGCCGGTCGACCGCCGCAAGTCGACCACCTCCTGGCCGCTGCCGGAGCTGCGCAGCGGTCCGGAGGGATGACTCGCTCGGCACGGCGAGGCCTCCGCAGAATCCGTCGGGTTCATGCGCCGCGCACTCGGCCTCCGTAGTCGCGACCTCGCCGAGTTGCTCGACGTGTCGCCAGAGACGGTCTCGCGTTGGGAGAACGCGACGGGGCCGGTCGATTGAGGCGCCGCCGTGCTGCTGGCGGCGATGGTCCTGGACCGCTTGGAGGGGCGGACGACGACGCTCGACCGTCTCAAGGCACTGCTCGAGGCCAAGCCTCTCCCGCAGCTCGTGCGCCTGGAGATGGCCGAGGGTTTTGGTCGACGGGGCTCGGTGGATTGAGCGCTACTCGTCCGCGTGGTTCGAGCTGCCAGGGCGTTGAGCGAGGGCCTCGACGAGGCACTGGCTCACCCGGATCACCTTCAACCTCCACTACACCGCGCGCTTGCGAAACCGCATCGTCGCCACGAAGAGGATCCCCACGCCGAAGACGAGCAGCGCCACGAGCTGTGTCCACAGGTCGCTCCATCCGGCGCCCTTGAGCAGGTTGGCCCGGAGCACCTCGACGTAGTAGCGGAGCGGATTGAGGTAGGTCACCGCCTGCAACCACAGGGGCATGCTGCGAATCGGCGTCATCACTCCCGAGAGCAGGATGGCCGGCATGGCGAAGAGGAACCCGCCGAGGAAGGCCTGCTGCTGCGTCTTGCTTATGGTCGAGATGAGCAGGCCGACTCCGAGCGTGGAGAGCAGGTAGACGAAGGTCGCCGCGGCGAGCAGGGCCCTGCTGCCTCGAATCGGCAGGTCGAAGACATAGGCGCCGATGGCGAGCGCGAGCGCCACGTCGAGAAAGCCGATGACGACGTAGGGCAGCAGCTTGCCGAGCAGCAGCACCGACGGCCTTATCGGCGTCACGAGCACCTGCTCGAGCGTGCCCATCTCGCGTTCGCGCGCCAGGCCCATGGCGGTGACGATGGTGGTCACGATGATCACCAGCATCGCCATGACCCCGGGGATCATGAACGGCGGGGAGTCGAGGCCGGGGTTGAACCAGATGCGCGGGACGAGCGAGATTCCGCCGCTCGCGGTGGCGGGTCGCGTGGCCTGTTGGGCCAGGCGCGCACGCAGCAGGTCGCCGCTCACCTCGGCGAAGTAGCCGGCGACGGCCGCTCCGGCGACGGTCGCGCGGTTGGGATCGGTGCCGTCGATGACCACCTGCACGTGCGCGGTCTCGCCGCGGGCGAGGTCTCGGGAGAAGCCCTTGGGGAGGATGATCGCGGCCGCGGCGTCGCCGTTGACCAGCGCGGCGTCGGCTTCGGCGACTGGCATCGGGCCGGCCCCGCTTACCCCGAGCCTGTCGAGGGGCGCGGGCCCCTCGGCTCCGGGGCTCCCGCTGGTCGCCCCTACGCTCGGGGTGACCGGGGGTGGAGCCACGTTGGCGGAGCTGGAGCTCCGCCGTCCATTTCTGCTCCCGCCTCCATCCTCGCTCTTGCCTCCCTTCACCCACCGCAGCGTTCCGTCCGCCATCAGCCCGCGGGCGTGCTCGCGGCTCTCGGAGGTCTGGTCCCCGTCGACGACGACCGTCGGCACGCGGTCGACCTTGAAGTCCACGGCATAGCCGAACACCAGGAGCTGCAGCAGCGGCCCGCCGAGCAGCATCACCAGCATCCGCTTGTCGCGCGCGGTCTGCAGCGTCTCCTTGCGGACCACCGCCAGGAACTGCGTTCTTCGACTCGGGCGCCGGGGCATCGCGTCTCTCCTCATGCCAGCTTGCGCCGGAAGCGCGCGGTCGAAATGCCGAGGACGGCGACGGCGAAGATGGTCAGCGCGACGAGGTCGCCCCAGATCGCTTCGAGCCCGACACCCTTGAGCATCAGGCCTCGCAACGCGTTCACCAGGTAGCGCGCGGGGATGACGTGCGAGAGCCACTGCAGCACCCGCGGCATGTTCTCGATGGGGAAGACGAAGCCCGAGAGCAGCAGCGAGGGCAGCAACGAGCTGAAGGCTCCGGCCTGCGTGGCGACGAGCTGGTTGCGGGTGACGACCGAGATCAGCAGGCCTTGCCCGAGCATGCCGACCAGGAAGAGCATTCCGGCGAGGAAGAGCAGCGGCAGGCTGCCGAGGATGGGCACGTCGAAGGCCCAGGTCCCGAAGGCGAGGACGAGCAGCATCTGCAGGCAGCCGAGCGCGAGGTACGGCAGCAGCTTGCCGAGGATGATCTCGATCCCGCTGACGGGCGAGGCGAAGAGCTGCTCCATCGAGCCGCGCTCCCACTCGCCGGCGATGGCGAGCGCGGTCAGCAGCACGGCGGCGATGGCGAGCAGGTACGCGGTCAGCCCGGGCACGAAGAAGAAGGCCGACTTGAGCGACGGGTTGAAGCGGGTCCAGACCCGCACCTCGAGCGGCGGGGCCACGCCGTCGAGGGGGCTCAGCTTTACGTTGAGCGCACGCGCGAGCGCTTCGGACTTGGAGAGGAGCTGGTTGGCGATGACTCCGTCGGCGCCGTCCACGGCGAGCTGCAGCTCGACCGCGGTGCCACGGAGCAGATCGCGTCCGGCCCCGGCGGGGACGGTGAGCACGCCGAGCACCTCGCCTCGCTGCACGAGCCGCTCGGCCTCCTCGGCGTTCGCAGGCCGCGCCGCGACCTCGAGCTCGCCCGAGGCGGTGAAGCCGCGCACCAGCTCGCGTGACTCGGAGCTCTGGTCGAGGTCGACGACGGCGATGGGGAGGTGGTCGGTGTCGAAGCTGACGCCGTAGCCGAAGACGAGCAGCAGCACGACCGGCATCACCAGCGCGAGGTAGAGAGTGCGCGGGTCGCGCCGGATGTGGAGGGTCTCCTTGGCGGCCATCGCGCCGATGCGCGTGAAGAAGCGCGAGACGGGGTTCATGCGCCGTCCTCCTCCTTCTTCGCGGAGCGGCCGACGACGGCGAGGAAGACGTCCTCGAGCGTCGGATCGATGGGCTCGACCTCGACCTGGTGCCCGGCCGCGCCCGCCGCCGCGCGCAGCGTTTGCGCCTCGCAGCGTCCAGGCTCGGCGCGCACGTGCAAGCCCGCGCCGAAGGGCTCGACGTTGCGCACCCCGGCCACCTGCCGCAGCGGGCCGCTCGCCCGCGCGGCGTTGGGCCCGCGGACTGCAAACATGCGGTCGGGCACGTGCGTGCGCTTGAGCTGCGCCGGGGTGTCGAGCGCGACGAGCCTGCCGTCGACCATCAGCCCGATGCGGGCGCAGTACTCGGCCTCGTCGAGGTAGTGCGTGGTGACGAAGACGGTGGTGCCGCCGCGCGACAGCTCGCGGATGAGCTTCCAGAAGATTCGCCGCGCGGTGGGGTCGACGCCGGCGGTCGGCTCGTCGAGGAAGACGATCTCGGGCTGGTGGAGCACCGCGCAGCCGAGCGCGAGCCTCTGGCGGATGCCGCCGGGCAGCGAGCCGGTCTGCGCGTCGCGCACCTCGGCGAGGCCGCTCAACTCGAGGACCTCCTCGGTGCGGCGGCGCAGCGCGCGGCCGGAGAGACCGTAGGCGCCGCCGAAGAAGGCGAGGTTCTCGGCGACGGGCAGGTCGAGGTAGAGCGAGAACTTCTGCGACATGTAGCCGATGGAGGCCTTGACCGCCTCGGGGTCCTCGGCGACCGAGTGGCCGGCGACGGTGGCGGTGCCGGAGGTCGGCTCGAGCAGGCCGCAGAGGATGCGGATGGTGGTCGACTTGCCGGCGCCGTTGGCCCCGAGGTAGCCGAAGATCTCCCCGCGCTCGACCTCGAAGGAGACGTCGTCGACGGCGACGAAGGTGCCGAAGCGCTTCTTGAGGTGGCGGGCGACGATGGCGGGCGCGCTCATGCTTCTCCCTGCGCGATCCGCGCGAGGAAGAGATCCTCGAAGTCGGGCGCCGCGGGCTCGAGCCGCGCGCCGAGCTCGGCGAGCGCCTTCGCGACCGCGCCGGCGCCCCCCGGGGTGACGACGATGCGCAGGGTCGCGCCCGCGGGCGAGGCGGCCCTCACCTCGGTCAACTCCTCCAGGCGTGCGTCGACCGCGTCGCGATCGCCGCCCTGGACCTCGAAAGTCTCGTGGTCGAAGTCGCGCAGCAGCGCCTTGGGCTCGCCCTCGAGCAGCAAGCGGCCGCGGTGGATGAGCCCGACGCGCCCGCAGCGTTCGGCCTCGTCCATGTACGGGGTCGAGATGAGCACGGTCATGCCCTCGGCGACGAACTCGTGCAGCAGCGCCCACAGCTCGCGCCGGCTCACCGGATCGACGCCGTTGGTCGGCTCGTCGAGCAGCAGCACCTCGGGCTCGTGGAGCAGAGCGCAGGCGAGGGCGAGCTTCTTGTACATGCCGCCGGAGAGCGCCTCGGCGCGGCGATCGACGAATGGCCCGAGCCGGGCGATGCCGAGGAGGCGCTCGGAGCGCTCGCGGAAGAGCTTCTCGGGCAGGCAATAGAGGCGGGCGAAGAAGCGCAGGTTCTCGCCGACCGAGAGGTCGCGGTAGAGGCTGAACTGCTGGGGCATCAGCCCGAGTGACTCGCGCATCGCCGAGCCGCCCTTGCGCGAGCTGCGGCCGAGGACCCGGGCCTCGCCGGCATCGGCGTCGAGCAGGCCCGCCAGCGCGCGGATGGCGGTGGTCTTGCCCGCGCCGTCGGGGCCGACCAGGCCGTAGAGCTCGCCGCGGGCGACCTGGAAGCTCAGGCCGCGCAGGGCCTCGGTCTGGCCGAAGCGGCGATGCAGGCCCTCGGCTTCCAGGGCGATGGAGGGCGGAGCGTCGGGAGTGGAGGATGAAGTGGACGGCGGAGCTCCAGCTCCGCCAGGAGTGGAGGATGAAGTGGACGGCGGAGCTCCAGCTCCGCCGGGAGAGGAGGATGACGTGGAGGGCGGAGCTCCAGCTCCGCCAGGAGAGGAGGATGAGGTGGACGGCGGAGCTCCGGCTCCGCCACGCCCTTGAGAGTGCCCCGTGTTCGCCTTGGCGGAGCTGGAGCTCCGCCGTCCATCCTCCCGAGCGGAGCTGGAGCTTTGCCCTCCGGCCGCCTGGTGGGCTTCCCGGGGCTCCATCACCTCTCCGTCCCCGGCAGCGTGACCTGCACCGGCATGCCCGGCCGCAGCTTCAGCTCGGGGTTCGGCACCACGACTTCGATGGGGAAGACGAGCCGGTCGCGGTCGGTGCGCGTCTGGATGTTGCGCGGGGTGAACTCGGCGCGGAGCGCGACGGTGCGCACGATGCCCTTGAACGGCGTGCCGGGATAGGCGTCGGCCTCGACCAAGGCCTGCGCGCCGGGCTTGGCCGCGGCGATCTCCGCGTTGGGCAGATAGAAGGTCGCCTTCACCTCGCTCAGATCGACGAGCTTCACCAGGACCGCCCCGGGGCCGACGAGCTCGCCGACCTCGAAGGGGAGCTGCTCGACCATCGCGTCGCGGGGCGCGCGGATCTCGCACTCGGCGCGCATCAGCTCGGCGCGCGA
>ENA-UOOR01002370-UOOR01002370.1-fermentation-metagenome-genome-assembly--contig:-NODE-2370-length-19131-cov-8.056406_pt1 | contig 19131 bp, 13 predicted proteins | sample MGYA00245780_ERZ724029 | MGnify/ENA primary metagenome ERZ724029 (study PRJEB28704, sample SAMN03018315) | fermentation metagenome | biome: anthropogenic terrestrial biome; feature: soil; material... | reverse complement strand
TATCATTTGTCGAAATCATAGGATAGACTTTGCCCATGTGTGAACAGTAACATTTAGAGACAGTGAAGGAAATCATCTGGAAATCACAGCACCGGTTGAGTAGGATCGGCAGCGTATTAATTGAGAACGGAAAACAAAGTATGAATTATTACATAGCAGCTCCGGTTGAAAGAATTTCATTCTTTCAGCCTTTGAAAGGAGCATGGTTATAAAAGTGAAAGAACCCTCTTAGGCAGAATAAAATCAGCCTAAGGGGTTCTTTTGAAATAGTATTATAGTGGATCTATCCAGCCATCCTACCTGGTAGCGCCTATAAGCAGTTTGGTTTGATATGTCTTAGGAAGAGTGGTTTGGAACTGCCATAATTTTACATACATAATGTAGAATGTAACCGGTTGTAATAATTATACATTAGTAAATGTGCACAAAAAAACAACATATTTTTTGTGGTTGAAACCGGTTGCAATAATTTTATTCACTGGTATAATGAAAAGATAGAGGGGAGAGTAGTAAAAAGCAACATAAAATGAGATTAAAAATGAACAGGAAGACTTGAGGTATAACAAAAATGCATAGAAATTATGTTTTGGCAATTTTGATCTTCTGTCTGATGATACTGTGCGTGGCATGTACAGATACAGAGACAGTTAAACCGGAAGCTCTTAAGCAGTACGAAAGTGATAAGAACGAAACGGTGGAGCTGACACAGGTATCCTTGATTCAAAATGATTTCATTGTCTACTTTGTCAATTGTGCCGCCGGAAAGGTAACTGAAGCTGATGCAGGAGATATCATGGGGCTTTACCAATCGGTAACGGACCAGAGGTACGGTGAAGATTCTGGGACCGGGATGCTGTGGGGCTATCAGGAGAAATCCTATATGGCAGCGGACGGAGATCTTAATTCTTTGAATAAACTGGATACGAAATGGGTGATAAAAGAGGGTACAGATATTATTCCGGAGGAAACCGGTTTCTATTATGATTTTAGTGTTCCACCGGGGGAATATGAGGTAATCTGCGGTTTTTATGATCCTTTCAGTGCAAGACCAGTCTCTGTCCGAGCGGAAGACGAGCAGGTAATTGTTGACCAGAAGATACTGAAGTACAAACTTACGCAGACTTCTTTTCTTCAGCAGGTATCGGACGGGGTTCTTAATCTTCTTATTTACAATCCGTCAAGCGGTGATGAAGTAATGAAGGATCCCGTGCTTAGCTACATCATTATCCGTGCTGTCCCGGATTATGATGAAGGGTTATTAAGTAATTTAATTGATACGGCATCTTTCGATGATACGGAGCTGGAAGAATACACCACCGCTTCCAAAGAAAGATATCAGACAGCATACAGGGAAGCGAAAATAACTCTTAGGAAAGCAGATCCTTCCCGGCAGGATTATAAGAACAGTTATCTAAAACTTAAGGAGGTATACGATACTATGATCAAGAAACCATATTATACAACCTTTCGTCCCGGACAGGTATGGAAGGATACGGAGGATAATTTAATTCAGGCTCATGGCGGTCAGGTTCAGCGGCTTACCGTGAAGGAGAAACATACCGGGAAAATGGTTGAGAAATGGTGGTGGGTCGGCGAAGACAAAACCCAAGGCTGCCGCGGCGGAATCTGTGCGTACAGTTCGGATGATTTGTACAATTGGACCTTCGAAGGCGTCGTTATGAGAAATGTTTCCTCAAGGAAGCAATTAGAGGAAGAAGAGTATTTTAAGAAACTATATGCCGATTATACTTCAGAGCAGTTGGATAAGGTATATACCTGTATCAATGATTCAACCTCCATTATTGAACGTCCGAAGATGATCTATTGTAAGGAAACCGGCCAGTATGTGATCTGGTTTCATGCAGACGGTCCGACGAAATCCAACCATTCCAATTATGCAGCAGCCAGTGCCGGTGTGGCTGTCAGTGATACACCCTATGGACCCTTTCGATTTATCAACCGTTACCGTTTGAACACCTGTCCGGAGGATCAGGAGGATAAATATCCAAAGAGTAAGGGTATGGCAAGAGATATGAACCTGTTTGTAGATGATGACGGAACAGCTTATATTATCTATTCCAGTGAAGAAAATCTGACCCTGTACATATCAAAATTGAATTTCTCCTATACCTACCTTGCAGCGGATCCAAAGGAAGCAGTTTACGGAGTCGATTTTATCCGTATCTTTCCTGGAGCGCAAAGAGAGGCACCGGCGGTATTTAAGAGGAATGGAAAATACTATATGATGACCTCCGGTTGTACCGGCTGGGCTCCTAACCCGGCAAAGATGTTTATGTCAGATTCTATGCTGGGTACATGGGTGGATAAAGGGGATCCCTGTATCGACGATACGAAGAGGACCACATTTGATTCGCAGAGCACTTGTATCTTCCTTGCAGATGAGGAGAAAAAGATCTATGTCTATATGGGTGACCGATGGAACAATGAGAATTTAGCTGATTCGAGATATCTATGGTTACCGTTAAACTTTGATGAAGAGGGTAATGCCAGTCTTACTTATACTAATGAGTGGAAGCTGCCATAATGAGCGTGGCAGGAAAGAGGTGGGTTATGAGGAAAACGGAATGCAGAAAGAAAGTCTGGGGGATCACAGGTGCATTAGTTTTACTGCTGACTATCATCAATCCGGGGATCGCCGGAGCAAAGGAAGTGACTAAGTCAGATATATTCACTTCGGAGGTAGAGGATAATACGGATCTGCTATCGATGATTCACGATACCATTTCTTATGAAGAGTATTTGAATGATCACACATTAGCAGCACATCCGACGAAGGAAATCGTAATTGACGGCGGGAGCTTTATAGATGCTTCCCCAGGCTTTAAGATGGTAGACAATTATCAGGGACTTAAGGGAAGCACAGTTCTTACCTTGGAGGAAGGAGAGGTATCCTGGAACGTGGATGTGCCGGAGGAAGGCTTTTATAATATAAAGCTTCTCTATTTTCCGACCAAAGGAAAAAATAATGTAATAGAACGTATGTTATACATTAACGGAGAGATTCCCTTTCAAGGTGCCAAGTACTTAGAGTTTGCCAGAAGGTGGACGGATGCTCAAACGATCTTGCGTGATTCCAGAGATAATGATGTCCGTCCCAAATTGAAAGAGACTCCGACGTGGATGGAAGCCTATTGTAAGGATAGTGAGGGCTATTATACCAAGGCATATGATTTCTATTTTCACAAAGGGGCCAATACAATAACCTTATCCTCTACAAAGGAGCCTATGGCAGTTGGGAAGATTATACTGACTCAGGAACCGGAGCTTCCTTCCTATAAGGAATACATAGCAGACTATCCTGACCGTGCTGTCAGTATGTCAGAACCGATCAAGCTTCAGGGAGAAGAGGCGGTTTATAAATCCGATTCTACCCTATACCCAATTCCGGATCGGACCTCACCCCTTACCGAGCCATATAGTGCCTCCAAGATGAGGCTGAATGTCATTGGCGGTTCCAATTGGCGAATCGTCGGTCAGAGTATTACCTGGGAAGTCGAGGTACCCGAGGATGGGCTGTATGAGATTGATGTGAAATACCGCCAGAATATAAAGGCAGGAGTAACCGTAGTACGGTCCCTGCTGATTGATGGAAGGACCCCTTTTCAGGAGGCAGAGGAACTACGCTTCTATTATAAAAATGACTGGCAGATTAGTCCCCTGGGCAAAGAAGACCTGCCTTACCGGTTTTACCTGGAGAAGGGAAAACACACGCTTACCCTGGAGGTTGGCCTTGGCAGAGAAATGTCAGAGATATTAAATCTGACAAGCAAAAGCATTTCAGAATTGAACACGGCATACCGCCAGCTGCTGATGGTAATTGGCAGTTCTCCGGATACCTTAAGGGACTACCAGCTTGAGACAAAAACACCGGAAGCACTTAAGATACTTGAGGAGCAATACCATGTGATGGAAGAGATATCAAAACGTGTTGACAGCTATGCAAAGGTCTCCAAGGGAAGCCAGTCGGCAGTGATTGATAATCTTCTGCACCATCTAAAGATTATGTATACCAATCCGGAGACGATTGCAAAACAATGGAGCACTTTTAAGGATAATATCGTGGCACTCGGTTCCTTTGAGCTTAGTATGAGGGAGCAGCCGCTGGAAATTGACTATTTACTGATCAATACTCCGGAAGCAGAGCTCCCGAAAGTAAAGGCAGGCTTTTTTGCACGGCTGCTTCATGAAGTTAAAGCTTTCTTTGCAAGTTTCTTTGAGGATTATGATAATATCGGCGAGATATATGAGGGTGAGGCACTGGATGTCTGGATTTTGGCAGATGCCTCCAATGTTACAAGTATGACGGGCGGTGGGCGTGATCAGGCAACTGTGATCAAGAATCTGGTGGATAATTACTTCATTCCAGCGCACAATATTCCGGTTAATGTAAAGCTTGTGAATAAGGATGTCTTGCTGTCAGCGACATTGGCGGGAAAAGGCCCGGATGTAGCACTCAATGTAGCGGGGAGGGATCCTGTCAATTATGCACTGCGTAATGCGGTTACCGACCTTACAAAGTTTGAGGATTTTGATGAGGTAAAGGGGTGGTTTCTTGACGATGCCTTTACACAGTTTACCTTTCAGAATGGAATTTATGGCCTTCCACAGACCATGTCCTTCCATGTGATGTTCTATCGGGCAGATATTCTTAAGGATCTTGGCTTAAAGATACCGACCACCTGGGAAGAGTTTTACGAGTGTCTTGCCGTAATACAAAAGAGCAATATGAACGTGGGAATTGCTCCGGATTGGACGACCTACGCGATGTTTCTCTACCAGCATGGGGGTCAGTATTATACGGAGGACGGAACCGCAAGCGGTCTTGATACCGAAGCCGCAGTCAAGAGCTTTCAGCAATGGGCTGGCAATTATGTAAATTATAGTCTGCCTGTAAGTTTTGATTTTCCGAACCGGTTCCGAACCGGTGAGATGCCTCTTGGCATCTGTGATTATACGACCTATAACTATTTGTCGGTGTTCGCGCCTGAGATTAAGGGTCTATGGGGATTCACCATGGTTCCCGGTTATGTTGATGGCGAGGGTAACATAGACCACAGTGTATCTGCGTGGGAGTCGGCCTCCATCATCATGGCTACCTCGGATCAGAAAGAGGAGGCATGGGAGTTCTTGAAGTGGTGGATGAGCGGCCAGACACAGACGGATTACGGCAATGAAATGGAGAATATTCTTGGAATTTCGGGACGTGTGGCGACAGCGAACCGGGAGGCACTTGTGAATCTTCCCTGGTCCAATGCCGACTATCGTCAGCTTGTAGCGCAGCTTAACTGGGTGAAAGCATTGCCGGAGGTTCCGGGAGGCTACTTTACGGAACGTCATATTAAGAATGCTTTCTATACCGTCTATAACAACAAAGAGGATCCGCGGGAAACCCTGCAGGATTATGCTAAGACCATTAACAATGAGATCGAGAACAAGCGCAAGGAATTTGGCCTTGATACGGGAATAAAGGGGGGAAGATAATGAAAAAAGAAGCGGTTTTGATGAAGCAGGATAATCCGAGGTTTTTTCCCGTTTTAATAAAGTATATACGGGTTAGGGGTTCTGCTCTTTGGAGTTCCATAAAAAGACATAAGATTTCCTATTTGTTTATCGCACCGTTCTGCCTGCTGTTCCTTGTGTTTTACCTGATACCGGTGATTACCTCCATTGGTCTTAGCTTTACCTATTACAATATACTTGAAAAACCAAGCTTTATCGGGTGGCAGAACTATATTAACCTGTTCTTTGCGGATGAAGTATTCCTTACTGCGGTAAAAAACACCTTCCTATTCGCAGTTATAACAGGACCAATTGGATATTTTATGGCATTATTTATTGCCTGGATGATCAATGATCTTAAGCCGAAGGTACGTGCATTTTTAACGCTGATATTTTATGCGCCGACCATATCGGGGCAGGCATTCATCGTGTGGAAATATATATTCTCCAGTGACAGCTATGGACTTGCAAATGGCTGGTTAATGAAGCTTGGGATTATCTATAATGCGAAGCCGTGGTTTGAGGATAGCAAATATATCATGCCGATTTTGATTATCGTTGTGTTATGGATGAGTATGGGAACCGGATTCTTATCCTTTATCGCAGGACTTCAAAATGTGGATCGTTCGCTATATGAGGCAGGATATGTGGATGGTATTAAGAACCGTTTTCAGGAGCTGTGGTTTATCACCCTGCCGGCAATGAAGGAGCAGCTGATGTTCGGTGCAGTTATGACCATTACCGCCTCCTTTGCAATTCATGATCAGCTGGCGGCACTGGCGGGATTTCCGAGTGTCAATTATGCAGCGCATACGGTAGTTTCACATCTGATCGACTATGGTACGATACGGTTTGAAATGGGCTATGCCTCGGCAATTGCGACCCTGCTCTTTATGGTAATGATCCTATGCAATAAATTAGTTCAGTTTTTATTAAGAAAGGTAGGGTCTTGATCCAATGGTATTATTTCAGCATAAAAAGAGAAAAAAACCGAACCATTCCAGAGGCGGGGACTTTGTAAGTATTTTAATTTTGCTTTTATTTGGCTCCTTTATGGCACTTCCTTTGGTGCTGGCGATCAGTAACTCACTAAAACCATTGGAGGAACTATTTGTCTTTCCGCCGCGGTTTATTGTAAGAAATCCGACCCTTGATAATTTTCATGATGTATTTGTGCTGATGGTCGGATCCTGGGTTCCGTTTTCCAGATATATTTTCAATACGGTTTTTATAACCGTTATTGGTACGGTAGGCCATTTGCTGATTGCCAGTCTGTGTGCCTTTGCTTTGGCAAAGCATAAATTCCCGGGAAGAAAGCTCATCTTTGCAATTATTGTTACAGCTCTTATGTTCTCAACCCATGTAACGGCTATCCCGAATTATCTGATTATGTCAAAGATAGGCTGGCTGGACAGTTATCTTGCTCTGATTGTACCTGCGATTGCCAAGCCGCTGGGTCTGTTCCTGATGAAGCAGTTTATGGAACAAATACCGGATTCCCTGCTGGAAGCGGGTAGAATTGATGGAGCCAGTGAATTTACAGTCTTCTTAAAAATTGGTATGCCACAAGTAAAACCTGCCTGGCTGACCTTGATCATTTTCAGCTTTCAGGATTTGTGGAATTTACAGGGTTCCACTTATATTTACAGTGAAGAGCTGAAGACTCTGCCGTATGCACTGTCACAGATTTCAGCGGGAGGGATCTCACGGGCAGGAGCAACGGCTGCGGTAACAGTAATTATGATGATCGTTCCAATTACAATTTTTATCATAAGTCAAAGTAATATTATAGAAACCATGGCATCCTCAGGTATTAAGGAATAGGAAGGAGTGGAAGGAATGTCATTGAAATTCAAATACAGGATAATTCTATCCGCTCTTGCAATCCTTTTATCTGCTACTGTTTTGGTAAGTGGGAATACGAAGGTGGCATACGCGGATGTCCCTTATGAGACCTATAGCTATAATTTTTGGGGCGATGATGTACTGCAGCCTCATGCATATCTATATAGCAAAACAATAAGCAGTAAGGATTTTAAGAAAGCACTCAGCTATCCTCAGGATATGTTTTACTTCGAGGATGCGTTATATATTGCGGACACCAATAACTCAAGAATTCTTAAACTGTCACTTGAGGGGCAGGTTCTGATGGAGATTACCTGTGCGGATGGGGCAGAGGATCTGCTCAATAAACCGCAGGGAGTGTTTGTGAATACGGATGGGAATATCTATGTTGCGGATACGGATAACAGCAGAATCGTAGAGTATTCACCGGAGGGTCGCTTCCTGCGCAAGATCGGTCGGCCGGAATCGGATTTGATTACAGATACGCAGGAGTATAAACCGACAAAAGTGGTAGTTGATAAAGCCGGCAGGATTTATGCAATCGCCTATGGCATTAACATGGGTCTGGTGGAGTTCAATCATAACGGCGAATTCCAGGGCTTTATGGGCGCTGCCAAAGTAAGTATCCGTGCCTTTGATTATATCTGGAAGAATTATTTTTCCACAAAGGAACAGCGCGCCAGAATGCAGACTTTTGTTCCTACAGAATACAGTAGTATCTTTGTGGACAATGAGAACTTCATCTTCGCAACGATAAGTAATCTTTCTGAGGAAGATTACATGGAAGGAGCGGATACCGTACGCAGACTGAATCCTACGGGAACGGATATCCTGCGAAGGCTTGGAAATTATCCGATTATCGGCGATCTTTATTCCACGGCGGATTCAAACTGGTCGGTATTTTCGGATATCTATGCCACGGATTACGGCTGCTATTTTATATTGGATAGTGCAGGAGGCAAGATATTCGCTTATGATTATGATGGAAATAATCTGTTCTGCTTTGGCAAAACCGGCAGTAGAGAAGGTACGGTGCAGAATCCGTCAGCTCTGACGCTTAGTGATAATCATGATAAAATTTTTGTACTGGATTCCATCCAGGGTAACATTTTAACCTTTGATATCACAGAGTATGGCAAGCATCTGCTGATGGCTATGAAGACAAATTACATAGGGGATTCCGAAACTGCTACCAGGGAGTGGCAGGAGGTATTGAAAGCAAATGCAAATTATGAGCTTGCCTATATTGGTCTTGGTAAGGCTTATTTAAAGAATGGTGAATATAAGAAGGCAATGGATTATTTCAAATTAGGCAATAGCAGAAAGTATTATACGAAAGCCTTTTATTATTATCGTAAGATGGTAATGGAGGAGAACTTCGGAAAGATCATGACTTTTATCATTATAACGGCAGTACTGATTCTAATTTTCGTATGGATCAAAAGAATTCGAAGATGGGTAGGTGAGGTTCGATGCAGTATGTCAAAACATTAAAATATGTGTTTCATGTGATTTTCCGTCCCTTCGATGGATTCTGGGATTTAAAAAGGGAGCATAGGGGAAGTCTTCCCGCAGCCTGGACCTTTGTGGTGCTTACCATAATTACCTTAACGGTGGAGAAACAGAATACCGGCTTCCTATTTAACTTCAACCGCCTGGAAAATGTGAATGTCGTCGTGGATATTGTAACCGTCCTGCTTTTATATATCCTGTGGTGTGTTGCAAATTGGTGCCTTACCTCGTTAATGGATGGAGAAGGAAAGCTTCGGGACATTATGATTGCTACCGGATATGCGCTGTTTCCGATTGTTCTGATACGGCTTCCCCTTGTTTTTTTCAGTCATCTGATAACGGCCAGTGAAGGAAGCTTCTATTATATGTTTGGTATGATTAGCTATCTGTGGGCAGGGATTCTGCTTCTACTTGGAACGATGGTAACCCACCAGTATACCTTCAAGAAGACCTTGTTAACCTGCATCTGTACGATGATTGGAATGGGTATCATTCTGTTTATCGGACTGCTATTTTTCAGTGTGATCCAACAGATGATTACCTTTGCAGAAACAATCTATAAAGAAGTGAGATTTCGGTAAGGAAAGGGGCTGGATCATGAGAAATAAAATAGGTCGAAGAATAATAAGTATTGCATTATCTCTGGCGATTCTTTCTTTCGTACCGATACCAAGGCTTTATGCAGATAGGAAGAATACGGTGAAACAAACGGATTCAGCAGCAGAGCAGGAGCAGACAGCATCGCCGGTGGATACCGCGTCGCTTCAAGCAGAATATGCGAAAGAGGAAGGGTACTTGGATAAAATGAAGCGGATTGCTGAGAATGCTGCACTGGAATTATATTTTGACGAGGCTGAGACGGGGGTGGCAGTCCGGGTGAAGGAAAGCGGGGATATCTGGTTCTCCAATCCGCCCGGGGCTTCGGAGGATCCTGCGGCTTCCCCTTATTATCAAAGGCAGATGAAATCCCAGTTCTCCATTCAGTATTTTAATGAGAATGTTCAGTCCAGTGAGATGGATAATTATAATGACAGCATTCTGGATGGACAATTTGAAATTGCTTATATAGAGCAAGGTGTTACGATAACCTATACTCTGGGTGAATTAGCATCCAAGCTTATCCTGCCGGATGTCATCAGTGAAGAGCGAATGAATTATTTCACTGGATTGATGGAGGAAAGGGCAGCAAAAAAGGTAATCAGGAACTACACCTTTCTTAATTCTGCGGAGATGTCAAAGACGGATAAGGAGGAGTATTTAAAGACTTATCCAGGGCTGGAGCTGCACAATATCTATCTCCTAAAAGCGGGAGCCAAGGATTATGTAAAGGAAGAACTCATGGGATATTTTACCGAAGCAGGCTATACTGCCCGGGACAAAGAGCAGGATGCAGCGGAGAACGGTGCCGCAGAGGGGAAAGCAAAGCCATGGTTTAAGATTCCCCTGACCTATACGCTGGATCAGGATAACCTTCTGGTTTCTATTGATCCGAATGCAATTGAGTATAATACGGATGGTTTTTATCTGGTGGACATTGACATGATGGAATACTTCGGAGCGGCAGGAACCGAAGAGGATGGCTATATCTTTGTGCCGGACGGGAGCGGAGCTTTGATTTATCTGAATAACGGCAAGGTAAATACACCAATTTATAATGCCATGGTCTATGGTGAGGACCGGACACTTACCTTCATGAATGGGCGGAAGTCAGAGGTGGATGAAAATCTTACTGTGAAAATGCCGGTTTTTGGTTTGAAAACCGGGAAGAAAGCCTGGATGGCGATCATTGAAGAGGGGGATGGTGATGCAGACATCACAGCCCAGGTTTCCGGAATGACAAATTCTTATAATAATGTGTTTGCTGGTTTCCGTTATCTAAAATATGGTTCCATATCTTTGGATGAAATCGTTGGTTCCAATCGCTTTCAGATGTATTCCAAGAAGAAATTTACGGGAACTTACAAGCTGCGCTATAAATTTCTCCACGGAGCGGAAGCGGACTATTCCGGTATGGCGGCCGGTTATCGCAGCTATCTGTTGAATCAGGGAAAGCTTAAGAAGGCAGAGATCAAGGAGGATGCGGCATTCTTCGTTGAATTCATCGGTGCCATAGAGCGGTATAAATCTTTCCTGGGAATAAAATATATGGCAACAGAACCGCTGACGACCTATGCGCAGGCGGAAGAAATCACCGGGCTTCTGAAGAATGCAGGGATCAATAATATCATCGTAAAATATTCCGGATGGGCTAAGGGAGGTCTGAAAGGCAATGCAATTACAAATACCAGACCCCTCTCTGCGCTAAACCGGAATGGGGTATCCAGGAAGGAATATTTTACGGATATGAGGGAGCAGGGCATACCGGTTTATCTGGATGCACAGTTTCAATATGTATACAAGGATAAGCTGTTCGACGGCTTTAACCGGTTGACCGATGCGCCGAGATATTTTGATAATACCGTGGTTACCACCGGTGAATATTATGTGGCAAACGGTGTCCAGAAAGAGAAGGATATTCAGATGATCAGTCCCTATCACATCAATCGGGTAACGAAAGAATTCCTGTCTCGTACCTCGAAGGATTCTCTTCCCGGTGTAAGTCTTGGGACGATCAGCTATCATCTTTATTCGGATCTATATCAGTCCAGATATACGGACCGGCAGATGGCGATCAGATATCATGAGGAAGCAATGAATACCCTTGAGAGATCCTACGAGAACGGGCTGCTCGGTGACAATGCCAATGTTTATACTCTGGCATACATAGACCGTATGGTGAATGCACCGATGGATTCGAACCGGTATCCGATGATTGATGAGGTCATTCCTTTCTACGAGATGGTGATACGCGGATATATGAATTTTGCTGGGAAGCCGCTAAATATTTCAGATGACTATACCACGACATTGCTTAAAAGTGTAGAGAGCGGTGCTGATATTTCCTTCCAGTGGATTTATGAAGACAATTTTCTGGTTGTAAACACGGATTTTGATTATTTGTATTCTGTGAATTATGTTAACTGGCTGGAGAAAGCAATTGCTACCTATCACAGTGTTAATGAAGTTTATCGGGGCTTACAGGGACAGACCATCAAAAAGCATGAGAAGCTCCGAAGCGGGGTATATAAGACAACCTTTGAAAAGGGTACTGAAATTGTAGTGAATTATAATAAAGAACCCGTAATTGCTGATGGGGTAACAATCGGGGCACAGAATTTTGCGATGGTAAAGGGTGGTGAGTAGAATGCTGTATTGGAAACGTCAGAACGGAAAGCGGCGATTAACCTTGAGAGGGAAAGAGGCATTGGCCGGTTATCTATTTATCCTACCCTTTTTAATCGGATTGCTTGGGTTGTTCCTGCCGATGGTGGTTCAATCTATCCGGTTCAGCTTCAGTAATCTTAATGTAACCTCGGAGGGTTACACCTTAAGTACTGCTGCAAGACATGGCTTTGAACATTATCTCAGGGCATTAACAATTGATCCGGAATTCAACCGAATGCTGCTTGGCGCAATCCGGGATATGTTTGTCAATGTTCCTTTAATCATAATCTTCAGTTTTTTTGCAGCCAATCTGCTCAACCAGAAGTTTCGGGGAAGAACCTTGGCACGCAGCATATTTTTCTTTCCGGTGCTGCTGTCCTCCGGAGCGATCCTTGGACTGGAAACTTCTGATTTATTGTTGAATTCTGTAAATGTTGCGGAAACAGGTTCCGACAGTATTGCTTCCTTCGTAAATGTGGCTATGCTATTGCGGGAATATACAGATTTACCGATCGGTATCATTGAATTTCTCTCAAATGCCGTGAACGGTGTCTATAGTATCATCATTGCATCCGGGGTGCAGATATTGATCTTTCTGGCAGGCTTACAATCCATATCACCCTCTCTGTATGAAGCCTCCGATATTGAGGGAGCTACAGCCTGGGAGAACTTTTGGAAGATTACCTTTCCAATGATCAGTCCGCTCATTCTGGTAAACAGTATTTACACCATCATCGACTCATTTACCAGTGCAACCAATGAAATGATGACGGAAATCAAGACAACGATATTCACGGATATCAAATACGGTTTCGGTTCGGCAATGGCCTGGATCTATTTTATTTGTATTGCAATCATTCTGTTGGTGGTCGGAAGAATGATTTCTAAGAGAGTATTCTATTATGACGAAAGGTAAGGGAATCGTCTCAGGAAAGAATACAGGGCAGTAAGCAGGAGCAAATCGGTCCCTGCATGGGATGCAGGCTAGGAAAGGCATGGGATTTTATTATGGAGCAGTTAGTCACAATTAATAAATCGATCATTAAGAAGAGACGCCTGAAGAAAAGGCATAAAAGAATGACAAAGGCCAGAATAGGGACCTTACTTTGGAGTATGATTCGCGGGGTGATTATTCTTGGAATATGCTTTATCATACTAAAGCCTATTTTTATTAAAGTAAGCCTGTCGGTTATGGCGGAGCAGGATCTGTATGATTCCTCAATAAAATATATTGCAAAGCATTTTACATGGAATAACTATAAAATTGCATTTCACGGAATGGACTATATGAAAACGTCGATCCGCACTCTGGGCTTAGCAGGAGGAGTGGCATTGTTACAGCTATTTGCCTGCTTGCTTACGGCATATGGATTTGCCAGGTTTCGTTTTCCGGGCAGGAATCTGCTCTTTGGTTGTGTGATCCTGACATTAATCATACCGCCACAGGTAATCATGCTTCCGTTGTTTATGCACTTTCGGTTTTTTGATTTTCTGGGTCTCTTTCAATTAACGAAGGGCGGTACAGTGAATCTGATTGACACCTTCTGGCCCTTCTTCATCCAGGCGGCAACCTGTACCGGTTTTAAAAACGGACTCTATATCTATATGCTGCGGCAGTTTTTTAAAGGAATGCCTAAGGAATTGGAGGAGGCTGCTTTTGTAGATGGAAGCGGAAAGCTTCGCACCTTTTTTACGATCATGCTTCCAAGCGCAGTTCCGATGATGGTAACGGTATTCCTGTTCAGTTTTGTATGGCAGTGGACGGATAATTTCTATTCCACTCTGTACTTAAATAATGTAAAGGTGATACCAAATGCACTGACTTCCTTGTTGTACCAGGTGGCAAACCAGTATGAAACCTTTGGCGGAGATATGAATTTTATCAGCCCCGGATTTTCTTCCATGATTAATAATACCGGCGTGGTACTGACGATTATCCCGTTAGTTGTGTTGTATATTGTTTGCCAGAAGTCATTCGTAGAAGGGATTGAGCGCTCAGGTATTGTTGGATAAAGTGTAGTGCTAAGCTGCGCAAGCAGTTTAAATAAAAAGAGAGGATGAAGAAAATGAAAAAAAGATTTATTACGATCTTACTAAGTGCAGTTATGGTATTCTCCTTAACTGCATGTGCCGGCAAAGGTAATAAGGAAGCAAATGCACCGGCAACACCGGCACCTACCAAGGAACCGGAAGCAACAGCAGCACCTACGCCGGAAGCTGAGCCTGCTTACGATTTTGGGGGAATCACATTAAGAATAGGATATTTTAATGATCAGGGGTATCCTAATCCGGATGCGGATGCTATGTCAGAGGCATACTATAACCGCATTAAATTTGTGGAAGAAAACTACAACTGTAAGATTGAGTATGTGGATTGCACAGGGAGCTACTACGATAAGTATGTTACCTCCGTACTTGCAGGGGAACCAATTGTTGATATCGGTTATATGATGACTTACCATGTTCCCGCACTTGCCGAGGGAGGCATTATTCAGCCGTTAAATAATTATTCCTCCTACGACATGAATGATTTCATCTGGCGGCCCGATGTTACCGAAGCAGGCTTCTATGCCGGAAATTACTATACGACCCTGAGGAAGAATTATGAAGTACGTTATGGAGTGTTCTGGAATAAAACTTTGTTTGAGAAATATAATTTGCCAAACCTGTATGAACTGGTCGACAGCGGAGAATGGACCTGGGATAAATTTAAAGAGATTGCTATCGCGGGAAATGTGGATAGCAATAACGACGGTACAATCGATATCTATGGTTTTAATGCAAGGGAGTCGCTGGAATGGAATTATCTGTATTCCAACGAGGCCAATGTTGTAACAAAGACGGATTCCGGCATGACCATTGATCTTTCCGATCCTAAGGTAATCGAGGCACTTACAGCATACCATGATTTTTGTACCACTGTAAAATTTCGTAATGCCATTGACTGGAGCACGGAAAGCTGGGATTCCTTTATTAAGGGATTCCGGGATGGGCAGTATATGATGTGTCTGGAAGAATCCTGGATCTCGGGTTCCTATCTTGAAGTAGCGGATGGCGGTATGGTGGATGAATGGGGCTGGGTACCCTTCCCGAAGGGAAAATCCGCTGGCGATTACGCATGCTATGGTAAAGAGTTTGGTGTATATGGAATGCTAAACGGAATCGAGAATGCAGAAGAAAAAGCACAGATTTACAACCTGATCAACCAGATCGTTGAGACTGAGGAGGAGCTGAATGATCTTGTGGATGCGCAGCTTGAGAACTGGGCGCGTGATGCAGAATCTGTCAAGAACGCAGCCTATATTCTGAATAAGGGAGTCAGTGTGGTTAACCCGATCAATGGATTTAGTGACGTCAGAGATGTTATGAATACTTTATTTTCTGAAATCACTTCCGGTGCTTCTACACCGCAGACAGCGATTGAAACGTATCAATCCCAGATTGATACGGCAATTGCTGACATTGCAACACATGATTATGACGCAGACATGAAAGCCATCGTAGATAAGGTAGCCGAGGAAGAAGCAGCAGCTGCGGAAGAAGAAAAAGATAAAGATAAAACAGCGGAATAACAGAAGGAAAACAATAGAATAGCGAAAGCGGTTATTCTTCAGGATTTATGTCAAAAAAGCATGGGCGTTAGATAGGAAACCTCTGTGTGAGCAAAATCACTGACTTGCACAGAGGTATTTGCTCTTTCAGATGGATTGCGAATATTGGAGAAAAATAGAAAACGGTTGCATGGAAAATATTTATGGAGTAAACTATATTTGCAATAAAAAACTTGTAGAAGGACTGATATTATGATAAAAGATGATTCAAAACAATCCAGGCGCCTGCAAGTAAAAAAAAATGTGACTATTTATGATATAGCGAGAGAAGCCGGCGTCTCCGCTTCCATGGTGTCAAGAGTGGTATCCGGTAACGGAGTTGTATCGGAGAAGAACAGAATCATGGTCCAGGAGATTGTAGATAAGTATAAATTTAAGCCGAATGCGATTGCCAGAGGATTGCAAAAGAGTCAGACCGGATTGATCGGATTTGTGATCCCTTATGTAGGAACAGAGTACTTTTCCACAGTATACTATGAGTTTGAAAGGCTGGCATCGGAAAAAGGGTATATGATTATCCTATATAACGGTAAAAATGATTTGGCGGTAGAAAGCAGAATACTGCGTACCTTGGAGGAAGCTCGGGTGGAAGCTGTTATCATCATGGGCGGAAGGGTAGACTGGGTCAATCTTGAAGAAGAGGCAAAAGATGAGATTCGTGCTTTAAATGAAATCATACCCTGCATTCTGTGCAGCGAACAGGCGCAGGATTTTGGATGCATTGGTGTACATTCCGATGACAGACTGGGCTGTGAACTGGCGGTTAAATATATTGCGGAACAGGGTTACAAGACAATGGGTATTCTGGGCGGAACAGATGAGTCATATCCATCCTATAATAAGAAAAAATATTTATTGGAGAAAGCAAAAAAATACAATATCGAAATCCGTAAGGAATGGATTATCGGAAAATCCTTCAGTGAGGATGATGGCGCCGAATCCATGAGAAAGCTGTTAGAGAGGAAAGAATTGCCGGAGATTGTATTTTGCATCAACGACCATGTGGCATTTGGTGCACAGTGTGAGGCACAGGATGCAGGACTAAAAGTGCCTGATGATATCAAATTCATCGGCGCCGATGGTGTTCGTGCTTCAACTATGGCAAGACCTGCAATCACGACAGTCGCAATTGATTATAAGCAGTATGCCCAGACGTTGTTTGATGCCATGATGGCAGCAATGGAAGGGAAGGAGTTTTGCCGGATCAGCAGGATTCCCCCTTATTTGATTGAACGTGACAGTACAAAAAAAAGACTTATGCCCAAAAAACATGGGCGTTAGTAGGAATTGAATACATAGTATATTGGATTGGACTTGTGCCTAAGCTATTGACACAAGTCCATAAGTTTTTTTAAATTAAGGAAGCAATTTTTAATACCAAAACACTCTAGAATCAACTCTGTACTACAAGCTGCAGCAAATTTTTTCGCCAAATTCCGGCTTGATGTCAATTTCTATTCCCAAATTTCCTACCACAATCTGAGCGGCGGATTTTAAAAAGCTACCCCGGCAGTGAGTATAATATTCGCATAAGGGGAACATTCACCGGTGCGGACAAAGGCGATACATTGCTCAGATTCCTCTTTAAATTCTTTATGAGAAATATAAGTAACGGGAAAATCAGCTTTTGAAACAAACTGATAGAAGTCCGCATTCTGATCCTGGCATTCTACGGCAGCCATTCCTGATTCGATAATCAGATTCGTTTGTATCAGCTCAAGTACACAGAGAATTCCCGGTATGTTCTGTGTTAGTGCCAGGTCAATGCAGGAGGCACCCTTGGGAATAGGGAGTCCTGCATCACAAATGCATATTTTCTGCGTATGTCCGAGACTGCTTAATAAGGTAATTAACTGTGTGTTTAATATGTTTGAGTTTATCATAATATATAAAACCAGCCTTTCTGAAGGATTTTAAACCATTATAATGCTATGAGAGACTATTTTCAATGCTAAAATGTTTTAGCAATAATATGCATCAAAATCAGGTACAAGGCATTGACTTTGTACATTATTGATGATATAACAAAATTACAAGCTAAAACGTTTTTCCAAGAGAACATAACAGGAGGTGATTATTTGGTCAGGGCTACAATACGAGATATTGCCGAAAAAGCAGGGGTTTCAATTACGACGGTTTCCTTGGTGCTTAACGGTAAGGAGCTTCGAATTGCATCCGCTACAAAGAAAAGGATTATTGAAATTGCAAACGAATTAAATTATCGGCCGAATAAGCTGGCAGTTGGTTTGATTACGAAAAAGACGAATACGCTTGGCTTTATTGTTCCGGATATAAGCAACAGTTTCTTTGGTGAATTGGCTAAGGGAGCGGAGAATGAAGCTTCCAATTGTAACTATAATATCATTCTGAGTAATACCAATGATAATCCGGAAAAAGATCTGGAATACATGGACATTCTCCTTGACCGGGGGGTGGACGGAATTATAATGGTACCATCCTCGGTAAGTGCGGGTGAAATTTTAAAAAAATGCTATCAATTAATGGAACAATGTCAAAAGCCTTTGATCCTGGTGGACAGAATTAAGATGGGAGATAAGTACACAAGTATCTCCGTTGATCATGAGATGGGAGGATATCTTGCAACAAAACATCTGATTGAAAACGGACATGAGAAAATAGCTTGTATTACCGGTCCGCTTGGCATGTTAAACTCCAGACTGCGATTTCTGGGTTACAAAAAAGCCTTGGAGACTTACAAAATCCCTTTTTGTCCAAGGTATGTAGAAGAAGGGAACTACCATGTGGAGGATGGGGAAGTATTGGCAGAGAAGCTTTTCAAGCATGGTGTGACTGCGATCTTTGCCTTTAATGATTTAATGGCTTACGGTGTATATAAAGCGGCTCGTAAGCTTGGTTATAAGGTGCCTAATGACATCTCAGTTGTCGGATTTGATGATTTGTTTTATTCAGGCATTATGGAAGTTCCTTTGACAACAATTCGACAGCCTTCCTATGAGATGGGGGAGGCTTCCGTGAGAAAAATTGTTGAGTTGCTGTCAGATACGAATGCCACAAATGAAAGTATTTTTTACAAACCGGAATTGGTTGTAAGAAGTTCTGTTAAGAAATTGAATTGATTTATATTGGCAACAAGTACATAAGTATTTGAAATGGGAGATTGCAATGAAAAGAAAAAGAAAAAAGATAAATTATACGGTATTGATTATGGCTCTTTCGGGACTTGTATTCCTTATCATATTCAATTATCTGCCCATGTTTGGAATTGTTATCGGTTTTAAAGATATGGATTATGTCCTTAATATTAAGAAGGCATTGAAAACATCAGACTTCGTTGGATTACAGAACTTTGTAGCTTTTTTAAAGGATGAAGAATTTAAAAATATTATGATTAATACTT
>ENA-UOOR01002365-UOOR01002365.1-fermentation-metagenome-genome-assembly--contig:-NODE-2365-length-19161-cov-4.944468_pt1 | contig 19161 bp, 15 predicted proteins | sample MGYA00245780_ERZ724029 | MGnify/ENA primary metagenome ERZ724029 (study PRJEB28704, sample SAMN03018315) | fermentation metagenome | biome: anthropogenic terrestrial biome; feature: soil; material... | reverse complement strand
TCATAATGAACGGGTTGAGGAACTAGCAAGAATGCTTGGTGGCGCTGAGGTGACCCCAACCACACGGGAACACGCCGGGGAGATGCTGCAATTGGCAGAGACCTTGCGCCGGAAGAAAGGTGAGACGCGCTAGGAGACCCCCTTACAGCCTTTACGGACGCTCAGGACCGAAAAAAGGGTGGAACGTGAGGTGAGAAGGATGGTAAATGAGCTGTCAAAACAGCAACGCAAAGTCCTAATTGTGCTGGTGATAGCGATTCTGCTTGGCACCGGCCGCCTGGGGTTTAGCGCTATTTCCCGCGGCGCGGTGGAGGTTCATCTCGTTAAGCCGGTAACAGTGGCGTGGCCGGGGACGACTCCGGACGAACCAGGTTTCAGCAGCGAAATGCTAACCCTGTCTACAGCAGAGCAAGAACCGGATAAGCCCAAGGCGGATCAGGAAGCGGTCCCGTCGACTGGGTCGGCGGCAGAGGCAACGCTTGCCGGGCGGCTTGATCCAAACATCGCCACCAGCGAACAATTGCAGACCTTACCCGGGATTGGACCGGTGCTGGCGGCGCGGATTATTGACTATCGGGAGACAGTTGGCAAATTCGTTATCCTTGAAGATCTTTTGGCGGTCAAAGGGATAGGCGAAAAAACGCTGGCGAAAATCCGGCCTTATCTTTATATTAAGGAATGATGCTGCGCTGCTCCATTCCGCTATTCCCCTTTTTACTGGGCGGAGGAATCATTGCCGGATGGTTGCTGGGATCTAATCATGGTTTTATCTTGGCGGGGGCAGCCCTTTCTATCTTACTATTATACCGAGGAGAGCCACTAAACCGTAAGCAAGCCGCGGGTATAATTTGTTGTTTATGGCTGGGTTTTAGCTTAGGGGCACACGAAGCTAAGCTGCAAAATCACCACCGGCAAGTCTTTAGCGACCATTGTGGGCGAGCCATGAACATTGTCGGGACGGTTCTAGAGACCCCTTTGCCGTGGCGTGACGGGTGCCGTTTTAACCTCCGTGTCGAGAAACTCAATGGCGAATGGTTAGCCCGCCAACCCAAGCTGGAGGTCTTCCAATATGAGCTGGAGCCATATGGTTATGGACAACGGCTGGCGCTCACGGGACGCTTGTTTGGGGAGGACGGAGGACCCGGCTCCCAGTGGGCTCGGGAGCGGATTGTCGGTGGGCTGATGATCCAGGGGAAACCCGTGGTGCAGGGTGTGGGGAAGGTCTCGGCGGTCGGTCGCTTTGTTAGTTATTGGCAAGACCGGTTGATTGCGGTCGGGGAAGCGACTTTACCGCCCGAGGCAGCAACTATTCTCCATGGGATGCTCCTGGGGAGGCGGGAACCGACCTTGCCCACCCTGACCTTTGAACGGGTGGGGATTTCCCATTTACTCTCGGTCAGCGGACTTCATCTCACTTTTTGGCTGGGTTTATTTTGGGGGGTGGGGAAAATATTTTCCTTGCCTGACCGGCTTTTGGGGGTGCTGGCCGTGCCAGTGGTGGCCCTTTTTTTAATGCTGACCGGTGGCAGCGCTCCTGCGCTCAGGGCGGGAATTATGACGCTACTTGCCCTCTTCGGAGATCTGATGCACTATCGCACCCGCGGGCCACAGTTGTTGGCGCTTGCCGCTTTTATCATCTTGCTTTTGCGTCCGTTGGAAATATTTGCACTGGGCTTTTGGCTCTCCTTTGCGGCCTGTGCCGGAATCTTGATCATCTACCCCCGCTGGGAGCAAGCCTTCATCGCCTACCCTTGGTTTGCGAAAGGCCGTGCTTTCTTTCTATCGCTGGCGGCGCAACTGATGGTTGCTCCGCTCATCGCCAAGTATTACGGGGGGTTCCCACTGCTGGCCCCTTTCACCAATTTGATTTTGGTGCCGTTGGGCGGAGTCGCAGTGCAAATTGGGTTAATGGCGGCTTGTAGCGGTTTAGTCTGGATGCCACTGGCCCGCCTCTTGAATGCTGGGAATACGGTGGTGATCAATCTTTTCTGGAGCTTAACTAATTTTTGGGCCGGTCTCCCCGGCTATCTTACGTTTCCCCCCTGGCCTTGGTTGACAGTGGGGGCTAGTTATGGAGTGATGGCGTTGCTGACTTGGAGTCTTACTGTTAACCCGGTGACCAAAAAAAGAAGGCTTCCCTTATTTTATTTCCTCCTTACGATCGCCCTTATCGCGTTGGTAGTGACCGGTTATTATCTCATCGACGATTTGGCTCCCCAGCTGAAAGTCGTCTTTTTCGATGTGGGTCAGGGCGATGCCATTTTAATTTCCGCGCCGGGGGAGCGCCATCTATTGGTTGATGGCGGGGAAACGGCGGCTTATACCCGTGAGATCCTCCCCTATTTACAGGCCCAAGGCATCCGTGAACTGGATCTGATTGTCGTGACCCATGCCCATGAGGATCATTTAGGTGGGATTGTGCGTCTTTTGGAAGACGGCCGGATTCAAACGGCCCAGATCTTAGAGAGTGGCCTCACCCATACGACCCGACTTTACCAAAGGTTCCTTGAGCAAGTCTTGGCCAAAAAGATCCCCCTCCACCAAGGGGTGCGGGGAACTACGCTGCAAGTCGGGGAACTTAAAGTCGTTATCCTTAATCCGCCTGCAACATACATGGATGAGGATCTAAATAATAATTCCCTGGTTTTACTACTGGATTATAAAGGAGTTCGCCTTTTGCTCACCGGTGATCTGGAAGCAGCCGCGGAAAGAGAGCTCTTGACGGTTTATGGTGAGGGCCTAAGGGCCAATCTTTTGAAAGTCGCCCATCATGGGAGTGATACCGGGACCGGCAGCCGCTGGCTGGAACAGATCCGTCCGGAGCTAGGGGTGATCAGTGTTGGCGCTGCCAATGCCTTTGGTCATCCCGGGGTGGCTACTTTAACACGGTTAGCAGAAGCCGAGGCCAAAGTATACCGGACGGACCAAGCGGGACGGTTGACGATGATGATTCGGCCAGGTCGTTTCGGGCGGCCGGCTCAGATTCGGGTGGAAAGCGAGGGTACAAGATGAAAGCGGCCGATTATTTATTTGGTTTGCCCAAGATGGGCAGGGCGGGACTGACCCGGCCCATCTTATTTTTGGGTGAAGAAGAATACTGGAGCGCTACCGGGATCAGCTTAATTAAAAATATACTTTTTCCCAATGCTGAAGAAGACTTTAATCTAGTTGAGATTGAAGTCAAAACAGTAGATGCCAGTATCCTTGGGGCGGAACTGGCGACGGCCCCTTTTTTCGAAAACACCCGCCTTTTAATCCTCAAAGGGTTAGAAGATTTAAAGACAGCGCAAGAAGAGGTGTTAGTAGCGGGACTACCAAGGCTAGCTCCGGGGGTGATGCTGGTTTTGACCGCCCGCCAGCTTCCACAAAAGACAGTTAAACAGCTGAAGCCCATGGTGGAGACGGTAGAATGTGGGCCGTTAAAGGTTTATGAGGCGAAAAGATGGGTAGCCCAGGAAGCGAAGGCAGTAGGACTTCAGCTTTCTCCCCCACAGATTGATCTGTTGCTTGAAATGAAAGGGACTTCATTATTTGTTTTGAAAAACGAGTTAGTGAAGGTTAAAACCTACTGTGGTGAAAAGCAAAAGACCGTTTCCATGGATGAATGGGGTGCTTTGCTGGGGGAAGCATCGGCTACGAATATCTTTCAGATGATTGACGGGGCGATTGAGGGAAAAACAGGGGCAGCCCTGAACCTTCTCCACCGCCTGCTCAAAGCTGGTGAACCGGAGATGAAGATTCTGGCGCTGCTCGGAACGGAAGTGCGTCGCCTCTTTATCGCTTGGACCCTACGGACGGCAGGACGCAGCCATGATCTCCAGAAAGAGCTGGGTTGTCATGCCTATGTCGCGAATAAAATCGGAAAAAAGGCTACTAATTTAACTTACCAACAACTGCGCCGGGCACACCAGCGGATTCTGACCGCCGATTACCGGCTGAAAACCGGGCAGAGCCCACCGGGTTTAGAATTAGAGGCGGTCATCCTTGACCTGAGTTCCTATTTAGAAAATAGCCCATGTTGTTCACCAATCAATGAAGAGTAGTCGGTGTGAACAACTCAAATTATAGCGCCTCCGGGGCTTGTCGACCCACCTGGCTTTAATTTTTCTTCCTTTCAGGTGTCCTGGCGGAAGCCAGGGTGGGCGACTATTTAGAAAATAGCCCTCGATTATAAACCGAAACCGCCCGTTGAAACGGGCGGTTTATTAGTTAGCGGTAGGAGTTAAGCGGTTAAATCTCCGCATGAGTCGGCTTTTTTTCCGCGCAGCGGCGTTCTTGTGGATCAAGCCTTTACTGGCGGCGCGATCCAATTCTTTTATCGTAAGGGTAAGTAAGTCTTTCGCCTTCTCCACGTCGGTGTCCATCGTAACTTGCGTTTTTTTCACAAGCGTTCTCAGCTCGGAACGTTGACTACGGTTTTTTAACCGACGCAGTTCTGAGACAGCCACCCTTTTTTTAGCCGATTTGATATTGGCCAATGAGTTCACCTCCAACTATGCCTAAACTTATTATATTTTACCCTCTTCAGGTCAAGATTGCAAGATCTTTATGGTTTTCTCCATTATTATAAAGCATAATTTGTCTGACCACGGGGGACGATAGTTGTAAGAATTTGAAGGGAGGTAGTTCTGTGATTGGGGCAGTAATTCGCTTTGTTGTTTCCGCTTTAGTCTTGATGTTTGTTGGCTTTCTAATACCGGGATTTAGGGTCGGAGGCTTTACCGGCGCCTTAATTGCCGCGGTAGTCATCGCCGTCCTCGGTTATATTGTGGAAAGTCTTTTTGGTCGTGACGTTTCGCCCCAGGGGCGAGGCTTAGTCGGTTTTCTAACCTCAGCGGTTGTTATCTACCTGGCCCAGTTTATTGTTCCATCGCTTGAGGTGTCAATCATTGGTGCCCTGCTGGCGGCGGCAATTATTGGGGTCATTGATGCGATTGTCCCTACGGAATTAAGATAAGTCCGTTTCTAAGGAGGCCAGTCTGATGACTGAAGAACAGACCTGGGGAGAGATCCGTACCGATCTGGCAGTGGAGACCCATCAGTTTGTAGCCGGAAAAAGTGGTAGTTCGGTACCCGGGGTTGAATCCCAGACGGAGGAAAAAGGAAAAATTAAGGTTACCCGGGTAATTATTCAAACTCCTGAAGCCGGACAAGCGCTAGGAAAAAAACCCGGATATTATGTGACAGTTGAATCTTCGGCCCTGCGCGGGAGAGATAAGGATGAGTTGGAAGAGGTTGCCCAAGTGATCGCCGAGGAACTGCGAGCCTTTATCCAGGGTTTTAGGCTTACTGATGAGGCTAGTGCGTTAGTGGTGGGTTTGGGTAATTGGAACGCCACTCCTGATGCCCTCGGACCGAAAGTCGTCGAGAAGGTTCTGGTCACCAGGCATCTGTTGCAAAACTCCCCTCCGGAGAAGCAGGGCGGTTTACGCCCTGTTTGCGCCATCTCACCGGGGGTTTTGGGGATTACCGGGGTTGAAACTAAAGAGATTGTCGCTGGGATTATTGACCGGGTGAAACCTGCTTTCGTTGTGGTGGTTGATGCTTTAGCTTCCCGTAGTACGGACCGGATGGGTAGTACCGTTCAGATTGCCAACACTGGAATTAACCCCGGCTCCGGGGTGGGCAACCGACGGTTAGGGCTAACGGCTGAATCCTTGGGTGTACCGGTGATTGCGGTGGGTGTTCCAACCGTCGTTGAAGCACGAACCATCGTTCACGATGCTCTGGAGCAAATTTCCGGTTTAGGCGGTACCTCCGTCCGGGTTCAGCCAAAGGTCGTGATCGACCGGGTTCTTTCCCCCTATTTCCAGGATTTGGTTGTGACACCGAAGGAGATTGATGTGCTGATTGGCGATATTTCCCGGGCTTTAGCGGGGGCCATCAACATTGCGTTGCATCCGGGGGTCACCGCCGATGAGGTCTTCCGCTACCTAGAATGATGGTTTAAACACATATGCACCCCCCTTCCTTCATAGAATAAAGGGATAGGGGGGAGGACTCTGTACTTTAAAAAGTTGGGTAAAACAAAGATTCCTCCGGCGGTGGTAAAGAACTTTCTCTTTTTAAACTTATTGGTTGGTGTAACCTTAGTTGTTTCCGCTTTAGGGCTACACTATTTTCTTCGGCCGCGCGCAATTCCCGCCTTAGCCCGTCCCCCCGGAGGAGAGCAGAAACCCATCAGGATTATGGGTTTCTGGGAGATCGAGACCGTGACGGCCAGACGTTTGCTGTTTGAAGGGATGCCTATTTTAAAACATCATCATAACCCCTAGCCTTCCTCAGGTACGGGGTTTTTTGCTAAAAGTTTGGACTTCCTTAATTTACTTGGGGCAGGAATTTCCACTTAAACAGGGAATGTGTTTTAAAATAAAGTTTTTAGGAAAGGATTTTTTCGATTGAAGATAACTCCCGATTCTTCCGGGAAACTCGCCCGGACAGCCGGCATGATTTCCGGAATGATCCTTTTCAGCCGCTTATTAGGCTTTGTGCGAGAAACAATTACCGCTAATTTATTTACCCGAGCTGAAACCGACCCGTTTTTTGCTGCTTTTGTCATTCCTGATTTTATGTACTACCTTTTAGTCGGAGGGGCCTTATCCGCTGCGTTTATCCCCCTCTTCTCCGAATACCTAGCCAAAAATGAGGAAGAAGACGGATGGAGGATGGCCAGCACCTTCTTGAACGTCACCATTATCCTCCTGGCTGTTTTTTCTCTGCTGGGGATCATCTTTGCGCGCCAAATTGCTCCGTTACAAGCCTACCAAATGAAAGAGGGGAAATTAGAACTCTTAATTGAGCTCACCCGGATGATGTTTCCGGCGGTCTTTTTTACCGCCTTGGCTGGTCTCATGGGCGGAGTACTCAACTCCTATCAGCGCTTTTTTGTGCCGGTTTTCGGACCGATTTTATATAACGTTGGGATTATTCTGGGCGCTTGGTTTTTGGGGCCACGTTTCGGAATTAAAGGGATGGCGTTTGGGGTTGTGATCGGGGCAATTGTCAACTTCTTGACCCAAGCCTTTTTTGCCATCAAGAAAATTAAGGGTTACAACCCGCTTTACATCAACCTTCAGCACCCGGGCTTCCAAAAAATGATCCGTTTAATGCTCCCGGCGGTGCTGGGTTTGTCCGCTACTCAGCTTAACATCTGGGTGACGACCAACATGGCTTCAGCTTTGCCGGAAGGGAGTATTACCTATCTTCGTTTAGCCCAGCGGTTAGTGCTTCTCCCCTTAGGGATTTTCGCCACCGCCGTCTCGACTGCTTTCTTTCCGACCCTCTCTCAGTTGGCGGCGGTTCAGAAGTGGAAGGAGTATAAAGATAACCTGATTTTGGGGATCCAGGTGATCCTCTTTATTACGATCCCGTCGGCGGTGGGCTTTATTGTGATGCGGACGGAGATCGTGCGTTTACTCTACGAGCGGGGAGAATTTTCAGCCCAGCAGACAGATTTGACGGCGTATGCCTTGTTCTTTTATAGCTTGGGCTTGTTTGCCCATGGGGTGATCCAGATTTTACCCCGGGGTTTTTACGCCCTTAAAGATACCATAACGCCGGTGAAGGTGTCGATCTCCACCGTAGTTTTGAGCATCGTCCTGAACTTTATTTTTCTCCGTTTCACACCGCTTCAGCACGGCGGTTTAGCGCTGTCCTTTTCTTTGATGGGCGTGGCCAATATGGTACTCTCTTTCTATCTTCTGCGCAAAAAGGTCGGCGGGTTAAGAAGCGGAAAGTTGATCCAAACCGGGCTGCAATCGACTTTAGCCGCGCTAGGGATGGCGTTGGCGATTCGGCTATTCATGCCACCTTGGGACCGGTTCTTGACCGGATTAGCGCTCACTACCAACCTGTTTCGGCTTTTGCAAGTGGCGGGAGGAATCGGCCTCGGGGTTATCATTTATGTCGCCCTCGCCGCCCTGCTCCGGATGGATGAGGTTAAACTAATTAAACGCATGCTCCGGAGATAGTTTTTGCCGGTCGGTCTAAAAAGCGCCTTGGTCTTAAAACCTAGGCGCTTTAACTTTCGTGCTATTCAAGGATTAGTTTCTCTAAGACCAGTGGCTCAAGGTATTTGTCTCCTTGATACGCCCTCATATTTCCACCGGAGATTTCATCAATTACTGCAATTGATTGGTCGGCGCCGATGCGACCGAATTCCAATTTAATGTCGTATAATTCAATTCCCTTTGTCCGAAGGACCGCTTTGACTAGGTGGGAGACTTTTACAGTTAAATCCTTCAGGGTTTTGTATTCAGCGGCGGTGAGTATCCCCAACATCACCAGAGCATCTTCCGTGATGGGCGGATCTTGCCGCGCATCATCCTTCAAAGTGAATTCCACGAAACCATCTAAAGGTTGTCCGGCTTCAGCATACAGACCATAGCGCCGCAGGAAACTACCTACGGCACGGTAGCGGCAGATTACTTCCAGCCCCTTCCCGAATAACTTTGCCGGTTGTACCGTCATTGTTCCTTCCATTAAGTTGGCATCCACATAATGGGTGGGAATATGGTTTTCTTTTAATACTTCAAAGAAATATTTGGTCATTTTCAGGTTGGATTTTCCCGCCCCGAGAATGGATAAACCAACGGCATTCGCTCCTGGATCAAAGACTCCATCGATTCCGGTGGCATCATCTTTAAATTTCATTAGATAGTTGCCATCGGCTAAGGCATAAATGTCTTTTGTTTTTCCTTGAAAAACTAGTCGCATCGGAACAGTCCTTTCATATATAGTCTTAAATAAGCTTTTTGTGTTGTATCCAGCTAAAGAAATTTGGATCGAAATCCTCAAATCCAACGCAAAAAGCCCTAAGTGATGAGATTAGCGACCAATATCTGTTCGATACTGCATCCCATCAAAATGGATTTTCTTGATATTGGAGTAGACCTTAGTGCGGGCCTGATCCAAGGGATCCCCCAAGGCAACGACGGCAAGTACGCGTCCGCCGTTGGTGACTAGTTGGTCTTCCCGTTTGGTTCCGGCATGGAAAAGCATGATTTCGGCGTCAACTTCGTCTAATCCGGTGATAGCCTGGCCAGATCCGGAGGACTCCGGGTAACCGGCGGTGGCTAAAACAACGCCTAAGCAGGTCTTTTGACTCCAGACTAGGTCTTCTCTGGTGATCGTCCCCTGGATGGTTTTTAAAAAGAGATCAACTAGATCCGTTTCCAGCCGGGGTAGGAGGACCTCGGTTTCCGGATCACCAAAGCGAACGTTAAATTCCAGGACTTTTGGTCCCTGGGCGGTGATCATCAGACCGATGAAGAGAATTCCTTTATAATCCATCATTTCGGCTTGAATCCCCTTTAACGCCGGTTTTAAGATCTCCCTTTCGATCGCGGCCATCAATGATGGGGTGAGGGTTTTATTGGGCGAGACACAGCCCATACCACCGGTGTTTGGCCCTTGATCATGATCCAGAAGTCTTTTGTAATCTCCGGCACTTTCTAGTGGGATGATTTTATCAGCCGTGACCAGACATAACAGTGAAGCTTCGACTCCTTCCAGGAACTCTTCGATGATAATTTCTTTACCGGCGGCACCAAACTTGCCATCTTCGATCATACTTTTAATGGCGGCGGCCGCCTCTTCTTTACGGTGGCAAATCACGACCCCTTTACCGGCCGCCAGCCCGTCGGCTTTTATCACTAAGGGGAAAGCGAACTGCTCTAAACCGGCGCAGGCCTCATTTAAGTTATCGTAGGCGGCATACTGGGCCGTGGGAATTTGGTATTTCAGCATAAATTCCTTGGCATACTTTTTGCTTCCTTCCAGTCGTGCACCTTTTTGGTCCGGTCCAAAGATCTGGAGTCCGTTGGCTTTAAACCGATCAACAACCCCGGCGACTAAGGGTACCTCTGGTCCAACCACAGTAAGGTCAATCTTTTCGCGGAGGGCAAAAGTAAGTAACCCATCGAGATCAGTCTCTGGCACCGGGACACACTGGGCCAGTTGGGCAATTCCGCCGTTACCGGGGGCGGCAAAGATCTTCGTCACCTTTGGACTTTGCGACAGCTTCCAGACCAGGGCATGCTCCCTGGCGCCGCCACCGATTACCAGCACCTTCATGATTACACACCTCTACTCATCCTAATGTTTAAAATGGCGAAGCCCGGTAAAGACCATGGCGATTCCATGCTTGTTGGCCGCGTCAATGGATTCCTGGTCGCGGATGGAGCCGCCGGGTTGGATGATGGCGGTTATCCCCGCCTCCGCCGCTGCTTCGACACAATCCGGAAAGGGGAAAAAGGCATCAGAGGCCATGACACTCCCACGTACGGCAACGTCCCCTTGTTTAATTGCGTTCTCCAGCGCCCAAATTCTGCTGACCTGTCCGGGTCCCACCGCCACCGTGCCTTGGTCTTTCGCCAAGACGATGGCATTGGATTTGGTATGTTTTACGACCTTCCACGCGAAGAGGAGATCCTCCAGTTCCTGGTCAGAGGGTTTGGTCTCCGTTACCACTTCCAGCTTTTCATAGAGCTGGTTTTGGTTGCGATCCTGGAGTAAGACTCCGCCCAGGACTTTTTTCAGATCATAAGCCGAATATTCCTTCTTAGTCAGGTCGGATAGGACTAAAAGCCGTAGGTTCTTCTTGGCCTTTAAAATTTCCAGGGCAGACTCGGTATAGGAGGGGGCAATCACAATTTCGAGAAAGATCTCGCTGATGAGGTGGGCGGTCTGCTCATCGATTTCACGGTTGGCGGCAATGATTCCGCCAAAGATGGACTTTGGATCGGCAGCATAGGCCTTGCGAAAAGCGGCTTCGATGGTTTCTCCACTACCTACGCCACAGGGATTCGCGTGTTTCACTGCGACAATGGTCGGGGCTTCGAACTCTTTCAAGATCTCAATGGCACCATTGCCATCGCCAATATTGTTATAGGATAATTCTTTGCCGTGGAGCTGCTCCGCTTCAGCCAGCGTTCCCTGGGTGTCCAGGATTTCCGTATAAAACCCGGCGTTTTGATGGGGATTTTCTCCATAGCGCAGTCCTTGTTTCTTTTCAAAGGTAAGCGTGAGCGTATCCGGGAAGCGGAGCCCGGCTTTTTTATTGAAATACTCGGCGATCAACGCATCATAGCTACTCGTATGTTGGAACACTTTGGCGGCCAGATACTCCCTTGTTTCAGCCTTTACTTCGCCGTTTTCTGCCAATTCCTGGCCGACAAGCTCATAGTCGCCCGGATCGACCAGCACCGAAACAAAACGGTAATTTTTGGCGGCGGCGCGTAGCATTGAAGGCCCGCCAATATCAATATTTTCAATGATTTCTTCATGAGCGATTCCTGCTTTTAGAATCGTTTGTTTAAAGGGATAGAGGTTGCACACGACCAGATCGATGGGACAAATCTTTAGTTCTTCCATGGTTCTGAGGTGATCTTCATTATCTCTTAAGGCCAAGAGACCCCCATGAAGCCGGGGATGGAGTGTCTTTACCCTCCCATCGAAACATTCGGGAAAACCGGTAATGGTGGAAACATCGGTGGCGTTGATGCCGGCATCGATCAGGGTTTTCCTTGTACCCCCGGTTGAAATAACCTCCCAGCCCATCGCCACCAGCTTCCTTGCCAAGTCGACAATGCCAGTCTTGTCATACACGCTAATTAACGCTCTTTTCATCCTCAATCCTCCACACTTTTCTTCCATCTATTTTTAGCTTGCCTGCACAATACAGCATTACAGCCTCGGGTAAGAGCCGGTGTTCAAGGTTTAAAACTTTGTTCTGCAGCGATTCTACCGTATCGTCCCGTTCAACGGTGACGGCCCTTTGGCTGATGATCGGACCGGTATCGGTTCCTTCATCGACAAAATGAACGGTGGCGCCGGTTAATTTTACGCCATAATCCAAGACCGCCTGATGCACCTTTTTCCCGTAGTAACCCTGACCGCAAAAACTTGGGATCAAAGCGGGATGAATATTAATGATCCGATTATGATAAGCGTGGACCACTTCCCCACTTAAAATCCTTAAATAACCAGCGAGGACGATTAGCTGAACCTCATTTTTTGTTAGGACCGCCAGGATCTTTCGGTTAAATTCCGTCTCCGTGCTGCAACTTTTTCGGTCAACAAAAACGGCATTAAGCTGGTGAGTTTCCGCGCGAATTAATCCGTACGCGTCTTTTCGATCGGAGATCACGACCGTTATTTGGCCGTTGATTTTTCCCGTAGTAATCTGGTCAATTAGGGCCTGAAGATTGCTCCCATGGCCGGAAATTAAAACCCCAATCTTTACGGGTGGCATATGGAGACCCCCCTCTCGCCGGCAATGATTTCACCGATAATATAGGCCTTTTCGTTCTTGGTGGCCAAAAACTGAATGATCTGGTCCGCTATATCCTGTGCTACCACCATCATCAGGCCGATCCCCATATTAAAGGTGGCATACATCTCAGCGGTATCAATGGCACCGAGCTCTTGCATCAGTTTAAAAATCGGGGGGACAGGAGCCGCGCTAGGGTCGACCACTGCGCGTAAACCAGAAGGTAGCATCCGGGGAATGTTCTCGTAAAATCCACCGCCGGTGATATGACAGAGCCCGTTGATGTCAAATTGGTCTCCCAGCCCACTGAGGGCCGGGACGTAGATCCGGGTGGGCTTGATCAATTCTTCCCCTAGTGAACTGCCGAGTTCATCAAAATAATGATCAACATCATACTGATGAAGCTGAAAGAAGAGGCGGCGGACTAAGGAAAAACCGTTACTATGCACCCCGCTGGAAGGTAACCCGATCAAAACGTCGCCTTCCTTTATTTTTTCGCCGGTGATGATCTGCTTCCGATCGACCACTCCGACGGCAAAACCGGCTAAATCATACTCATCCGGTTTATATAAACCAGGCATTTCAGCGGTCTCGCCGCCCAATAGTGCACAGCCTGCTTTGACGCAACCACTGGCGATCCCGGCGACGATTTTGGCGATTTTTTCCGGAACCAGTTTCCCGGTGGCAATGTAGTCCAAAAAGAAAAGAGGTTTGGCACCTTGACATAGAATGTCATTGACGCACATGGCAACACAATCTTCACCAATGGTGTCATGCTGGTCGAGGGCAAAGGCGATCATCAACTTGGTCCCGACCCCATCTGTTCCTGCGACTAAGACCGGTTCCCTATACTGACCTTGGTTGAGGGCGAACAAACCGCTGAAGCCGCCGAGATCCGAGATTACCCCGGGGGTGAAAGTTTTTTGGACATGAGTTTTCATTAGTTTTACGGCTTCATAGCCGGCGGGGACATCGACGCCGGAATTTTTATAGGTTAATCCCTTATTCACAAAAAACCCCTTCTTCCCTTGGAATTTCCATCGGATAATCCCCATTTAGACAGGCTAAACAGAACCCTTCCGCCTTCCCGGTGGATTTTAAAAGTCCTGCTTCCGATAAAAACCCTAGACTGTCAGCTCCGATTAGATCACACATTTCCGTGGCAGTTTTATTAAACCCAACTAACTGATGGCGATAGGGGGTGTCGATCCCAAAAAAACATGGATAGATCACCGGTGGGGAGCTGATCCGTAGGTGGACTTCCTTGGCCCCCGCCTGCTTCAGCATCTTGACAATTCTGGTACTCGTCGTTCCCCGGACAATGGAATCATCTACCAGGACGATGCTTTTTCCATCGATATTTTCCTTTAAAACATTCAGCTTAATCCGGACCCCTTGTTCTCTGCTATTTTGGTCTGGTTCAATAAAGGTGCGGCCGATATACCTGTTTTTAATTAAGCCAATACTATAGGGGATTCCCGACTCCTCGGCATAGCCGATGGCCGCGGAGGTGCCGGAGTCAGGAACGGCGATCACGAGATCAGCCGCTACCGGAAAGTCCCGCGCGAGGATTTTCCCAGCCTCTTTGCGTGCGCGGTAGACACTGATTTCATCAATCCTACTGTCCGGCCGGGCAAAGTAAATGAGTTCAAAGATACAAAGTCTTTTTTTGTTCCATTTATCATTGAAAATGCTCTTGATCCCACTTTGATCAATGACCACCATCTCTCCGGGCTCAATATCCCGGACAAATTCCGCCCCCATGGTATCCAGCGCACAGCTTTCCGAGGCTAAAACATACCCGTCCTCGATCTGCCCCAGGCAAAGGGGTCTGATTCCTTGATTATCCCGGATCCCGATCAGCTTATCGGTGGTCATTAACACCAGGGCATAGGAACCCTTGAGCAATTCTGTGACGCGGTTGACCGCCCGCTCAATCCCATCCTTGTGGTAGCGGGCAATCAAATTGGCGATCACTTCACTATCATTGGTAGTCTGAAAGATGACCCCATCATCCTCCAAAATTTCCCGAAGACTATCGGCGTTTACGATATTTCCGTTATGGGCAATGGCGATCTGCCCTTTTTTATACTTAACCACCAACGGTTGGGCATTTAAAGTCAGATTATCGGAGGATTTAGCGCATCTGACATGGCCGATGCCCAGTTTCCCCCGGAGGTTTTGGCGTAGGTCCCGATCACTAAAGACCTCGGAGACCAGACCGCTATTTTTATGGTACCGGATCGCCCCGTCCGTGCTGACCGCGATCCCCGCACTCTCTTGTCCGCGGTGTTGCAAAGCATAAAGACCATGGTAAATCAGATCTTGAACATTTTGTTCTTTAGCATAGATCCCGATCACGCCGCATTCTTCTTTTAATTTATCATCGTGCATCATAACACCTCTTATAAATGCTTTTGAAGGCGGACATTACTTTCCTCGACAGCGCGCGCCATTGCGGCCCGATATTCGATCAACTTCGCCTTTAACTGGTCATCCTGTAATGCTAAAATCTCAATAGCCAAGAGAGCGGCGTTTTCGGCGCCATCGATGGCGACGGTTGCGACCGGAATTCCCTTTGGCATCTGCACGGTGGAGAGTAAGGAGTCTAGTCCGTCTAAGGTGGATGATTTAATTGGTAGCCCGATCACCGGGACAACAGTTACGGCGGCCAGAACACCGCCAAGATGGGCGGCCTTTCCTGCCGCGGCAATGATGATGCCGATCCCTTCGTCAGCCGCCTTTTTCCCAAAAGCGACGGCTTGGTCTGGGGTCCGGTGGGCAGAGATGACTCTGACCATGGTCTCCACCCCAAATTCTTTTAATATTTTTAAACCCCGCTCTACCACCGGGAAATCAGATTCACTCCCCATCACCAAGGCAACCTTCATGTCTTTACCTCCTTCAGCCCTTTATAAAAAGTAGTTAATGCCTGCGGCAAAGATCCTTTGGTCCCCTACCCCGTCGGTATTCTTATATAAGCCATGACCAATCCGTTCCGAATGGGCCATTTTACCAAGGACGCGCCCATCCGGACTAGTGATTCCTTCAATGCTTGCCTGGGCGACAAAGGGATTAAAATTACCGTCGAGGCTTGGAACCCCATCGAAATCCACATATTGAGTGGCGATTTGGCCCTGCTTAATCATTTTCTGCAGGATGCTTGGCGTCGCCACAAAGCGGCCTTCACTACTGGAGACAGGAAGCGCAAAGATCGCTCCGACCTCGACATTACTAAACCAAGGGGAAAGGTTCGACACCACCTTGGTTTGCACCAACCTTGACACATATCGGCCCAGCGGATTACCGACCAGGGCCGGTGAATTTTCGGTCAATGGTTTGATTTCGCCGTCGGGAACAAGCCCCAATCTAAGCAGGGCCTGGAAGCCGTCGCCGATCCCTAAAATTAATCCGTCCCGGTTGTTTAGCAAATCCATCACCTGCTCGGTAAGGTCTGGACTTCGGAAGATGGTGGCGATGAACTTTCCGGCGCCGGCGGGTTCGGCCCCGGCACTAAAACCCCCGGGTAAAGCAATGATCTGACTGGCTTTGATTTTTTGCGCCATGATCGTCATGGCTTCTTTGATCGTATCTCCGGAACTGTTTTTGAAGACAAAGGGATCAACGCTCCCCCCGGCTTGGCAAAAAGCCTTTTCCAGTTCGTATTCGCCGTTGGTGCCGGGAAAAATCGGCATCAAAACCCGGGGTTTGGCGATTTTACACTTGGCTTTCCCCCGTTTCCCACTGGAGTAAAAGATGGGTTCCGGGTCTCCCGGGAGGTCTTTTTTTAAGGGAAAAACCTCATCCAAAGGCGCTTCCCATGCTGTAATGGCTTGCTCTAAACTGATCTGAACCGCACCGACGGTGATCACCGGTTGTCCGGTGGTCGTCCCCAGCCTTTCATAGGCTACCCCTGGGAAGAGCGCCGCCGGATCGTCCTGCCGGTCAATTTCTAAGATAAGGGCGCCGTAGTCCGGGGTAAACAACTTACTGGTGTCAAACCCCTCCGCAAACACCAACCCGATTTTGTTCCCAAAACTCATCTTACTGATGGCTGCCGCGATCCCGCCAAGGGCAATGGGATGGGCGGCCAAGACTTGGCCTTTGCTGATGAGTTGGTGCACACAGTGGAAAGTATGATTCAGCACGGTAAAGTCAGGAGTTTCATCGGCCCTGCGCGCTAGTGGTAGCAAGATTACTTGGCTGTCGGTTTTTTTAAATTCGGGAGAAATCACCCGGTGTGCGTCGGCGGTCCCGACGGCAAAACTTACTAGGGTGGGCGGAACATTCAGCTCATTAAAGGTCCCTGACATGCTGTCCTTCCCACCAATGGAAGGGATCATTAAACCTTTTTGCGCCTGAAAGGCGCCGAGCAGCGCGGCAAAGGGCTTGCCCCACTTGTGGTCCTCGTTGCCCAGTTTTTCAAAGTACTCCTGGAAAGTAAGGCGGATCTTGCTGGGATCGCCCCCCATTGCCACTATCTTCGTTACGGATTCAAGCACCGCATATAAACCGCCGTGGAAAGGACTCCACGTGGAAAGGGCGGGATTAAAACCATAAGTCATCAGCGTGCAGGTGTTGGTCTCCCCCTTTAAAACAGGGATTTTTGCCGCCATCCCCAAGGAAGGAGTTAGGCTGTATTTACCACCGAAAGGCAGCAACACGGTGCCTGCCCCAGCCGTACTATCAAAGCGTTCAACCAATCCTTTTTGGCTGGCGACGTTAATATTTCTCAAAGTATTAATCCAAGCCGTCTCCAGTTGGCTGGTGTTTTTGTCCTTGTTGAGCTGCGTCCTAAAATAGCTGGTCGGATTGGGCTCTTTTATAAAAACTTTAGTTCTTTGCCGAACACCGTTGGTGTTCAAAAAATCGCGCTGCAAAGCTAAAATTGTTTGCTTTCTCCACTTCATTACTAAGCGTGGATCGGCAGTGACTTTGGCGACCACGGCCGCCTCTAAATTCTCAGCTGCCACCAAGTTTTTGAGGGCGGGAAGATCAGCTTTCGCGATGACAACCGCCATTCTTTCTTGGGATTCGGCGATGGCCAGCTCGGTTCCGTCCAGACCTTCGTATTTGGTGCGGACCTGATCTAAATCAATTTCAAGGCCATCAGCCAGTTCACCGATGGCGACGGCGACGCCGCCGGCCCCAAAATCATTACAGCGCTTGATCAGCTTGCTAAATTCCGGTTTCCGAAAAAGTCTTAAGATGTTTCTTTCAATTAAGGGGTTTCCTTTCTGCACCTCAGCGCCACTGGTGAGCATGGACTCGTCCGTATGGGATTTTGAGGAGCCGGTCGCCCCGCCACAACCATCGCGGCCGGTGCGGCCGCCGACCAAAACTACTAAATCGCCTGCTTCCGGTAGTGCCCGTACCACATTGGCCTTGGGGGCAGCCGCGATCACCGCCCCTAGCTCCATCCTTTTGGCTAGATAGCCTTCATGATAGATCTCGGCCACCTGACCGGCAGGGATGCCAATTTGATTGCCATAAGCGCTATAGCCGCGGGCGGCCTCGGTCGTAATTTTTCTTTGCGGTAGTTTTCCGGACAGTGTATCTTCAATCTTTGCTCTTGGATCGCCGCTACCGGTGATCCGCATGGCTTGGTAAACGTAGGATCTGCCCGACAAGGGATCCCGGATCGCGCCGCCAAGGCACGTAGCAGCTCCGCCGAAGGGTTCAATTTCCGTGGGGTGATTGTGGGTTTCATTCTTAAACATCACAAGCCATTGCTCTGTTTTGCCATCAACTTCGATGTCTACATTGATACTACACGCGTTTACTTCCTCAGAAAGGTCTAAATCCGCCAACAAACCCTTTTTGCGTAGCGCTTTCATGCCGATGGTCGCCAGATCCATCAGGCAAAGGGCTTTATGCGCCCCACCATAAACATAATTTCTGGCCTTTAGATATTCCGTGTAGGCGGTTTGGGCGGGCGCGGAGAAGGGCCCGGTTTCAAACTGCACATCCTCGATTTCCGTCAGAAAAGTTGTATGTCGGCAATGGTCCGACCAATAAGTGTCGATCACTTTAAGCTCAGTGATGGTCGGGTTTCTTTGTTCGTTATGCTTAAAATAGGCTTGGGAGAATTTCAGATCAGCCAGACTCATGGCCAGTCCCAAGTGGTCTTTAAAGCTGGCCAGTTCAGCCTCTGAGAAGTGGATAAAATCGTCAAGCACGGCCACATCCTGTGGCGGCGTGATCCGATCGTCAAGGGTTTCTGGTTTGGATAAACTGGCTTCTCGGCAAGCGACCGTATTTATGCAGTAGGCTTTAATATTACTTAATTCATCAGCGGAGATCTGTCCTTTCACCATGAGGATCTGGGCGGTTTTTATCAGCGGTCGTTCGCCTGCCGTCAGGATCTCCAGGCACTGAGCAGCAGCATCCGCCCTTTGATTGTATTGTCCAGGCAAATCTTCAACGCCAAAGATCTGGTAATTAGGGCCAATGTCCAAATTTTCCTCGTACACCAAATCGACCGCGGGTGTAGAAAAAATAGTAGGTAACGCCTGTTGATATACTTCGTCGGAAATTCCCTGGAGATCGTATCTACTGGCAATGCGGACTTCCTCTAAGCCCCCGATTCCGAGCTGCTGATTCAAGTCGGTAAATAGTTGCTTTGCTTCAACGTCAAACCCTTTTTTCTTTTCCACAAAAATTCTTCTTACCCGCTTATCCACCAGACCACTCCTCTCAAAATAGTAATGCCCGGGTAGAGTAAGTTTCACTACTGCGAAACCTACCCGCCCGGGCTTTTATCCCCAAGGTGTAATCCTACTGTCACACAAAGACAGCAGGATCTGTACCGCTCGGTCCAGACAAATGCAAAATAAGCACCCCGGAACCCTAGGTACACTTTCAGCCATAGTCAAGTGATTTACGGTCAC
>ENA-UOOR01002363-UOOR01002363.1-fermentation-metagenome-genome-assembly--contig:-NODE-2363-length-19167-cov-24.580211_pt1 | contig 19167 bp, 22 predicted proteins | sample MGYA00245780_ERZ724029 | MGnify/ENA primary metagenome ERZ724029 (study PRJEB28704, sample SAMN03018315) | fermentation metagenome | biome: anthropogenic terrestrial biome; feature: soil... | reverse complement strand
TAGTCCGGTCGCTCGGCGATCTTCTTGATCTCCTCCACGATGGGGTTGAACCTCTCGATATGGCCCACCCCCACGACAAGATCGGCCTTCTCGATCAGCCCCAAGAGACGCTCTGCCTCCTGGACAGTCATTGTGATGGGCTTCTCGATCAGGCAATTTACCCCCGCGTTTATGACCTTACTGGCAGTATCAAAATGGTATCGAGTGGGAACGCATACGCTTACCGCATCTACCTTTGCCAGCAGCTCCTCGGGGCTTGAGCAGACGGTGGCGAGGTCACTGGCACGCTGAGCATTTTCCGATATGGGATCGTAGACGTAGACTGTATCTACCCCTTTCAGCTCTGAGTAGACACGAACATGGTTCTTTCCCATGGCCCCGACGCCAATAACTCCAACGTCCATGTTCAGTCCTCGAAGCAATTTATGGTCTGGGCGATATGCTGGAGATCAGAGGCGCTCAATGAGGGATGCACAGGAAGGCTCATCACCCGGCGGGATACGTCCTCTGATACCGGACACCTATCCCGTCCATAACCCAGCTTTTGGTAGATGGGCTGCTCATAGACCGCTTTGGGATAATGTACTGCGGTGGCGATGCCATTGGCATTGAGATACTCCATCAGCTTCTCTCTGGAGACGGGGAAGTCATCTTCCACCCGCAGAACATACTGGTTGTAGACATGGCGCACATCCGCCATCCGGAAGGGCACAGTCAGTCCATCGATCTTGATCGTTTTATTCAAGGTATCGGCATTCTCGATCCTCTTGGCGATGAATCCCTCCAGCCGCTTGAGCTGGCCCGAGCCTATAGCACCCTGGATGTTGGTCATCCGGTAGTTGTAGCCTATTGATATGTGGTTGTACTTTCCGGTGTCGCCGTGGTTTCTCAGCAGCCGCAGGCGATCGGCCAGGGCGCCATCGTTGGTGGTGATCATGCCTCCCTCACCGGTGGTCATGTTCTTTGTAGGATAAAAGGAGAAACAGCCGGTTCCGAATGAGCCCGCCATCCTTCCCCCGATCATCGCACCGTGGGCCTGAGCGCAATCCTCCACCAGGGCGATGTTATGATCCTCGCAGATCTGACATACGGCTTTGGCATCGAAGGGCTGGCCGTAGAGGTGAACCCCGATCACTGCTCGGGTACGAGGGGTGATCTTCTCTGAGAGGTCGTCTGGATCGATATTGAACGTCCTGGGATCCACATCAGCGAAGACGGGCACCGAGCCCTGGTAGAGAACGGTATTGGCAGTAGCAATAAAGGTGAATGCCGGGGAGATGACCTCGTCCCCCGGCTCGAGGCCCAATCCTTTCAGGGCCAGGTCCAGGGCCACAGTGCCGTTGCTGACGGCAATAGAATGCTCTACACCCAAATACTCGCTGAACTCCTCTTCAAAATTCTTGACCTTTTCGCCCTGAGTGAGCATGCCGCTCCTCAGCACCTCTCCCACCGCCTCTATCTCTTCTTCCCCCACCGTGGGCTTGGCTATGGAAATAAAATCTCTCATCAAGATCTCCTTGTATCCTGTTCTGGTCGCTATATCCTGTGCTCATCTTCACCCTTGAAAAGGCTTGTCACTAAAGCCCATTATCTTTCATTTCTGTAGATATATGGCCCCGTATGACCTCTGCAGGCCGGCCCCAGTAGCCGGCCTCAATCACCGTTCCCGGGTAGATTGAGGTGTTGATCCCGGTCATGACTCCATGGCCCATGATCACACCAAGCTTGCGCCTGCCGCTGTCTATCTTCTCCCCTTTGAGATATGACTTAATGTTACCCTTATCGTGGCGCAGGTTTGAGCAGATGGTCCCTGCACCGAAGTTGCATCTCTCGCCGATGATGCTGTCTCCCACATAAGAGAGGTGACCGATCTTGGTACCGCTCATAATGGTGCTGTTCTTGATCTCCACAGCATTGCCTATTCGGACGTTGTCCCCTATGCAGCATGTAGGCCGGATATAGCAGTTGGGCCCGATCTCCGAGTCCTGGCCGATCATAACCGGCCCTTCGATATAGGATCCAGAGCGGACGACTGTTCCCCTGCCGATGGAGATCTTTCCTTTCAGGGTCGCTCCTTCTTCCACCTCTCCAAGGATCCTGGGCTCGACCTGAACGAGCAGCGCAAGATTAGCCTCCAGTATATCCCAGGGCCGGCCGATCTCCAGCCAGCTGTTCAGTTCTACGATCTCTATGGCCTCTTTGTTTGCCGCCCGGTTCAGGCCGTCTGTCAGCTCGTACTCGCCCCGAGAGGATTTGGGTATTACCCGCAGCTCATCGAAGATCCATTTCTTGAAGAGATAGATGCCGGCATTGGCCAGGTTTGAGGGAGGATCTTCGCTCTTCTCCACCACCGACTGGAAGATGCCGTCCTCCTCCAGAAAGACGCCGTACCTGCTTGGGTCATCGACCTTGATCGCCGAGACCGCCATACCCTTGGCAGCCAGCTCCTTCAGTGCGCCAACATCGGGAAGAACGTCGCCGTTCAATACCATGAAACTGTCTTCGGCCAGGCTCTCCGCCGCCATCAGCGCATGGGCAGTTCCCAGCTGCTCATTCTGATGAGCATATTCTATCTTCACCCCAAGGCTCCGGCCGTCCTGGAAATGATCCCGCACCGAATCGGCGCCGTAACCCACCACCAGCACGAACCTCTCAATTCCTGCCTCTTTGGCCCGGAGAACGATATGCTCGAGAAGTGGCCTGCCAGCTATTGGGAGCATGACCTTTGGCACCCCTGCGGTCAGTGGGCGCATCCTGCTTCCTTCTCCCGCGGCGAGAATGATCGCTTGCATTGTCTAACCCTGAGATCTGAGGATGCAAGAGGGATAAAAATGCTTCTGCAAAAAAACCGAAAAGGCTTTACGGTTATTTGTCCCAGAGGTCCTCATGTTGGATGAGTTCGCCCGCTATACCGCCCTGCAGCGCGATCAAATGCCTCTGGCAATGCTGCTCGTCTATCTTAAGAGGAAGGGGGGGTTTGTGCAGCTGAACCAGATCTGGCGGGAGCTGGGGCCCACCGGCGGGGGACCATTCTGGAACCAGACCACCCTCATCAATAAGCTGGACAAGCTGGAGAGGTTGGGGGTAGTGGTCATGGAGAAGAGAATCCTCCCCTCTCCCCGTGCCGAGGCCAAGAAGAAGACCAACACCTTTTACCGGCTCAGTCCGGCCACACCTCTTTATCCCTACATCTATGGCATGCTCAAGATCTACAAAGAAGAGCAGGACCGATACTCCTCCCAGCTGGTTGACAAGCCCTTAGACCATCTCTGTCGCCTGGCGGGAAGGTCGAATGCGTCCGATCCCCTCATCGGCAGGGAGCTGGAGGTGGCGAAGGAATTGATATCCGAGGTCTTCAGCGTGGGCGGCGATGAGGTGCGGATGATGATCAAGGAGAGGATGGTCCGCAAGGGGATGATACGGGATCGAAAAAGGGCCTCTCCAGAGGAGAAGCCGGAGGAAAAGGCGAAAGCCGAAAAAAGGGAGAACTTGAAGGCGAAGGTCGGGAAGGCCAAAAAGCCGATCCTGAGGAAGAGGAAGGAGGCGCCCGGACAGGAAGAGGGTGAGTGATCAGCTCTCAAACAATGTCTCGGTGATGAAAAAAGATATGACGATCTAGATATAGACCGCTGTTCCGGGCTCTACATTGATTATCTTCTGAACTCCTCTTTGGAAGTACATCGTCTTCGGGTGGTTGATTGGCCATCGTAGGCTCTAATGTCGTGGTTCTGGTTGCCAACGACGCTAAAGCTGAACTTTCCGTCCAGAGGATCTCTACCTGTTCCCTCAGTACCTATGTAATTTCCATCCAAGAATACCTGGTATCCTCTCATCCCTTGTGACTGGATTGTCACAGGGGTGTCTCCGCCAAAAGAAGTCGTTTGCGGCGGCGTTGATGTAGGTGGAGTCATTGTGGTCGGAGTGCCGGTCTGGTACTGAGTCGTTGGAACCTGGGCAAACACATCCACAACGACCACATTACTGGGGTGGTTGTTCACCACAAAGCAAAGCATGTGTCTCCCCACATGATTGGCATTGACGTTCATGGTGTTATAGTCATGGTTGAACTGATACGTGCTGTACTTTATAGCAGGTGTGTCGGTCTGAACAATATCATAGAATCCTGCTGATCCTCCGACGGGTGCATTGGCAACCAGTTGCAGCCAGGTTCCACTGTAGAAGGATGATCCACCCGAGCTGTACCAGGGGACGTAGTTGGCCGGCTGATTGAGCCAATTCTCCATGCTCGCCAGCTCCAGATCGATGCGGCTGGAACTTTCGTCTGGGTAGTCTGTGGATTTTATCTGTCCTGGATTAGCTCCTGTCTGTCCTGGGGCTGCAGGATTAGCGTTGTCTGACTTACAATTAACGGTACCGGCAAAAACGATGCCTAAATGGGTAGAATGCATCCTTAGTTCAGATTATGATAGAAAATGATTCATTATCATCAGATCGTGGTCTTCTTCCTCATTTAATAGGCCAAAAGGCTCACTGAATAGGCAATGAACATAACAACAATAGTAGCGATCTTGGCAATAGTATTGACCGGAATAGCAATTGGCGATGATGAATTTAATCAGTATTTAGGGAAAAATGTTACTGTAAATATGTGCAATATGACAATATATCAAGGAAATATGACTCAATGGTGGAACGACTCGATAGAAATTAACGAGTTGTGTGATCCATCTGTAGGAAATATAACAATTAGAAAAAGCTGCATCGTGTGGATAAAAAACGGATTTATATGTGATTAGGCAATAATATGAAGATCCTAACGATTGTACCAGCACATAATGAGGAATCGACATTAGATTCATGTATAAACGGAATACGAAATCAAACCATCGAGACAGATATCCTTGTAGTGTGCGATAATTGTACGGATAATACAGAACAATTGGCAAAATCGTTAGAGGTAAATACGCTAAAAACTATAAATAATGTACATAAAAAGTCTGGCGCATTAAATCAAGCGCTAGATAAATACTTACTGGATTATGATTTAATTTTAGTACAGGACGCTGACACGATAATTGATAATAGATTACTGGAAAACGCCGTAAAAGAAATAAATAAAGATACGAAATTGGGTGCGGTTTGTTCAAAAGCAGGAATAAAAGATATCATGTCATCTAAATGGAGTGAATTGCTCTGGTGGCACCTGCAACGAATAGAATATGCGACATTTGATAGTTCAAGAATCGAAACCGCTGGATCGATAAAAGTAGTACATGGAATGGCCGCGGTTTATCGAACAGCCGCATTACAACAAGTAAAAAATAAGTGGGGCAGAATATATGATGAGAATAACATCACTGAAGACTATGAACTAACAATATGCCTAAAAGAGCTGGGGTGGAAAACAACCGCATGCATGGATATGCGGGCATGGACGGAAGTGCCGGTAACACTAAAAGAATTATGGAAACAACGAGTACGCTGGTTTAGAGGCGGGATTGATGTACTAAGGACGCATGGAATAAATAAAATAACAATAACTGAATATATCCAACATATGTTATTTATTATATTGACTATATTGAATGTAATAATAATATACTACCTATCAATTGTACTAATATCCGGTGGCCAACTAGGTATCCATCCGTTGTTCTACCTAGTAGTGATAATTGTAACATTAGATGGATTATATAGATTGCGTTATGCTGAAAATGTAAAAACGATAGAAATTGTTATACGATTAGCTATATTGCCTTTTGGTATATATATGATGTTATACCAAGCACAACAACTATGGGCATATTGGTTATCAATAACAAATGCAAAAAATGAATGGTGAAAAAATGTATTCAATATCAAACGGAGTCATTAGTGCATCTTGTCTTTGTACATGCGCTTGCGCGGTAGAACCAAGCGGCATGTTTTCAAATGTAGGCATACATACAGTACCTATATTTATAGGAGGATTCATGGTAATTGATACCAGCGTCAAATTACTGAGACTATGGTACAAAGAAAATCATAGATAGAAATAACCAACTTTTCCTGAAGACCGGTGTTCTCCCTGCCCTTGCACCCCCATTATAATAAGAATGAGCCACTTTCTCCGCGGTTATACGCGCTCTGCTAGATCATATACCGCGTCTATCAAGGCTTTATCGTCCATTATGCGAGCCTCTTTTACTCAGTATACCCGGCATCTTTCAGCATATTGATATATTTCTCCGCCGAAGTCGTCTTCAGATTGGCGCACTGAATTATATGGGTCTTCAGCGCCCGGCCTTTTGACTGGCCCTTTGAAATGCACTCAAGGAGCTTGAGGACGATATTGATTGCAGGCCTGTATTTCGCAACAACCATGAAAAATTTGTCGGAGAAGACGCCGCAGTAGGAGGCATCCAAATTTTATTTCCATCAAATATACATCACGATCAGGGGCAGCATCAATACTCCCATGGCATGGATCCGGTGGATGCCTGCCACTGGGGCGATCAGCCCCACGATGGTGGAGAGGAAGAAGACGAACAGGCCGAAGATGCCGGTGAAGGCATAGGTCATTGCCAGCAGGAAGACCAGCACAATGATGCAGAGCCTAGGGTAGTTCAGGCTGGATATGCTCCTGGCAGCCAGCTGGGCAGCGGCGATGGTAGCCAGATATGATGCCAGGACCACAATCACCGCCATGATCATCATCTGAGCCATGATGTTCTGGTCCAGGGTGAGGAGCTGCTGGATGGCTGCCGCAGCCCCACTTCTGGGCCGGTCTATCACATAGAGGGCGACGAGCGAGAAAAGGGCATTGGCCGAGTTCACCCCGGCGATGGAAACCAGAAATTCCTCTGCAGTGCCGGGGGACCCCAGGCGGGCGGCGATCGAAGCTACAGAGGGCGAGACTCCTGGAATCCATGCCACCAGCGATCCGCCCAAGCCGCCGGACAGTACCGCCTTGGCAATGGTTGGGCCAGGCATCTTGATTTTGCTCTCCACCTGCTTGGGAATCTGGACCTTTGTGGTGAGGCTCAGGATCAGGGATGAGGCTCCGAAGATCCCTGATAGGAGGGGGAGGAGAACCTGTGGCTCGAGATCCAGTGGGGAGTATAGCAGATCCTCATGCTCAAAGGCGAATATGCCCAGAACGCCGCTGGTCAGAAAGAGCATCCCTGCGATCAATTTATACTTCCAGTGAACCAGACTGCCCTGGCCCTCGATCCACGGCCCCCTCTCGGACTTGATCATCATCAGGGAGATGGCCAGGAGGAGAACGCCCACATACTTGACCAGGTAGTCGTAGTAGCTGGAGATTATCCAGGATAGGGGATAGACCAGGAGAAGGGCGAAGGCGATTGAGCCCGCGCTTCCCAGGGCCGAGAGGCGAACCGCCTCAATCCCCCGGCCCTCCAGCATCAATCTCTGGCCGGGAAGAACGGAGAGGGCGGTCTCAGAGTCAGGTGCGCCAAGGAATATTGCCGGGATGGCATCGAAGAACGTCTGGGAAATGCTGGCGGCGAGGATTATAGAGGCCATCTGAAAGGGAGTCAGGCCGAGGAGGATGAGCTGGGGAGAGATGGCCAGGAGCATGGAGGCGAAGTTGTTCAGGTGCAGGCCGGGAGTCAGGCCGCTGATGATCCCCAGGGCAAATCCCAAAGCTACACAGAACGCGAGGGTAGTGTCGATGAATTCGAGCATTAAATTCGCCCAGACCAACTTAGCCTTAATTTATAATAAGTCTTCGACGGAGCATGCTGGAATATTAATATCAAAAGCAATAATATCATCAGCAAATATTATCAGCTAATACTATCAGCTACTTTCATCAGCTGATAGGCCCCGCAGCCAAATATCCCCCTAGCAAACCCTTAAATACTGGTGCATAGTCGAGCTACATATTCCGCACAGGGATTATTATGCCCTGGGCGCATGAACCACATGGTTCGAACGCGCACAAGACGCGTGAGTCGGCCTATTTCGGCCATGCGGAGGATTCAAATGACGTTTGAGAAGACAAACCCAAGGATAGTCCGCCTTATCGGCGAATTGAAGGCAGCCACCCGCGATACGGGCGCTCCCCTCTGGCGTGACATTGCCCGGAGATTAGAGAAGCCCAGCCGCAACTATGCTGCTGTGAATCTTAGCAAGATCAACAGGCACTCCCAGTCAAATGATACTGTTCTCGTGGCCGGAAAGGTCCTGGCCTCAGGCAATCTGGAGCACAATGTGACCGTGGCCGCCCTCAACTTCAGCAGCCAGGCCATGTCCAAGATCCAGCAGGCTGGCGGCAGATGCATTCGAATAGAGAACCTGATGCAAGAGCACCCCAAGGGATCGGGCATTAAGATTTTGAGGTGAGAGCGATGGTAGTAGTAGATGCAACTGGATTGGTCCTGGGGCGCTTAGCAAGTGTCACCGCCAAGAGCCTCCTGGCAGGAGAAGAGGTCAATATCGTCAATGCCGAGAAAGCTCTCATCACCGGGGACAAGGAGCACATCTTTACGGATTACGGCCAGACGAGAGCGCGCGGCCATAAAGAGAGAGGCCCCTACTTCCCCCGACGACCAGAGATGATCCTGAAGAGGACGGTGCGGGGCATGCTTCCCTACAAGATGAGGCGGGGAAGAGATGCATTCTCCAGGCTCAAGATCTATGTGGGCATTCCCAGAGAGTTCAGGGGAATGGAGTTATCCCAGCCTGATGCTGCTAAGATGAGAACTGAGAGCAATAATAAGTACATCGAGCTTGGCGCCTTGAGCAAGAGGCTCGGAGCAAACTTCTGAGAGGTTCAATATGAAGATCATTAATACCTCTGGCAAGAAAAAAGCGGCAACTGCAAGGGCCACTCTGAAGGAAGGAAAGGGCATCGTGCGTATCAACAAGGTGCCCCTGGATATCCACGAGCCCAGGCTTGCCAGACTCAAGATTCAGGAACCGGTCGAGATCGCCGGAGACCTATTAAAAGGAATGAACATCGATGTCGTCGTCAGTGGCGGCGGGATCATGGGGCAGACAGATGCCGTTCGTACTGCAATTGCCAAGGGCATCGTGGAATGGACGGGGGATACAGCACTGAAAGAGGCCTATTCCGATTACGACCGAAACCTCCTTGTCAGCGATCACCGCCATAAAGAGAGGAAAAAGTTCGGCGGCCCTGGTGCAAGATCCAAATACCAGAAGTCCTACAGGTGAAACTGCTTGATACCAGTCAGGTGCTTTTCCTGCGGCAGAGTGATATCCCATGTATGGGAGGAATACCGGGAGCGCATCAAGACAGAGCCTCCCGGCAAAGTCATGGATGACCTGGGAATAGACAAATATTGCTGCAGGCGTATGCTACTCTCCCATGTGGAGATAGTAGATACCCTGAGGCGGTACCAGTAGAAGGGGGTTGTAGGGTAGCCTGGTCCATCCTACAGCGTTCGGGACGCTGTGACCTGAGTTCGAATCTCAGCAACCCCATCATACTCTTCCTTTTGAGGTGGCTATTTGAAGGGCGAGAAATATACCAGATATGAACGTGCGCGCATCGTAGGAGCACGAGCTTTGCAGGTTTTCATGGGCGCTCCAGTATTGATCGATACAAATCATACCGACCCTCTAGAAATAGCGCTTGAAGAGATGAGACTGGGCGTAATTCCCATCACCGTAAAACGCAATCGCTATTAAGGTAGGTGAATTAGTTGGAAGAAGATGAGGTGATGACGGTAGCGGGAGAATATGAGACTCTCATACCGATAGATGAGTACCTCGCCGCGGGCGTACATATTGGTACTCAGCAGAAGACAAATGATATGATGCCTTACATTTACCGGGTAAGGTCAGACGGGCTCTATGTCCTGGATGTTCAATCCACAGATAAGCGCATCCGCCTGGCCGCCAAGTTCCTGTCCAAATACGATCAGACAAATATTCTGATCGTATCCGCCAGGCAGTACGGCCAGAGGCCTGCCCTGATGTTCGCCAAGGCTACAGGAGCAACGGCAAATGTGGGACGCTTCGTGCCCAATACCCTGACCAATCCCGCCTTTCGGGGATTCATGGAGCCGGATGTGCTCATTGCCACTGACCCAAGCGGGGACGCTCAGGCGGTAAATGAGGCAGTTGATGTGGGAATACCAGTGATCGCCCTGTGCGATACCAACAATATGACCTCAAATGTCGACCTGGTAATACCCACCAACAACAAGGGCAGAAAGGCTCTTACTCTGATCTACTGGCTCCTTGCTCGCCAGGTGCTGCGTGAGAGTGGACAAGAGGACCGGTTCAAGTACACTATCTCGGACTTCGAGATGGAGTTCTGAGTCAGTGAGGCCTCCAGCTGTTGCCGGCCAGTTCTACCCAGGTAGCTCAGCGGAGCTTGAGCGCCAGCTGGATGAATTTATGCCTCCTGCAGAGGAGATGCCAATAGTGGGCGGCGTGGTCCCCCATGCCGGATATGTCTATTCCGGCCGGATTGCCGCAATGGTCCACTCCCGCTTGCCAAAGAGAGAGACCTATGTGATCCTGGGGCCTAACCATCATGGCTTAGGATCTCCGGTAGCACTATCTCGCGATTCATGGAGAACTGCTCTGGGGGTGGTCACGCCAGACCTCGAGCTGGCCGATCTTCTTACAGGGAGCATCATCGACCATGATGAGGCCGCTCATAAGCATGAGCACTCAATTGAGGTGCAGATTCCATTTCTTCAGAGGCGGTTTGAGGATTTCAAGATCCTCGCCATCTCCATGGGAATGCAGGATGAGGATACGGCAGTAGAGGTGGGCGAGGAGATCGCCCGGGCGGCCTTGAAGCTCAAGCGGGAGTGCACTGTGATTGCAAGCAGCGATTTTACCCATTATGAGCCCAGGGATGTGGCAAGAAAGGTGGATTCACAGATCATTGAGGCCATCCTGAATATGGATATCCCCCAGATCTACTCCCGGGTCTACCGCTACAATGCATCCTCATGTGGCATCGGACCGATTGCTGCAACCATTGCTGCCTCTCGCCTCTTAGGGGCCAGCAGCGGCAAGCTGCTTTGCTACGGCACAAGTGGGGACGTTAGCGGCGACTATAGCCAGGTAGTAGGATACGGAGCGATTGTCTTCACCTGAAGAGGGCTTCTCATGACGATGGCATCGGCTCCTGGCAAGATCATCCTCTTCGGAGAGCATGCCGTTGTCTCCGGCACTGTCGCACTGGGAGGAGCCATAGATCTGCGGGCCAGGGCTATTGTGCAGAGCCTGCCGGGAAGGGTTTTGGTAGAGACTGACGACCTTTCTCTGCGAGGTTTTTCTCTGGATCTCTCTACCGGGGAGATCAGATCAGCCAGTGCGGCCTATGCTACCAGATATGTATCTGCTGTTTTAAAGGAGCTTGATGCAAGGGATGTTAAGGTTATGATCGAGTCGGACATCCCGCAGGCAGCAGGTCTCGGATCATCGGCGTCCATAGTGGTTGCCACGGTAGCTGCTCTAAACGGTCACCTGGGCCTGGAATTATCACAAAAAGAGATTGCAGCTCTCTCCTACCGCATAGAGAAGGAGGTTCAAAAGGGGAGAGGCAGCCCCATGGATACTGCTCTGGCCACATATGGCGGCTACCAGAGGATTGCAGATGACAACCAGCGTCTCGATCTTCCACCTTTAGAGATGGTGGTGGGATACACCAGACTGCCTCATGATACCTTTTCCCTGGTGGAGAAGGTCCAGCTCTTAAAAGAGCGCTATCCAGACCTGGTGGGTCCCATATTCCAGGCCATAGGAGCCATATCCGAGAGGGCTGCTCCTCTGATCCGAGAGCAGAGACTGAAAGATCTGGGTGAGCTGATGGACATCAACCACGGCCTGCTGGAGGCTCTGGGGGTGGGCTCCAGAGAGCTGTCCGAGCTGGTTTATGCCGCAAGGAATGCCGGAGGAGCCTTAGGGGCCAAGCTGACGGGAGCGGGAGGAGGAGGCTGTATGATCGCCCTTCCCGGGATGGCCGGAAAGGAGGCTTTATTGGTGGCCTTGAGGCAGGCCAGAGGAATGGCATTTGCAGCTATGATGGGCTGTGAGGGCGTCCGGCTGGAGGTTGCGTGAGTCGGGAGGGCGAGCAATGGTTCGGGTCTTGAAGATCGGAGGAAGCATTCTGACCGATAAGAGCTGCGAGAGAGGCGCCCTGCCCATGGAGATTGAGCGGGTGGCCAGAGAGGTCGCCTCCAGGCCTCACGATCTGGTGCTGGTGCACGGAGCAGGGTCATTTGGACATATTCCTGCCAAACAATATGGCCTGCCACAGAGGTTCAGTCCGGAGGGCTTGAGGGTGACCCATGAGTCGGTGGTCAGACTGAACCGTCTGGTGCTGGAGGCCCTTGCCAAAGCAGGAGTCGAGGCCCTGCCCGTCCACCCCTTATCCTGCTTGATCCTGTCCGGAGGAAGAATAGAGAGCTTTGCCACTGAGCCGATAAAAAAGATGCTGGAGGATGGCATTATGCCCATATTGCATGGTGATGTGGCCATGGACTTGACTCAGAGGGCAGGGATAGTATCCGGGGACCAGTTGGTAAGCCATCTGGCCAGAGCTCTCAAGGCAGAGGTTGTGGCCGTGGGCTGCAATGTGGATGGGGTACTGTTCTCTGGCCGGCCCATGGCAGAGGTCAAGAGATCGGATCTTCCGTTAATTGAGGGTGCCATCGGAGGAAGCGCAGGTATTGACGTCACCGGCGGGATGAAGGGAAAGCTGGATGAATTACTGGACCTAGCAGATATGGGCATGAGCTCAATGATATTCAATGCCTCCAAAGAGGGGAACATCGTGCGGGCTCTGCGGGGCGAGGCCATAGGGACCAAGGTCTGGAGGCCGGATTGACCACCTCCAGTCGGAAGCTCGATCATATCAGAATCTGTCTGGACAATCCTGTGGAGTCTGAGGGAGCGGCGGCCAGATCCTTTGATGATCTGGTGCTTGTCCATAAGGCTCTGCCGGAAATCGACGAGGCAGATATCGATACTTCCTGCCGGTTTTTGGGAAGAAAGCTATCAGCACCCATCATGATCAGCGCTATGACCGGAGGCCATCCCAGCGTCAAGGAGATCAACGTAAATCTGGCTCTGGCAGCATCCGAGCTTGGCATAGCCATGGGAGTGGGCTCACAGAGGGCAGCTCTTGAAGAAGAGAGCCTGAAGGATACCTTCTCCGCGGTACGGGATGCCGCTCCCGATATTCCTATCATCGGAAACATCGGCGCGGTTCAGCTGAAGCGGTCCGGACCCGGGATTTTGGATCAGCTGGCAGAGATGATAGATGCCGATGCTATCGCTGTCCATCTGAACTTCCTCCAGGAGAGCATTCAGCCGGAGGGGGATCGAGATGCCTCCGGAGTGGTCAAGGTGTTAGGAGAGGCAGCAAATGGATCGGTGCCCATAATCGTCAAGGAGACGGGGGCGGGCATATCCAGGGAGACAGCTGCCAGCCTGGCAGATGTGGGAGTCAAGATGATAGACGTCTCCGGTCAGGGGGGTCTCTCCTGGGCCGGAGTTGAGACCTACCGGGCAGCTGAGATCGGCGACAGTGAGCTGGAGGAGATGGGAAGGCTGTTTTGGAGCTGGGGAATTCCTACTCCTGTGAGCATCGTCGAGTGCCGATCTATTGGCCTGGATGTTATATCCTCGGGAGGGATCAGGAGCGGCCTGGATGTTGCTAAGAGCCTCTCACTGGGGGCGAGCCTTGCCGGGACTGCCCTTCCCATGCTCAAACCGGCAACAAAAGATGCAAAGACCGTGGTCAGTGCCATGAGCCCGTACCTGCGCGCTCTGAGGATCTGTATGTTCCTCACCGGTTGCAGAAGGGCTGGGGAGCTGAAAGGAGTCCCTCTTGTGGTTCTAGGAAGGACCAGAGAATGGCTTCTGGCGCGGGGTTATGATTTGAATGAGTTTTCTGCTTATAGAGAGTTGACAAAATGAAAGATATTGCGATAATCGCCGTCGGCGGCTATAATGAGATCGGCCGCAACATGACTGCGATAAGGATAGGAAAAGATATTGTAGTAATGGATATGGGGATCAGGCTGGATCGGGTGCAGATTCATGAGGATACCGACGTAGAGTCCCTGCATGCCGCAGACCTGATCAACATAGGCGCCATTCCCGATGACAGCATAATGGAGAACGTTGATGGAAGGGTTAAGGCCATCGCCTGCACTCATGGTCACCTCGATCATATCGGAGCCATATCCAAGCTGGCTCATAAGTACCATGCTCCGATAATTGCTTCTCCGTTTACGGCAGACCTGATAAATCAGGAGATCAAGTCGGAGAAGATCTTCGGGGTGAACAATCCCCTGAAGACAATGAACGCTGGAGAGCGTTTTCAGGTTACGCCGGATATCGATCTGGAGTTCGTGCGGGTGCAGCATAGCATTGTGGACTGCGTGTTTGCCGCTATTCACACCCCCGAGGGGATCATACTCTATGCCAATGACTTCAAGATCGATCGATCGCCGACGTTGGGTGAGCCGCCAGACTTTGCCCGGCTGAGGGCTTTGGGAAAGGAGGGGGTGCTGGCTCTCATCACTGAGACCACCAATGCCGCCATCTCCGGAAAGACGCCGTCCGAGCAGATAGCCAAGGACCTGGTGATGGACGTTCTTATCGGCACAGAGGAATCCAGGTCTGGAGTCATGGTCACCACCTTCTCCTCCCATATCGCCCGGATCAGAGCGATAATCGAGGCTGCTCATAAGATGGGGAGAAAGCCGGTGCTCTTAGGCCGGTCCATGGAGAAGTACTGGGGTACGGCAGTGCGGACCGGTTATGCCCAGCAGGGGGAAGTCTCAGTCTTTGGAAGGAGAAAGTCGGTGGACAAGGCCCTGAAGAGGATCATGAACGAGGGCAAGGACAAGTATCTGCCCATCATGACCGGCCATCAGGGGGAGCCGGGGGCGATATTGAGCCGGGTGGCCAATGGAGAGACCGACTTTCTGGTGGAGTCTGGAGATCGAGTGATCTTCTCTGCAGGAATCATTCCCCAGCCTCTGAACGAGTCCAACCGCCATACTGTGGTGACCAAGCTAAAGATGAGAGGAGGCAGGATCTACGATAATGTGCATGTCTCCGGGCATGCCTGCCAGGAGGATCACTGGGAACTCTTGCGGATGATCAATCCGGAGCATGTCATACCGAGCCACGGGACACTGAGGAGTCATGGCAGCTATCTGATGATGGCTGAGGAGACGGGCTACTCTCTGGGATCAAATATCCATCTGGTGAGGAACGGCCAGGAGCTTCTCATCGATTGAAGCTCAATTTAAATAGAATCAAGGGATAGGGAGGTTGTGAGAAGGATGATGGAGGAAGAGCTGGAGGATCGTGCGGCTCTGGTAACGGCAACCATCGAAAAGCTGCTCCCAGTGATGCATCCGCGCGGCCTGTATGAGGCGAGCCGGCACCTGGTGGACTCCGGCGGGAAGAGGCTGAGGCCGTCGATGCTGCTACTTGCGGCTGAGGCTGCGGGTGGAGAGGCTCTCGCCCTGGCTCCGGCGGCGGTATCCATCGAATTGGTCCATAACTTCACTCTCATTCATGATGACATCATGGACAATGCCGATGTGCGCCGGGGGAGGCCTGCAGTGCATAAGATCTGGGGGCAGTCGGGAGCTATTCTGGCTGGCGATACCCTTTACTCCAAGGCCTTTCAGGTTTTGGGGATGACTGCGGCCAGCCCGGAGCGGATCTTAGGGGCGATGAATATGCTCTCCCGGACCTGCACGGCGATTTGCGAGGGCCAGTGGCTGGACATGGAGTTCGAATCTAAAGACCGGGTGACTGAGAACGAGTACATGGAGATGATCGAGAAGAAGACCGGTGTTCTCTATGGCGCTTCTGCAGGGATGGGGGGTCTCCTGGCCGGGGCATCGCCCGAGGTGGTCAGGGCGCTGGATGAGTTTGGCCGGCTGACGGGCATGGGATTTCAGCTCCAGGATGATGTCATCGATCTTTTGACCCCGGAGGAGGTCTCGGGAAAAAGGCAGGGCGGGGATCTGATCGAGGGTAAGAAGACATTGATCATGATCCATGCCTTTGCCAATGACGTAGTGGTGCCTGTCTTCAGCAAGAAGGATGCATCGGCAGTGGAGATCTTCCGGTCGATCTCCATTCTGGAAGGGAGCGGCTCGATTGAGTATGCCAGGTCCAGAGCAGAGGAGATGGTAGCACAGGGCAAGAGGGCTTTAGATGTTCTGCCTCCCTCATCGGCCAAAGAGACGTTGCTGGAGCTGGCAGACTACATGATCCGCAGAAGGTACTAGGTCAAGCGAAGAGTGCAAGAATTGAGCCGGTATCGGATTGGTATCGGCTTCGAGTTCTTCTGCATAATATCTTTTCCAATCGAGCTTATGACCACATTTTGACGCTGAAGAGCAATTCTCATCCCCCTTTGATCGCAAACCCCAGGTCCTTGACCATCTTCTTGTCCTGCCGTGGCTCCCTGCCCGTCGTCGTAAGGTAGTTGCCAGTCATCATCCCATCGAGACCATAGATGAGACCTAAGGATTGGAGGTCTCCCATATTCACCTCCCTGCCGCCCGCGTACCTGAGCGATTTCGTAGGGTTCACGAACCTGAAGAGCGCTATGGTTTTTAGGACATCCAACGGCGAGGTAAGCGGCCTCTTCTCTAGTGCCGTACCTTTAATCGGGTTTAGGATGTTTATCGGGATCGAATCCGGGTCAAGGTCCCTGAGGGCGAAAGCCATCTCGATCCTATGCTGCCAAGTTTCTCCCATGCCGATGATGACGCCGCAGCATACCTCAAGACCTGTCTTCTGGGCATTCCTTACGGCCTGCTCCCTGACGGAATACGAGTGTGTGGAACATATACGGCTGTAGAAGGATGAGGCAGTCTCGATGTTGTGGTGGTATCTTGCCAGCCCGGCAGCCTTGAGATCATTTAATTGCTTTAGCGAAAGGATGCCAAGGGACGCGCAGACCTCAAGCTTCGTGGTCCTTCTGATCTCTTTTATGGCCCGTGTGAGGGCCTGCAAATCTTCATCGGAAATGCCCTTGCCTGAGGTCACTATGCCGAACCTGTCCACGCCCTCGGCGTCCATCTTTCGTGCCGCTTCCACAAGCTGTTCCGTTGAAAGGAGCGGATATGCATCGACATTCGTGTTATGATGTGCGGATTGGGCACAGAACCTGCAATCCTCGGAGCACCATCCCGATTTAGCATTGATGATGGTGCATAAATCGACCCTTCTTCCTGCATGCCGTCTCGCAACCTGACCTGCCACATGAAGCAGGTCCATCAGACCCTGGCCTTCGAGCTCCACCAATCTCTCGGCCTCGCTCAGGGCTATGCTATCCCCTTTAAGCCCTTTCTCCAATATCGTTGACGTGAATACATCCATATTATCAGATTGTAAACCTATGCAACGGCAAAAGTTACATTCGATTTAATGTTTTTGCTTGGGTTGCTTTTTTCAGTTGGGATCTCTTATCATCTTCTGTCATCGTACCCAAGTCACATTCGATGCATTCTTGTCATGGGCTTCGGGTTTCTCGACTGGGTGCCCGAAGGCGATCGTGCCCACCGGACTGTATCCGTCGGGAATCCGGAATCCTGCCATGAGCTCCTTGTTGTCGTAGGCGGCTTTCGTTGATCCGATCCAGCAGCTGCCTATGCCAAGCATGTGGGCGGCAAGCATCATGTTCTCGGCAGAGAGCGAACAATCGATCTCCTGGAACTGGCTTTCGGTTTTACCTTCAACCATGATTACGGTGGGGGCATGATAAAAGATAGAGTATCCTGGGCTTTCCAGCAATTCCCTGAACGCATTGGACATGCCATCATGGCCATCCTTCATGAGCGAGATCTGGATGGGTTTGCGGTCTGCAAGAACCACTGGACACTCCGCAGTGTCATGATTGCTTCGATTGCTTCCATATGACGCCTGCATCGCTAATGTGATTCGTTCTCCTGATCATAGCGAGGGCTGTCTCCCGGCCTGTGCGATCCTCATGCCGAGGTCGTGGGCCTTCCGGCAGTCCTCGGGGAAGACCTCACGGTGTCTCTGTGCCTTTTCTGCCGGATCAACCGCCGATGAGACATATTTTGCGTAATCATCAAACTGCAGGGTATCCGTGACCAGAAGCGTTTCAGAGGCGCCAAAAATCCATTTAAGTACCAGCTCTGTCAGCCGGATCTGCACGTCAAATCCCATCTCTTTTGCCCCCTTCTCGTCCGCACCCATCGTATAGATGAACGCAGTCGAGATCTTTTTTGGGAAAAGTGAGGAGTGCTCCCGGTCATAGACGAGATAAGGAAAGACCAGTCGCTCCAGGAACGACCGCATTTCGCCGGTTGCTGTTCCCAGGTAGACCGGAGAGCCGAGGATGAATGCGTCCGCTTCGGCCATCCTTTCAAGGATCGGGGTGAGATCGTCATTCATGGCGCAAATCCCATAACTCTTTCCATCTTTGAGCTTGCAGGCAAAGCAGCTGGTGCAGCCCTTGTATTCCAGGTCGTACAGGTGAACCAGCTCCGTTTTTGCTCCGGCAGATTCTGCGCCCTTGAGTGCATTTTCTAGCAGCGTCGCGGTATTCCACGTTTTGCGTGGGCTTCCATTGATTGCAATGACCCTTCCCATCAACTATCACCTTTGTGTCATATCTTCATTCATTTTCCTTCATTGAGGTGGCGACCTCATGGGTGGCGAGGATGCCGTTCAAGGCGGCTGGAAAGCCGGCATAGATTGAGATGAGCAGCATTATCTCGACGATCTCCGCTTCCGACAGGCTGGCCCGGAGTCCTCCCCCGATATGAAACCGGAGCTGCGACGGGGCTGTCCCTTTTGCCGCAAGCGCTGCAATGGTCGCAACCTGCCGATCCCGCAGGGAGAGGAGACCCCGTGCATAAATATCGCCGTACCCGAATGCAATGACGTATTTTGCGATGTCCGGGTTGATCGGGTCGTATGTCTCCTTAAGGATTCGTTCCTGTTCAGGCGCAATCATGGCAAGCAGATTCTTCCCGCGTTCGTACCGTCCCTCGGATCCGGCATGAAGCGAGTCCTTAGAGAGTGTTTGGCCGGTCTCCTGCAGTACCTCGACAAGCGTCTTCATGGCGTTCAGTGTTGCCGGGAACCCTGCATACCCGCACATCTGGATGATGACCTCGCGGATCTCCTCCGGTGTGCAGCCGACATGAAGTGCGGCATGAGTATGGACCTTCAGCTGAGGCGCTGCAGTGCCCATGG
>ENA-UOOR01002358-UOOR01002358.1-fermentation-metagenome-genome-assembly--contig:-NODE-2358-length-19212-cov-6.558699_pt1 | contig 19212 bp, 19 predicted proteins | sample MGYA00245780_ERZ724029 | MGnify/ENA primary metagenome ERZ724029 (study PRJEB28704, sample SAMN03018315) | fermentation metagenome | biome: anthropogenic terrestrial biome; feature: soil; material... | reverse complement strand
GGCATAAGATGAAGGAAAAGAAAAATGAAATTAATTAAACAAAAGCAGAACTGTTGCGGTTGCAGTGCCTGTTTCAATGTTTGTCCCAAAGGTGCAATTGCGATGGTGCCGGATGGAAAAGGGTTTCTGTACCCCAGAATTGACGTGGAGCGTTGTACAAACTGCGGCTTGTGCAAAAAAGTCTGTCCGTTGCAAAATGGAACCCACGTGCATGACCGTTTACAGAAACCGGACGCATATGCGGTAAAGCATAAAAGCGACGATGTTCGCATGAACAGCTCGTCAGGTGGAATCTTTACCGCGCTTTCTGATTTTGTACTGGAGCAGGGCGGCATAGTTTATGGAGCTGCTTTTGATGAGAATTTTAAAGTATGCCATCAGCGAGCGACAACCCCAAAAGAGCGAGATCGGTTTAGAGGTTCCAAATATGTGCAGAGTAATTTGAAACGCTGCTTTCAGGAAGTTAAAAATGACCTGCGTTCCGGAAACAATGTGTTGTTTTCCGGAACGCCCTGTCAAACGTCAGGCCTAAAAAACTATCTGGCCAATCAAGACACAAAAAAATTGATTACCGTGGATCTTGTTTGTCATGGAACCCCAAGTCCAATTGTTTTTCACGATTATTTATCAACTATTCAATTGAAAAATCAGTCGGGTATTTGTTCTGTGAATTTTCGATATAAGCCATCAGGCTGGCATGCACAAGCTATGGCAATAGGATTTAAAAATGGAAAGTTCTATGAATCTAACGCAATTGATGATACATATTATCGCCTCTTTTTACCAAACATTATTTTACGTGATTCTTGCTATCAGTGTCGGTTTGCCAATTTGCAGAGACCCTCTGATTTTACCATGGGCGATTTTTGGGGAATTGAAAAATCCATGCCGGAATTTGAGGATGAAAAAGGGGTTTCACTGTTACTAGTTAATACAGAAAAGGGGCGCAGAATTTTTGATGACATTCAGGATACCCTGATTTTCCGGCCAAGCGATATTTCATGCTGCTTACAGCCGAATCTAGTAGGTCCGAGCATCATGCCACCTCAATTAGGCTCGTTTTGGGAAGATTACCTGAAACATGGATTTTCATATGTTGCAAAAAAGTATGCTGATGCTGGCATTAAAGGAACAATCAAATCTGAAATCAAAAAAATTTTGAAATGCATGGGCCTTTTTGATACGGTAAAGCGTTTTTTGCATCGGACAGCATGACAGCTGGTATGAGATATCATATACTGGACGTTTTTGAACATCCGATGGTGCTGTCGGGGCGTTTTGTCCGGAAGACCGCCCACTTTGCTGAATGTTTTGCGTTAGGAATTCTATTGCTGACAACGATAAGGTCTTACCGAAAGCCGGTTTGAAACTCGGCTTTCGCAGAAATATTTCTGCCTCTGCTCGTCCCTGCTATCTACAAATTTCTACAGCTTTATATAATCCGTTATCTTTTTCCAATCGAAAGTAGCGGCCGAAGCACAAATCCAGAATCCACCCTTTCAGAGATTGTTTTTTACCCAACCGGAGAGTAAAAGCAAATATTAGTCTTTACAGGGTAATCTTTCAGAAAGTGAAGCTAAACTCATGAAAAAACGATATTATAAAAGTATAATATTTGCTGCAATTTGTTTATTTGTTTTGCTTTGGATTTGGCACAATTCTATGTATTCCACTGCACAGTCGCATTTGCAAAGTGGCCTTTTCCAAAGGTTCTTAAACGGTTTACTTGCCAAACTGGGCATTAAAGTTTCGCTGGCGCAGTTCATTATTCGCAAACTGGCACATTTCACAGAATACTTTTTATTTGGTATTATGCTAACAGTGGCAATACGATTCGTCCGCAAAGATTTGCATGGTACGCTGTTTTTCGAAATGTTCCTTTTCCTTGCCTGCCCGGCTGTAGATGAAACGATACAAATGTTTTATAAAGGCAGGACCAGCAGTGTGCGTGACGTATGGATTGATTTCGCAGGTTGCATGGTTGGAATGGGGCTTTACAGGCTGGTTGTTCGAATATTTTCAAAACGTTGACTGCAGCTTTTATTTCCGAATTGTCAAGATGGTTTTAGTTTGATCATGTAAAAGCCCAAATTATATTTTTTGCTCCTCTTCCTTTGTCCACTTTTGACCTGTAGTCAGGCTAAACAGTCTCAATGATGCGCAACCTATATAATTTTGTACCTATTATGGAGAAAATCTTTTGTGAGAAATGATGTTGTAATGGCTCGAATAATAAACGATAACTATTATAGTATAACCTTATATAGCAAAAATTGTGAAAAGTCTTTTATTTTGAGCTAGTTATAAAAATAGGAGAAGAAAATGGAAAATAGTGAAGAAATTGAAGTTGCCCCGGGGTATTCACGTATAAGAAGTAAATCAATCCCAAAAGTAAAAACTAGAAAAAACTTCAGCCCGTATTTTGCAGTGAAACGGATAGCTGATGTTGTGTTAAGCATTATAGCTTTAGTGTTCCTGTCGCCGCTGTTTTTAATCGTTGCGGTTGCAATTAAGTGGGATAGTCCGGGACCCGTTTTTTATTCTCAAGAAAGAGTGGGAGAGAATGGAAAAACGTTTAAGCTGTACAAATTTCGAAGTATGTATGTAGATGCTGATAAAAAACTTTGTGAATTGAAAAAATTAAACAAACGTGAAGGGCCTGCGTTTAAAATCTCCGATGATCCGCGAGTAACGAAAGTAGGAAAATTCATACGTGCAACCTGTATTGATGAGTTACCGCAGCTTATTAATATTTTAAAAGGAGAAATGAGTATAGTGGGACCCAGGCCTCCATTGCCGGAAGAAGTAGAGCATTATTCATCTTATCAATTGCAACGATTGCAGGCGCAGCCAGGTTTAACTTGTTATTGGCAGGTACATAAAGAAGAGGCTTCCACTTTTGATGACTGGGTCGCAATGGATTTGCAGTATATAGAAAAACAGTGCATATCCATTGATATTCGGTTGATTCTTTCCACATTTGGCGTTATAGTTAAAAGAAAAGGTGAAGTTTAAGGTGCCCAAGCTTACATTAAGAAAGATTTAGGTGCTTTAAACTGTATCAAATAGTCATGGTAGTCAAGGCTGAAAATAATGATAAAACGACCTCGCTCGGTAAAGGCTGATCCGCATGAGGTCGTTTGTTGTTAGACTGTTAAAATTGATATCTTTAGATACGTATTGATATCAATATCAATACAAAATTAGTCAGAGGATGGAAACTTATGGATGAAATACAGGAAACGAATGAACTAGACCTGCAAAGGATTTTATTTATTTTTCGAAAGCGGTTTAAATGGCTCCTTTCAGGGTTGATTATTGGTTTGGTTGCTTTATTTTTGCTCTCTGAGTTTGTGTTGCCTAAAAAGTACACTTCGTCAGTTTCACTTTATGTTTATGGTAGCACACAGGCAGCATCTGATAAAACTACGGCTGCCAACACTGTTGATTTGGACTTTTCTCAGGAATTGGTTAATACATATATCGTGGTTTTGGAGGATGACCATATTCTCCAGCAAGTGGCAGACAAGCTTAGTCAGAAAATTTCTGTAGAGCAACTGAAAAAATGTGTTACAATGAGCGCTGTCAACAAGACGGAGGTTCTTTCTATTGAGGCGGAGACCACGGACCCCAATTTTTCTGCGGAAATTTGCAATACCTTTGCAGATGTTGCGCCGGACGTTTTGAAACGGGTTGTCAAAGCTGGTTCTGTAGAAGCCATAGGTAAAGCGCAGCCAGCATCTAAGCAGTCGTCTCCTAATGTTTTAAAAAATAGTGTGATTGGTGCGTTGGTTGGCTTTTTGCTTATGATTTTTGCGGCTCTTCTTGTAGAGATGTTAGATAAAACAATCAAAGGAGAGGAAGACCTCAAGAAGCGGTTAGATGTTCCAGTGCTTGGTGAAATTCCACATATGGAGCAACACAGAGGAGGAAAAGGTAATGCAAATCGGGAAGAGAAGTAAAAAACTTCAGACAGCGGACGAATTTTCCTCACAGCTGGGCAAGCACTCGGGATTTCAAGTTGAAGAAGCTTATAAAATTATCCGGACAAATTTATTGTTTACGCTGGCTTCTGCTAAAAATAATGTTTTGTTGGTTTCCAGCGCAGAGTCCGGTGCAGGTAAATCTATTACCTGTGCCAATATGGCCCTTTCGATGGCAGAAACCGGTTCTAATGTTTTACTGGTGGATGCGGATATGCGTAAGCCGGTACAGAACCGGATTTTTGCGCTGCCTAATCAAAATGGTCTGTCCACGATTTTAAGCGGTGTAGTTGCGCTGGATGAAACAAAAACAACCTACAAAAAAACATCCTTGGATATAGTTACCGCCGGACCAACGCCGCCAAACCCTGTGGAGTTGCTGAGTTCTACACAAATGGAAATACTGTTGCAGAAACTATCTGAGCAGTATGATTATATATTTATTGACACCCCCCCAATTTCTGTTTTGTCAGATGCCCTTGTTCTAGAGTCAAAGGTGGGCGGTACAGTTTTAATTGCCCGTCAAAACCAGACTACATATGACGCACTGCAAAATACGGTCAGCCGTATTAAGCAGGTGGGCGGTACGTTGCTTGGCGTCATAGTAAATGATGTGCAGCAAAGAGAAAAACCTTATGGATATTATTACAGTAATTATTATAGTAATTATTATAGTAATTATTATAGTAATTACGAAAATAAATGAGAAGAGACTGTCGATGGGAGGTGGAAAAAATGTGGACAGACTTTCACCTACATATCCTTCCGGGTATTGACGACGGTTCGAAAGATGTGGAAACTTCTTTGCAAATGTTGGGTACTTTGAAACAGCAGCAGGTAGATTCCGTTTTTGCAACTCCCCACTTCCTTTTGCATCAGCATTCTGTTTCAGATTTTTCGTTGGCTCGTGCGGCAGCGTGGCAGGCACTGATCGGTGATTCCCGGTATGAGGGGCTGCCAAAGGTGCTTCTGGGTGCGGAGAATGCGATTGAGCCAGGGCTTTCACAGCAGGACTGCAAGCCGTTGTGCTATGAGGGACTTTCGGCAATCCTGTTGGAGCTTCCGCGGCAGAACTATAAGAATTGGATGCGTGAGGAAATTGAAAATATTCGGTACAGTTTTTCTGTTACTCCAGTTTTAGCGCATCTGGAGCGATACCTTTGGTATGAGGATGCGTCGATACGACAACTTCTGCAAATCCCTGGAGTCATTGTGCAGGTAAATGCCAGAGCTTTTAGCAGGCACGAATCCTTACGATTTTTACAGGAATTGTACGAAAGTGGCTGTTCCGTCCTTGTCGGTTCTGATGCACATAACTGCGGTTCCCGACCGCCAGATTTTAATTTACTGCAAAACACACTGAGAAAATTCCGGTATCGTAAGTGGTCAACATGGCTGCAGAAGAGTCAGGAGCAGTTTTTGCAGATCCAGTCAAATTGAATATAATTTGCCAATGGTGCTATTAGGCATTGTAGTGGTATATATCGACTCGAAATTTATTGGGCTTGAGAATTCGGAGGGAAAAGATGAAAAAGCTAATTTCGATTGGATTAGTGGTCCTGACGCTTTGTTGTATGGCTGTGCCCGCTTTTGCCACGTCAAAATCGGCGATTATGTCGGCGATTGAGGCAGGCGTTACGGTGGATGGAAAAGTAATTCATACTCCGCAGAATTATATTGCAATGGCACAGAATTATTTGGATTCCCATAACCTGAGTTCGGCGCAGTTGGACCGAATTATGGCTGCCATACAGACAGAAAAAGCTAAAGTCGCAAAGCAGTTGGCCGCACAGGGTGTTGTATCTTCAAGAGGAAATACGTCTTGTCCGACCTCTTCCATAGCAGGCGGCAAATCGAATTCTTCCCGTCCGGCAGAATCACATACGACCAGTTCGGCTTTGTCCTCTGCAGTGGATAGTGGAACGAGTCTCGCGGACAGTACGACTGGTGCATTGAATGATGCAATTACAAAGAGCCTTGGCAAAAATGCGGACAAGTTAACAAGTCAACAGAAGCTTGTTTTGGGTGCGGCGGTTGCGAATGTTGTAAATGCCAGCGGTGCGAAAATAACTCTGTTGGGGCAAGATGTTGCTATTGTGGATAAAGACGGCAATGTTTATACCACTGATCAGATACAACCCATTAAGGATACGGGTGTCGCTTATAATTTCATTCCATTGTTCATGATTTTAGCGGTAATGGGGGTCGTTTTGGTATCTGCAGGAATTGCCGTTGTTAAGACACAAAAAGTAGGGAGCAGAGCAGAGAAAGAGGAGCCGCGTTTATGAATCGGAATAGTAATCCCAAAAATATTATAAAATTTATTTTACTCCCAGTCCTTTTCTGCACGTTGGCGTTGGGGATTGCTTATGTGGCAGTGAAGCCGATTGTGGGACCTTATGCTAAAGTGCTAAATGTTACTTTTTTGAGCCAGAAGCCGGTTTTTGTAAACGGAACGATGAATATTTATCAACAAAAGAATAATTCTGCCGGCACAGTGTCTTCCAGTTTGCTAGATGATTCGACGGCAATACCTTTGTTGGGACAGAGCGTGGGGATGTTGAGCATTCCGTCCGTTAAAATAGATACACCGCTACTTTATGGGGATGATACAAAATCTTTGACAAAAGGTGCAGGTATTTATTCCGGTAGCGGGCTGCCAGGCGGTGGGCGCACGATTTTGGTCGGTGGGCATATTGACACCGTCTTTGCTTCCCTGAAACAGGCAAAAACAGGCGACCAGGTTATCATCAAGACAAACAGTGGCAAATACCGGTATCAGATTACAGGCACAAAAATTGCGGACGCAACCGATAAATCTGCTTACAATCTTCTATCAAGTCAGGAAAACCTGATTTTATATACCTGTGAGCGTTCCAATCAGCTGGTGGGGCTGACATCGAAGCGCTATTTTGTCTACGCAAAATATTTGTCCAGTGAAAGCACGAAGAAGTAATAGGGGGAGTAAAAATTGTCGGTAACATCAAAGCGAAGTTCTCAAGTGATTTCATATCTTCTCTCCTTTATTCTCTGCCTACTTTTAATCGTCGGTTCTCTTTGCGCGATTTTACAGGCTACCGTTTTAAACGAGAATTTTTTTAAGCAGCAAATGCGGCGCAGCAACTACAGTACCTTAGTAACATCACTTGTGCAGGATAGATTTGTGTCCTATGGAATGGCAGCAGGATTTGACCAGGAGACCTGCAAGTCTTTGCTTACGAAAGAGCAGGTAGAGGCTGACGCCCAGAAGATTGTGCAGTTCATTTATGAATCCGGCAAAGGACCGGACTATGATGCATTTCAAAAATCCATAATGCAAAAGTTGACGGAAAATGCAAAATCTCGAGGATTCCAAATGACAGCGGAAAACACAAAGGCAATTCAAAGAATGGCTGAAACTTGCAGGATATCCTATCAGCAAATTGTTGCGTTGCCTGCTCCATTTGTTTCTGCGCTGCGTTCTTTGGTACCAAAAGCAAAAAGAGTGCTGCTTTTGGGTGGATTTGGTGCACTGGTGATGATTGCAGTGGCTGTATTTCTGTTGAAGAGACTGCATCATATGCGCAGCTTTTACCGGTTCTGTATTTATGCGGTCAGCGGTGCGCTGCTGCTTTTGGCAGGAGGCAGTGGGGGTATTCTGCTTTCCGGGAAGATTGAGCGAATTGGAATTGTGCTGCAGCCGCAGTATAAATTGACGGTTATTTATTTGCATCAGATGATTTTTTATGCCTTTATTATGGCGGCAGTGCTGGCGGCCGTAACGGTAGTTTTGGCTGTTCTTTATGTGCACCGTTGTAAGCAGCACACTTCCTCTGCAGATCCGCAGCATGCAAAAGGAGTCTATGCAGGAAAACTATTGAAATAATGAATGCGTTTTCATGTAATGGTATATGTGTGAATATCGGCTGCAAGTCCGGCGGCGATATGCTCATGTGCTTTTCATTAAATTTAATTATTAAGAATAAATTTTATATTATTTTGCTTATCATTTCTCAAAAAAGTATTAAATACATTAATTAATTACAAAAATTTGGGTTCCATTTAGATTTTGGTATTTTACGTATTGCATTTATACTTTTTGGTGCTAAACTAAATATAACTATTGTATAAGCTAACATTACTAAGGAGGAAAAAAAATGAAGAAACAAAAGATAGGCGGACGTGTTCTGGCGTCAGCTTTGTCGGCAGCTATGGCAATTAGCTGCTTTGGTGGTATGGCAGGAAGCGCTTTCGCGGCTAATGTCCCAACCGAATCGCAAGTAGGTAATGAGTTAGAAAGTCAGTTTGTTAACTATTTTAACAGTGAATTTGCCAGCAACATTGGAAGAGACGATATTGCGCCAGAAGTCGTTACCGACTTCGAGCAGTACATCGGACCTGCTGGAAAGCAGTATAATAATTTTCAAGTAAAAGCAGATTCGGATAATACTGGAATTACGATTGTCCATTCTACCGGTGTGGATAATACAAATACAGTTGACATCAAAAATAACGATCTTAAAATAATGTTACAAAATGCTTTGACGAAAGGCAACAGTACTCGTTATGTAAGCAATTCTGTCACCTTGTCAAAGGTTAATGATGCATTGACAAGTGTGACGAATACGAATAGTGGCACGAATTTATATACTTTCTTGACAACAAAATTTGATGAAAGGGAATTGGGTACTTATGCTGCAGGCATCCGCAAAAGCCAGGATTTTGCAGATATTTCCGCCAATTATTTGACAACATCTGTATTTCCACATGTAACGGTTGAGGATGTTGAGAGTGGTGTTAATAATGATTTAGTTAATAAAATTAACGCTTCTGTGGCCATTAGAGGTCTCGACCAAAATTCTTCTTTGCAAGCTGTTTTGAATGATTCTGGATTTGCAGATCAGCTTTCCGCTAGGTTAAATGAGTTGCTTAATGATGGCGAAACGGCGTTTAATCTAGCGCAGCGGTTGGATAGCCGTATTGCAAGTCAATTGCAAGTTGTTAATGAGTATAATTATAGTGCTGGTGGCTCTACCGGCGGTTCTACCGGTGGCTCTACCGGCTCGGATAATTACTCTCTGACGGATATTGCGACTGGCGTTACTGTAAATCCTGGTGCGTCTTCTGCCTTGCCGGCAGGTACCGCACTGAAAGTTACAGTTCTGGCTTCCACCAGTAAGGATTACACAGCTGCGCTGGCAAAGCTGCCGGCTAGCCTCAATAAGGCAAATGCAGAAGTACTTGACATTTTCCTTAACAACGGCGGCACAGAGGTAGAGCCGAATGGAACAGTTACCGTAACAGTTCCGATTCCACAGGGTATGGATACTAGCAAGCTGATTGTGTACCATATTCTTCATAACGGTACTATCAAAGTAATGCCAATTTCCATTAATGCGGCAAAGACAATGTTCTCATTCAATACCGATTCATTCAGCGAATATGTCATTGCACAAATGAATCAGCCGGTTGTAACAGCAGTTACTTTAAACGACGGTACTGTAAAAAATGTAAAGCCAAGTGACACACTGGAAATTCCGATTTCCGGTTCCTTTGCTGTGAACTTTGCTTCCAGCGAAAAGCTGGACAAATTCCAGTATAATACTGGTAATGGCAATGCAATTCAGACCGGTACATTCAGCAAATGGGCGGATAACACTAACACTGGTAAGTATAGTATCTATGCAGGTGGCAAGGTTGGTCAGGAGACCGGTATATATGTAAATGGTGTCCTTCTCTTCAGAGCAAAGATTGTGAATCGTCCGCTGACAAGTGACACAACAATGAATTTCAGTCTTGCTTCCGGTAAAAGTTATACTTTTTATGTCCATCCGAATACAGCACCGAAGTCTTACACATTCCTGACAGCAAATGGGAGTGCTTTACAGACTGGCGTAGTGAAAGGCCTGTATCCGGATAAGAAGGGCAATTACTATGGCCAAATTACGGTTGCAAAGAATTATAGTGGATATGTTGGAGTTTACTGTATTATCGACGGTGCAACTTATAAGCTCTTTGCAGTTAACGTAAAATAAAAGCATAATATGGAACCATTGCAAAATGGTTTAGCAAAAAAGCAGGAGCAGCTTACTCGAAAGAGTGGCCGCTCCTGCTTTTTGTTATAAAATTCTTTGTGCTAAAATTGAAAAGTTAATATGAGTGAGATCCCGTAGTGATGTTGGGATATAAGTCGTGCAGGTCAAAATGAGAAAATTTCAAACAGAAAAACATGATACTATAACGGTATCCCGCCAAAAGAGGATCTCATAATAGTAAAGCAATATGACAAGCAGTTTAAGTTACACGCTTTTAAACATATTTGAAGTATCCTGTGTGATTAATACCATAAATAAGGCGAAAGTAAGACCGAATACAGATTTGCCCTTGATTTTTTACCAGACATAGTTTAGAGCATGTCCCAAAGGCCGTAGAAATTGAGGATTGCAGAAAAGCTTCGGATATCGCCGGATAGCTAAAGATTAGGCGGTTTTTACATTCTGAACATGGGATAATCTTTCCAATTGGAGATCGAGCGCGGATATCAGTATAGGAATTTGCCGATATCCTTTGACTCGACGGAAACTCTTTTCCGCTTCCATGAATCCAGCAGCATAGCGCAGAATCTGTTCACCGTCATTCCAGCGTTTCATGACGGAAGAAGCAACGGAATTGGCCGATTCCATGGCGTTTGTATTGGACAGCGTTTGACGAAGCAGTCCGGGAATTTTCAAACAATGAACCGTAAGTGTTTCTTCTAATCCTTCTCGCAGACTGGCGGCTGCTTTTGGATATCGGTGTTCTAAATTGCAAGCAGTCAGCTCAAGCGCTTTTCTGGAATTTTCATAGTCGTATTCCATGTAAGCTTTTGAGAGTGCCAAACCAATGTTGGCTTGTTCGGATTTTGGAAGCTGTGCCAGTACATTTCGCTTCTTGTGGACTTGGCAACGCTGGATTATGGCTTTTTGTCCAAAGGTGTCCATCATTGTGCGGTGCAGCGTTTTCCCTCCATCAAGGGCAAATAGACGCGGATGATGAGGCTCAAGCCCTCTGCTGAGTAAATCGGACAGCAGTACCTTGATGGATTCCTGATTTTCCGTCCCGCCTGTGGTCTGGCCGAGCATATGCTTGCGTTCTCCGTCGTCAATCCCCATTGCAGTCATTTTGCCGACCGCCATTCCATCCAGCATAATCACAGGGAAACTATCCTCAATCCTGCGTTGAAAGAATTCATCCATCCTGGATGACAGTTCTTTGACGAACCGTCTGTTGACTTCACTTTTGCTGGTGCAGGTGCATTTCAGTTCATCAAGTTCTCCTGATCTGGCATATTTCCGGGTACTGACTCCAGCCAACAGTTTGGCAAAGATTGCACGGCTAAGCGGTTCTTCTTCCTGAAACACAGCCAATGCTGGCAAGCGTAGTTCCTTGCCGTCCTTACTGCGTACCCTTGGTTTCTGAATGCTGTGTTTTTCCCCGCCGAGCACAACTTTCGTATGTTCCGTGCCATGCCGGTAAGCGCTTCGCTGACTGTTGTGCTTCCCTTTTTCTCCTGCCAACGCCGTTACATCGGCTTCCAGCATCTGCCGAAGCGTTTCCATTCCGAGTTCTACTGCAAGATTTAACAGCCCTTCGCTGGCTGTTGCCAATAGCACTTCCTCATCGAGTATTTGAATGCTTCCCTTGACGAGCGTGTTTGCTTTCTGGTATGATTTCATTATGTGACAGCTATGTGACAGCTCCTTTGGTTTCGTCACCTATAGTCTACCAGACTATATCCGGAGTTGTCATTTCCTTTTTCGGAGTTTGGGATAAATTCCCCAAAAGGGGATGTGCCGTGGTATTACCGGTCTTGGCAGATGGGGAAATGGAGATGTCGAGGTTTCCTTTGAGCATACGTCAGAAATAGACGATGTCATGGCCTTGATAGAGCAATCGTACAATCTTCAGGCGGACGGTTAAAGAAAGAAGGATAAAGTTGATTTTTAGTGTTCCCGATTTAACTTTAAGTGCAATATTGTCGTTTGAAAAATCTTTACCTGATGTAATTAATGATAATATTTTCATCTTTGACTTTTCAAAAATGACAAATTTTGATCCATTACCTATGTTATTAGCAGGTTCCATTATCCGAAGATATAGAAAAAAACATCCTGATGTTTCGTTTCAAATTGCTGGATGCGGAACATCTGGTACAGGTTATGCTGGTACCATGGGCTTTTTTAAGTATATTTCTCCATCCATTGAGTTTGGCAAAGGACCTGGAGAAGCAACAGGAAGTAGCAATTATATCCCTATTACGACCATTGCTGTAGAAGAATTACGGGAGGATGCATATTCAAATGGTAACTATCTTTCTGTCGGAGATTTGCTCGAAATAAAAGCAGGGCACTTGGCAAAGATAGTTGATAGAGGGAATTTGGAACTGCATAAATTATTGACCTATCTTATTCGTGAAATTTTGCGTAATACTCCTGAACATGCAAAAAGTAATAAAATTTGGGTCTGTGGTCAATACTGGCCCTCTTTTGAATTGGCGGAAATTGCAATAATGGATGAAGGCATAGGCATTTATAATAGCATTACACAAAATATAGCTCATAAAGAATATATTAGAACCAATGCTGCTGCATTGAGGTGGTCTTTAAAAGCTGGAATATCAGAATCATTCAGGCCTTCATCTAAACAAAAAAGTAATGATGAATGGGCAAATTCTGGTTTCGGGTTATATATGGTCAGCCAGATTTGTAAAGAACTTAATGGCTGGCAATTTTTATTTGATCAGCTATGATGATTATGTCTCTTTAGACAATCATGGGATGAAATGTGGCTCGACATCTTTCGAAGGAACAGCAATTCGTATTCGGGTTCCGACGAAACGAATTTCTAGTGCACAGACCATAATTAGCAAAATATCTTCTCAAGGAGAGGCCGAAGCAAAAACAATAAGGAATGCGTTTAAAACAGCTTCTACTCCATCAAAAGGTCTTATGGAGCATTTAATGTAGTGATGAAATTATCGATTACATAAATCACAGGTATTGTGTTAAGACGATGGAAATCTGGACTTAGGATAAATTCCCGCGAACAAGCAAAGGCTTATTTTACGTTTTGGGCGGTGCCGGACATCAAGATGGAGCAGTCGAGCCACGTTGAGTGCGTAGCATTGATGTCAAGGGTAGAAAAGTAACGGCTGAAAAGCCTTGATTTCAAGCCATTCTTAGGATTTGGCATCCGGAGCGATAGCCGAAGCTGACCGCTTTATGGGAACTTATCAACCGCACCGGTTCGGTGCCGATTTTGATGATTTTCACATAGTTTAGGCTGCGGATTAGATGTCAACAATTGAGTTAGTGGATTAGATGTTATGAGAGGAGATTCTTTGCTTGGCAATACTTATGATATTAGATTATCTGCACAGGCACGTAAAACATTGGCGGACTTAAGTGGAGTTGATATCTCTACTTGGAAAAAGTACGTGGGGCACGAAAGAGATTACAGGTATACAGATGATTTAGTTGAAGATGTTATCAAAACTCACGGACATTTTCCCTGTAAATATAACGACTTTGAGTTTATTTATTTTCATGTAACGACGAGCGCAAATGGTTGTAGCGCTATTAAAAAGTACGGAATTCTTGATTTGAAACATGCGTATCTTTGTAAAGAATCGGAATTAAGAGTGTTTTTAGATCAGCATGATGTGTTTATTGATTTAGCAAGAGGCTTTTTGTCTTATATGAGAAAGTCCTACGATATTTCTTATAATGCAGGAGCGTACCCCATAACAGGTACGAGAGAATACTCATGCAGATCAATTGGAAGAAAATTCTATTATAATTACACAACATATGGCTTCTTATCAGTATGGGAGCAAAGCCCATACGGCGGTCAGGTTCATCGTCGACCAGAAATACTATTTAATATAGACAATTTGTTGAGGTCGAATTTATCACGCGAGTGGGAACAATCGCATTTTCCTTATGAGATTACAGCTCTTGTTAGCGGCAATGATATTGTTTTTGATGGAGATGATGATCAGAGTGATAAAGATAAAGTGCTAATGTACCTCACGATGGCTTACAATACAGCGTTTGGAGAGCCTTTTGAGAATGTTCTTCTTATGAGAAACGGTATTCAAATTCCAGCAGATAATATAATTGAAATAAAACCTCTTTCCCATTGGAATTAAAAACAAGACAGCATCACAGAAAAACACTCTCTGCGATGCTGTCTTTTATTCCGTTATATCGATGCTTACGCCAGACTTGAATTCGACAGTGAACTTCTCCTTGTAGACGCTGATCTTCTGGATGAGTTTCCGGACGTCTGCCTCATCAAATTCGCTGATGTCTGTTTTCTGCCCGGCGACGAAGTCCTGCAGCTCCTTGATCCGGTTCATGGTTTCGGTGCGTCTGTGGTCATCGACCTCGGAGTCCTTTTTCATCTGTTGGAGCCTGAGGATCTCGTCAGTCAGGGCATCGTAGTTTTTCTGGTCACCGACGGCTTTGATGAGCTCTTTTTGCAGTTCTTCCATCCGAGCCTGAATGCCGTCCGGTGAGAGGGTGTTGGTCGTGACAACGGCTCTAGCTATATTCTCTTGCAGCTGTTTCAGAAAAGCCTTCCTGTTGCTTAGAATCTGGTTCAGCGCCTTGACAGTCACTTCTTCAAGTAGCGGTTCTCCTACGGTGCGGTTGTGGCAGGGTACATCGGCGGAGGTCGTTTCCAACCGGCTGATGCAGCGCCAGACGATGGATTTGCGACCGTGGTTGTTCCAGTGAACGCGGCGGTAAAGCTCTCCGCATTCGCCGCAAACCACGATTTGAGCAAAGCAGTGATTGCAGGAGTAGGTGCGTTTCCTGCCTGACGGACTCTTGTGAACTACCCGGCGGCGGACAAGTTCTTCCTGCACTTGCATGAAGATTTCTTTCGGAATGATGGCAGGGTGGTCGTCCTCGACGTAGTACTGAGGAACCGTGCCGTTGTTCTTGATTCGCTTCTTGGTAAGAAAGTCGACCGTATAAGTCTTTTGAAGCAGGGCATCGCCCATATACTTTTCGTTGCGGAGAATCTTGTTAATGGTGCTGGTGTGCCATTTCTCTTTTCCTGCTCCGGTGAGAATGCCGTCAGCTTCAAGCCCAGCGGCTATTTTATCCATGCTGGAACCCTCAAGATATTCTCTGTAGATGCGCTTTACGACTTCAGCCTGCTCCGGATCAATGATGAGCTTGCCATCCTTGTCCTTTGTGTATCCGAGAAAGCGGTTATGGTTGACGGTGACCTTTCCCTGCTGGTAACGGTACTGAAGACCGAGCTTCACGTTCTGGCTGAGCGACTGGCTTTCCTGCTGGGCAAGACTTGCCATTATTGTGATCAGTACCTCGCCTTTGGCGTCCATCGTGTTTATGGATTCTTTTTCGAAGTAGACCGGGATGTTCTTGTCCTTGAGTTGTCGGATGTACTGCAGGCAGTCGAGGGTATTGCGGGCAAAACGTGAGATCGATTTTGTGATAATCATGTCGATGCTCCCGGCCATGCATTCTTCAATCATGCGGTTGAATTCATTCCGCTTCTTGGTATTCGTTCCAGAGATACCATCATCCGCAAAGATACCGGCAAGTTCCCATTCCGGATTCTTCTGAATGTATTCTGTGTAATGGGAGACCTGAACGTCATAGCTTGTTTCCTGTTCGTCTGAATCTGTGCTGACTCTGCAGTAGGCTGCGACTCGGAGCTTTGGAACTTTGTCCTTGCTGACGTTATTTCCGATTTTGTGTTTTGCCGGAATGAAGGTTACGTTTGCCATTACATTGCCTCCGTTTCAATCAGTCCGTAAAGGTACTGTGCCTGCATGGCAGGATCTTTGTAGTTCTTTTCAGGCTTTTCAAAATGGAAATTTGTCGGGGTTGCCTGAATGGGTTTTTCCTTCTTGCGGTTAAGTCGTCCGAGCGCTTCTGCCCGGCGTTGTTTCTCGGCTTCCGCTTTATCGAAGGTCTCACTGTCTATGAGTGTCGGATAGAAGCCATCGCCGAGGTAGTGGCGGTTTGCCATCATTCGTTTTGCACCGCAATGCTGGATTTCGATGCCGGCCTCTTTAGCAGCTTTCTGGAAGGACGCGCCAGCCAGATAAGCCTTATAGAGTTTTCTTATCTTCGCGGCGGCAGCTTCATCAATGACCGCTTTTCCTTTTTCAATTCTGTATCCGTAAGGTGTATGTCCCATTGTCAGATCCTTTCCGTCAGGCAAAGTCCGCATTTTAGTCCGAAGCTGAACTCGGTGCGGCTTTTTATCATAATTTGCCTGACATATTTTTCAAAAAGTTCTTCGTCGTAGCTGGTCAGCATTTCACCTTTTTCCGTAAAATGCAGAAGGTCGGTGGCTGCCGTGACCTTGGAAACATCCGAGGAGACGGTGTTGTTCAGTGCCTCGATCTCCCTGTGGCAATCATCCGCCTTGGAGAGGAGATTGTTGGTTTCCGTGCTAAAAAGAATTTTATCGATGAAACCTTGTGCAGTCAGCTTCTGTAGTTCTTCCCGCTGCTCTGTGTTCTTGGCAAGCTCAGTTGTCAGTTCCTGCACCCGGCGAAGGGAATCGTCCGATGAGCCGTTTCTAATGCCTTCAACGTAGGGCTTAAGAATGACCTTGCTGGAGAAGACTAACTTGTTCATCATGGTAACAAACGCCAGCTTTAGGTCTTCGTCTCGGATGAACATCATCGAGCAGGCGTCCTTGTCAGCAAGGTGGGTGTTACAGCACCACGCGACGTAGCTCGTTCCTGCTGTGTAATGAATCCGGCGCTTGAAGGTGCTGCCGCATTCTCCACAGATGATATTTCCTGAAAAAGCATAGCGCTGCTGGTACTTTTTACTGCCTGCTGAGATGTTCTTTTCTTTTGCGTGCTGTTCAAGTATCCTCCCGGCGGCCTCGAAGTCTTCATGGCTGATGATGGCTTCGTGATGATCCTTGGCAAGGTACATATTCTTTTCCCCGTGATTGTGATGGCGGTTGAAGCATGAATCGGTGTAGGTCTTCTGGAAAAGACAGTCGCCCGTGTATTTCTCGTTTCTGAGAATCCCTTTGATCGTAGTTGCGTTCCAGCGACCGCCTTTCTTCGTGGGAACCTGATCCTCATTCAGTTTCCGGGCGATGGCGCTGGTGCCCTGACCAGAGAGGGCGTAAGCAAAAATTTGTTTTACGATTTTTGTCTGCTCCGGGTTTATCACCATCTGCTCACCGTCCCAGTCATAGCCGTAGGGCGGGTAGCTGATTTTAAAGGTTCCTATTTCAAACCTGTTTTGGATCGACCATTTGCTGTTCTCTGAAATGGAAAGTGATTCGTCAGCAGCCATGCTGGACAGGATCGACAGGAAGAGCTCGCTCTCCATTGCCCCGGTGTTAATGTTCTCCTTCTCGAAGTAAACAGGAATGTTCAGAGCGAGGAGCTTTCGCACCAGTTCCAGACAGTCGGCCGTATTCCGGGAAAAACGGCTGATCGACTTCGAGACGATAAAATCTATCTTTCCGGCTTTGCAGTCTGCAAGCATGCGCTTAAGCTCCGGACGCTTTTCCTTTTTCGTGCCGGTAATGCCTTCATCGTAATAGACGCCGGCGTACTCCCAATCGCTGCGGGAATTGATATAATTCTCATAGTGGGTAATCTGAGCTTCAAGGCTCTCGGCCTGTGCGTCGGAGTCTGTGCTGACACGGCAGTAGGCAGCTACGCGGAGTTTCTTTCCGTTGGCCTGCGGGGTTTTATTTTCTTCGATTTTCGTGACTTTCTTCAAAGCCTCATTCCTCCTTTCGCATGTCTATACATCACTCTAAAGCGTCTACACATCAAGCGTTTTTCGGATATATTTCCGCGAACAGGGGAGAGAAAGTTTCAAAATTAATGTCCGATAATTTGTTGAATTCATCAACGGAAATAAGGCCGGAATCAAGCATGATTTTGGCAATTTGCTGCGCCATTTTATAATCGAGGTCGCCCTGTATACGCTCCTGTGTAAAATATCCAGATTGAACATTTGTGGTTTCGTTTGTCATAACATATCCACCTCCAAGTTCCACTGGAGATGAGGAGCTATTTTGAGCGGGAGAAAATGAAAAAAAGCCCGGAAACACCTCGCAAAGAGATGCTCCGGGCATAATGCTGTGTATGGATATTCAGTTATTTTACGCGGATCTTCCAGCCGGTGATGATGAGATTAACGTTCTTAATAAGTGTCGGGTTGAGCTTCTGGATCGCAGAGACGCTGGTGCCATACTTACAGGCAATAGCAGAGAGCGTATCACCTCGTTTTACTGTGTACCAGACAGTGGCCTCGGCAGTGGGTGTTGAGAGTAGCTCGTCGGCCTTAGCCTGAACTGCGGAGTAGTCATATCCGGCAGTGGTGAGAGCATTCCTACGAGCTGTGCTGTTTCCCCATTTGCCTTCTATAACTTCTTTTGCAAGCTCTGTCACAGATTTTTTCGGGGCAACAGGCGTAGCAGTACTTTCGTTAGGATTATCTGTTTTCTTGTAACCATTGAATCCACCAGCTTTGATGATGAAAGGATAGTCGATATAGCTGTAATTCATGTCAACATTTCTGCTGATACCATTAACAGAGCCTTTGGAAGAATACTGCCAGATGCCATATTTGCCAGAGTAGGTACATTTGGAAGCATACTGCGCTACCCAGTGGGTATATGCTTTCAGCTTGGAATCATCCATTCGGTCATGAAAACCGGAGTAAGTGGAGCCATAGATGCCGACAAAGTATCCGGCAGCTTTCATCGTCTCACAGAAAGCAATCGTAGCCTCTGTGATTCCTGCTTTGGCGGATGAGGGTTGTGCTTCATTGTCTATGTAGACCGGGTACTCCAGCTGCTTGCCTCCTAGTATTTTAATGAAGCGTTCCGCATCTGCTTTTCCTGCTGCAGCGTTTACGCAGTTTTTGCCGACAAAGTAATATGCGCCGATAGGGATACCAGTAGCTTTGGTACCGGCATAGTTTTTTGCCCACTTGCTGTCAGTATAGAAGCCGTCGTCAGATCCACCGGCTTTGATGATGGCAAACCCGATACCTGCCGATTTTACTTTTGCCCAGTCAATATTTCCCTGCCAGCGGGAAACGTCGATTCCTTTGATTCCAGTCATGTTACTTGTCCTCCTTTCCTTTTTCATCACGGTCATGGAGCTGTTCCAGCACGGCCTTAAGCTTTTCCGGTATCGGAAGTCCCAGGTGTGCCGCATTCTCTGTCAGAGACAGCC
>ENA-UOOR01002357-UOOR01002357.1-fermentation-metagenome-genome-assembly--contig:-NODE-2357-length-19215-cov-5.266597_pt1 | contig 19215 bp, 14 predicted proteins | sample MGYA00245780_ERZ724029 | MGnify/ENA primary metagenome ERZ724029 (study PRJEB28704, sample SAMN03018315) | fermentation metagenome | biome: anthropogenic terrestrial biome; feature: soil; material... | reverse complement strand
AACTGGGTTAATATAAGTTACCAATCCAGTTATTTCAGTTTCTTCATCTGTATCTTCTACTTTTTCGCCAACAACTATATATCCTACAACATTGTCTTTATCTGCTAAATACTGAATTGTAGTTTTTTCCTTAATTCCGCTTAATTTATTAACTATTGTTGCGTCTTTATCAGCATCTAATTCAATTATTGTTGCTGCACCTTGGTCATAGTAATATGTTTTCGTACCAATCTTAAATGTTGAATTTTTTGCATCAATATCTGTTATAACACCTTCATCAAATTTATCAGATATCATCTTAGCATCTATAACAACACCATCATCATTAAGTGTAAGTGTATAGAATTTATATACATCTGTTATCATACCTTTGCCGTTAGTTAACAAAGTAGTTGTTTTCTTTCCTTGTACATATGCAGTAAGTCTCTGAACTTCATCACCATCTTCATCTGAATCCTTATATTTTGCTGTAACATATGCATAATATGAAGTTCCTTCTGCTGCTTTGTCAGTAAGAAGAGCTACTATTTTGCTGTTTTTGTATACTGCATAGCCGCTAACAGTTGAACCAAGGTCAGATTCTTTTATTACTTTTCCTTCTCTGTCAAAGATAACAGCATTTGAAGCTAACACGAAAGATGAACTGCTTGTTTTAACTTCATTTAATTTTCTTCCAACTAAAGCAAATTTAGTTATTTCAGAATTCTTGTTTAAATCATAAGATATTAACTTTCCATATGATTCAGTATCTTTTTCATTAACTTTGTAGAATAAGTCTCCAAAGTCTTTATCAAATTCTATTGTTCCTGTTTGTTTGCCTTCATCTGGTTTTACTGTAGTAAATAAATCTTTGAATTCATCAACAACTTCTACGCCGCTTTTGCCTTCTTCTAAATCTACATCAAATGCATAAGATATGTTTTCGTTAGATGAAGTAGCAAGTTTTATCTTAGGAGCTTTAGTAACAGAAACTCCTCTGCTTGTAACTCTGTATTCACCTTCAATAATATCATCATACACAACTGCATAAGTACTATTGTCCATTTCACCAGAGTAAGCTATTATTCTTCCTTCATCATCCAGGTAGAATGTTCCTTCATCACCTACTGCAAGCTCACCAAGATTCAAATAATCATTGTAATCTTTTTTAACTCTGTCTATATAGTAAGCTCCGCTTGCTGTACCAGTTACTTTACCTTCCAAAACTTCTCTTGTAACAACAAGTGTCAGTTTGTCAGGAGTATCATCTGTAGGATCCTGATCGAAAGGTGCATAAGCTGAAAGTATGTCATTAACTTCGATATCCTCTAATTTATCAGCATCGCCTTTAACAATTAAGTTAGCAGCATCAACTTTTTTACTATCTACAGGCAAGTAGATATTATCTATTTCAGTTGCATCAGCTTTGTATTCTTCTTCAACCTGATCATATGCTGAAGCTTTCATGATTACCAAACCTGCTGCTTTCGCACCATCTTTAACTCTTGTTTCTTCTTCATCAAGTACAACTGTTATTTTAGCATTCTTAAGATCAGTATCTTTATCTATTTCGTCTATACCTAATTCGTCATTGTTATAAGATACTAAAGTGTTCTTTACATCAAACTCATAACCGTCTTTAATTTTTAAACTCTTTAGATTACCGTCTTCATCAAACTTTGCACTACCAAACTTTCCACTGGAAGTTAAGCTGTTAGTTTTTCCTACATAAACAACTGTATCTTCATCATTTTTGTCGCAGTATGCTTCAATACTCTGGAATAAATACTGAGTTAAATCAACTTTATCTCCTGCATATTTTTTACTATCAGGATCAAGCTGTTCAAATCCAACTTCGAAATTGTACTTAGGAACAGCAATTCTGCTTACTAATTTTACAGGTGTTTTGTCGTTATCAACAGTAGAAACATATTCTCTTACAACGTCTCCGTCACTGTTGATTTTAACAAGCTGTTGTTCCAAAGCATTAAACATAGCCTGTGCAACTCCGCCTCTGTCAGCCTGAACTGCAGTCATATCAACACTTTTTGTAATGTTAAGTTCAGCAGCTTTTACCTTGAAGTTTGTTGGCCAAGTCATGTTTTTAAGTTCGTTGCAAGTATCAGTATAACCTAATCCTCTAACTAACATAGTTAAAACCTGGTCATAAGTTACTAATCCTTCAGGATTGAATTTACCGTTTCCAGTACCAACAACGATTCCTCTTCCGGCTGCAATAGCTATCCATTCATCTGCCCAGTGTCCCTGAGTATCAGAGAAATTGCTTTTCTGACCGGATACTACGTCACCATATCCAAGTAATTGAACCATCAATTTAGCTGTTTCAGCTCTTGTTATAGTCTTTTCTGGTCTGTAAGTACCATCATCATAGCCAGTGATTACGCCTAAAGCTTCTAATGTTTCAATTGCTTTTTGATAATCAGTGTCAGCTATATCATTGAATGTTGCTCCGAATGCGAAGCTCATGCTTGACAATACCATTGCTATTGCCAAGACAAGTGATAACACTTTTTTCATTATATTTCCTCCCAATTATATTTGTTTTAGGGTGTTTAGGCCCCCTGATGCCTTCATTGTGTCAGCACAATGACTTTTAGTATTATAACACCGTGAAACTATGTAGTCAACATCTTGAACGCCAATGTAACTTTATTGTAATATTCACAGTGTCAGTGCCAACATCTCATGTAACTACTATAGCATAGGTTTTTGTCCGTAATATTACAGAAGTGTTACAGGTTGAGGGGATGGGGGTTACAGGTTGTCTGTATTTTCGAAACCGTTTGAATCTCCGGGTTCGCTGGCTGTGTTTGTTTTAGTTGTGAAAGTGTAGTATAGGGAGAGGCAGCCTGTTACAGTCAGAATTATTCCTATTATTATAATAACAGTATTTAATGCCGCTTTTGAATTAATGATGCAGTAGGCGGCAATTAGTATTCCTGACACATTTATTACAAGCATTACTATATCTGAATAGTCTTTTGCTTTAATTGTATTGAAACAGCTGGGAATAGTAAGGAACAGTAAAAAGCCGCCTATTATGAGCATGATAAGTTCGGGCTTAAATAATCCCAAAACGGATGCTGAAACAGCAATGGTGTAGCTTATCTTTTCCTTGGTGGTAAGATACATATAGGTCATTTTTATATTTACAATACAAAACGCCATAATCAGGATCATGGCAAGTCGTATTGCCACCGAACCGATGAAATCTGAGCCAAGGATAAATATTATGCCTGCTGCGGTCTGTGACAGACTGATTATTATTAATGTTTTTGTTTTCAGGTTCAGGTTTTTGAGATTTGGGAACATGGTTGTACCTCCTGTGGGGAATTGGGAACTTGGTCTCTCTTGCTTTTTGCTTTGATTAATTATAGCATTTATATTTTTTGTTATCAATAAATATTGTATAAACTGAGAGTTTTATATTATAATAAATTTAATTGAGGCTAAATTGTAGGAGGAAAAAAATGATTGCTGAAATACTTTGTGTAGGTACTGAGCTTTTGCATGGTGACATAGTCAATACAAACGCCCGATATATATCTAAGAAACTGGCTGAAATAGCTGTTGATGTTCATTATCAGACTGTGGTGGGAGATAACCAGGTAAGAATAAGGCAATGTCTTGGAGTTGCTTTTTCGAGGGCTGACATTATTATATGCACGGGTGGTCTGGGTCCTACTCAGGATGATATAACCAAGGATGTGCTGGCTGAATTCTTTAATGTGGAAATGGTATATGATGAGGAAAGCTACCAGCATATTAAAAAGGTTTATTCAAGGTTTAGAAAGGACTTCCCCAAGAACAACCTGCGTCAGGCATATTTCCCAAAGGGTGCGGTTGTGCTTGACAATCCCAACGGAACTGCCAATGCGTGCATAATGAATGGTGAAATAGATGGCAAATCTAAAATAGGAATACTGCTTCCGGGACCGCCTAAGGAAATGGAGCCATTGGTGGATAATTCGGTTATACCTTATTTAAAACAGTTTTCCCACGAGGTTGTTTACGGTGAGAAGCTTGTAGTTGTTAATATAGGTGAATCTGCTGCTGAGGAAATGATTCTGGATTTAATTGAGAAGCAGACAAATCCCACTATTGCTCCTTATGCCAGTGCCGGCAAGGTTATTTTCAGAATTACCGCAAAGGCTGAAAGCAGGGAAAAATGCATTGAATTGATTGAACCTGTAAAGGAAGAATTAATCAGGCGTTTTGGAAAGGAAAATGCCTATGTTACGGAAAATGGAATGGCTGAGGACAAAACTGCTCAGCTGCTGCTAAAAGAAAACATCACTGTAGCTACTGCGGAATCTTTAACCGGTGGGCTGGTAGCTTCCAGATTAGTAAGCTATCCGGGAATTTCCAGGGTATTCAAAGAAGGGTTTGTTACATACAGCAATGAGGCTAAAATAAATACATTACATGTAAACAGGGATACATTGTCAAAATACGGTGCTGTCAGTGAGGAAACGGCAAAGGAAATGGCATATGGTGCTGCTCAGGCTTCGGGGTCTGATCTGGGGGTTTCTACCACGGGTATTGCAGGACCGGACGGTGGTACAGAGGATAAGCCTGTGGGGCTTTTCTATGTATGTGTTTATTACAAGGGTGGTTTCAGTGTAAAGGAGGTTACTTCCTCAGGTTCCAGGGAAATGATCAGGGACAGGGCTGCTACAATGGCGCTGGATTTGGTCAGAAGGTGTATAGAGGATAAACAAAATTAAAACCGGAAAACAAAAACATAAAAACGGCTTCAGCGGTTGTAAAATGTAAACCGCTGAAGCCGTTTCCCCAGCTTGTGGAATAAGCATGGATCGCCGCATATAAGAATAACTTTGTCTCGTATACATTCCGATTCAAGCATCAATATATTTCTAATATTCCTACTTTTTTCGTTCCTTAATGCTTAAAACAATATCATCAATAGTAATATCTTCTAATTTGCTTTCTCGCTCTTCTGTATAATTTCCGTATCCACTTTCAAACTGCCTCAGAAAAATAACAGCTCCTGCAGAGCCTAATTTGCTGCTTAAAGCTTTTAGACCTTCTTGCCTTATCATGCTTAAATTATTAATCATTGTAAAAACCCTCCGTAATCCATATTGCAGGGTTCAGTACCCTGACACTGAATTAGAATAATCATACTATATCATAAATACTTTCAAATATAACTGTATTTTCACAATTAATTTATGGTAACCTAAGATGCTATCTCCCTGAATTATGCATTGTTCTTATTTAAAAACTTTACTCCTATGGTGAAGTAGATTATTCCCATTACCAGCAGTACAGCGGAGGGAAGTATGGCTGCCCGGAAGCCCATGCCTCCGGAGGCTATGCTTTTTATTCCCTGGATGGCCCATTTTTGGGGGGTCAGCTCTGCCAGGAACAGGAGTGCTTTGTTGGTTACAATTTCCAGGGGCCACATACAGCCTCCCAGCATGGAGGTGGAGGTCAGCACTATGGGTGTCAGTGTGCCAAGCTGCCCCTGGGTCTTGATAAAGCCTGACAGCATCAGACCAAGGGAGGTTACGGAAAATACAAAGGCTGCTGATACTAATAATATTCCTGACATGCTGTTGCCCCAGTCGATTTTCAGTAAGTACTTGCCGCAAAGAAGCAGCACTCCCATTTGAACCGCACCGGTCAGGTATGACACAACCATGGTTCCTCCCAGAATTGACGTTCGGGACAGGGGGGATACCAGCATTCTTTCCCAGGTTTTGTATTGCTTGTCGCTTAATATAGTTCCTATGGAAAACACCATGGTATACATTGAAAAAAATACTGTAAATCCAATCATTGAGTGCATTAAATTGTTATTGTCTGACCTTGCTCCGGTGTTCGCCGCTTCTGATGTGACAGACATGGGGGTTTTGTACTTCCATGAATCCATGACATTTTCGTAGGCAGCGGTTTTTACGGCTTGTATGTCTGTCCCGGGTTTTGCTTCTTTTATAAAGTCGGCGGTTACATCGGCTGTTCTTATGCTTCCTGCCATTTTTAATACTATGCTTGACGCTAATTCCTGTATTGTGAGGGTAACCGTATCGTCTTTAATTTTCATCATGCCAAGTGATATATCCGAGCCGTTTTCTATGCTTTCCTGAAATCCCTGCCTGATTACCAGTGCCACCGCACTGCCTTCTTCTACTTCCTCTGAGGCGGTTTTTAAATCCGCGTCTTTGAAATTGTATCCCTTGTTTTGCCTCAGCTCGTTTATTAAATATTGGGAATAATAGCTGCCGTCCTGGTCAACTATCAATATGGTTGGCTTGTAGGAGTCGAAGGAAGCTCCGAATATGGCTGTAAATCCCAGCGCCATTGCTGTCATGACCACGAAAACCATGGCGTCCTCTTTAAGCCTGAGAAGTCTTAGTTTTATTATGCTTAACATCTGATTTTCCCCCCTCTCCTTTTAGAACCGTAACTGCCAGCAGGATGAATATTGCTCCTGAGGCTCCAAGCATGAGCAGGTTGGTGAGTATATCCTCTGTATGGTATCCTGTTAATATTTTAAGATATGCTTTTAATGCCACGCCGTTAAGTGACAAAAAGCTGAGCTTTTGCATAATTTCCGGCATCACGTCTAAGGGAAAGAAGCTTCCTCCCAGCAGCGCCATGACCTGTATGATGACATTTTCAAATGCATTTGCCATCTTGTAATTACCTGCTCTGTATGTCATGGCTCCTATAAAGGTGCCCAGGCCCGCAACCGCAAATGCCGCCGTTATGCTGATAAGTAAAACGGCTGCCGGGTCTCCCCATTCTACCTTCAGGGCTAAGTCTGAAAATATAATCATCACTGCAATCTGGAAGAGTGCAATTATAAAGACTGTAATGAATTTTCCGGATAATATTTCCGGTTTTGAAACACCGGCAACAGACATTCTCTGATATGTGAGATTGTCCTTTTCCTCCAGCAGCATTCTGCCTCCCTGGCCTGCGGCGAACAGAATAAACATGGTCATCATGGCCACCGCATAATAGTCGGTGCTTTTAATAGGCTTTCTTCCCTCGAGCACAACATCTTCCATGTTTATTTTAATAGATTTCATTGCGTCGGTCATATCTTCCGTTATGTCCTCCATGCTGCTGAATGCCTCATTGCCAAGGTTATTTGCCATGGCGGCTTCGACTATGGCATTTTTGCCGATTATAACTGAGGACATGGAATTGGTATAGGCGTCCATAACCGACTGGACTATTTTACCGTTTATGCTGCTGTCGGGATGTGTGAGCACCTTTATTTCAACCTTGTTCCTGAAGGGTGTCAGCAGGTTTATTTTCATGTCGTATTCAAACCCACTGGGAAGTAGGACTATTGCGGATATGTCTTTATTGCTGAGCAGTTCCAGAGCTTTTGATTCGTCTTCGACTCTGCAGCGTATAAATTCGGAAACATCTTCGCTTTCCAGAAAATCTTCAAAAAATATTTTTTCCGGTTCAAGCTTGCTTCCTGCTTCCATTAAGTCCTTGGACGCATCCTCACCTATTTCCTTTAAAAAGTAATTATTGCTCAGGGCTGACTGAAATCTTTCGGAATCCTCCCGGGAATCGTAAAGTTTTACCACCGCTATATCCACAGGCTGGAAGTCGGAGTCACTTCCGGCGGAAAATGAGCCTTTCAGTGCCATACTAAGTATGGCTGTCAAAATCATGGGCATGAGAATCATTATTGCCAGTGCCTTTTTATCGCTGAACATAACTTTTAAATCTTTAATTATAATGCTGATTATTTTCATAAACCTCTCCTAATCTCTCAGGGCTTTGCCTGTCAAATGGAGGAACACCGCTTTTAGGTTGGGCTTTTTAACATCTATTGTTTCAATGAGCCAGCCCTTTTCTGATACCCGGGATATGATGTCTGCAAGCAACACATCTGCATTGCTGCCAAACAGTGCAATGCTGTCTTCGTCTTTTTTGGCATCTACCACTCCTTCAATTCCTCTGAGAACTGTCAGTACGTCCTCGTCCATTTTGTTCAGCTTGATATTAATCCGGGTTTTTTCTCTTACCAACTCCACAAGCTCCTGCCTGGTACCTGAGGCTATGATTTTTCCTTCGTCCATTATGCAAAGCTCGTTGCAGAGATACTCTACCTCATCCATGTAGTGGGAGGTATATATTATGGTGATTCCCTGCCTGTTAAGCTCTAAAACCGTATCTAATATATGACTTCTGGACTGGGTATCTATTCCTACGGTTGGTTCGTCCATTATGAGCAGTTCCGGCTTGTGAAGCAGTGCCGCTCCTATGTTCAGTCTTCTTTTCATTCCTCCGGAGTATTTCTCGACCTTGTCTTTGATTCTGCCGTTTAAACCGATAATATCTGAAACATCTTCAATTCTGGTTTTTAATTGGGAACCTCTCAACCCGTAAATGCTCCCCCAGAAGGACAGATTATCATAGCCGGTGAGTGTTGGGTACAAGGCTATATCCTGGGGCACCACGCCTAATTTCCGCCTTATGGAAGCGGGATTATCCAATACGCTGTTCCCTTCAAACAGCACATCGCCTCCCGAAGGCTTCAGCAATGTGGATATGATGGATATTGTGGTGGATTTTCCAGCGCCGTTTGGTCCCAGCAGTCCGAACACCTGACCTTTTTTAACTTCAAAGCTGATTCCTTCAACAGCTTTTACGTTACCGAAATTCTTATACAAGTTTTCTACCTTGAGCATAGCACACCTCTAATTCCTTTTTTCGAACATATCCTTCATTAAATCAGGAAGTTCTTCCGCATTATCCGCGTCTATTGTATTTTCATCCGTAAGCTCCGGAAAATCAAAGTGCTGTTCCTTATTTATATCCCAGGTAATTATGTCCATGTTGTAATTTAGCCCTCTCAAAACTAAATCTCCCCTGGCAGCTTTAACTGCAAATTTAATGTTTTCATTTACTATATAACCGTCAATGTCCACCAGCGCAGTGTATTTGAAGTCTTCCACGGTATAGTCTTCAATATTGTCCTTTAAATATTGAAGCATTTCCTCAAAGGTTATTTCTTCTTCATCAAATTTAATGTTCATATAGTTGTCACAGAACTGTCTTAGTTTTTCATCTTTGGCGGCTATATCGGCACATTCCTCAATCATGGTTCTAATCTGAGTGCCGGTAAGGGTTATGGTATATTCGGTAGTTTTTACTTCGCCATCAGGGGTTGTAAGGATTATATCCCTGCCCTTGAACACGTCGTCATCATTCATCAGGTTCACCCACTTATCGGTAAATGCCCTGATGGTTTCATCTGATACAATTTCCTTGCTGTATTCTTCCGTTTCTATATCGTCTATATTATCTATATTGCAGGCATTCTGAATTTCATCTATTTTCATAAATTTTCCCACTACGGGCAGCTTCATAAATATTTCTTCACCGTTAATATACATGTCGAAATCAAATCCAAGTCCGCCGAAGTTCATGTAATTTCTCAGTATTGCCTTTTCTGCCTCATCATCGTACACAGAACTGAAGGTTCCTTTCATATCCTTGAAATAGTTCAGTTCCTTCACTTCTTCTGCCGTAAGTTCATCGGTATTATAATCCATGGTCATGGAAAATTCCGCTGAAAACTGCCCCTTGTGAATTTGTTCTGTCTTTTCCGCAGCCTTTTTATATTCCGCAAGATTATCAGTGCCACAGGCTGCCAGCGGCACAAGCATCACTGCTAATAATAGAATCAATATTTTTTTCATATTGCCTCCTTGTTGATGGTTACGCATTTCTTATGCTTATATTTTATTTGATTTTATTTTTGTTTTCCAGTATCTGAAGGCACATATTTTTTATTTGGGATATGACTTTTGGCACATATTTTTTATAAATTGTTTCTTATTGTATAAACCGCAAGCTGGGTTCTGTCTCTCAGGTCTAATTTAATCAGTATTCTGGTAATATGATTTTTTACCGTACCCTGACTTAAAAATAATTGTCCTGCTATTTCTTTGTTGTTTTTTCCTTGGGCTATGAGGCGGCATATTTCAATTTCTCTTTCTGTCAACAGCTCTGCTCTTAAATCAGCAGGTTTATCCACAGTTTCTCGTGCAAGCTGTGAAAACTTTTCTATAACCTTTACGGCTACTTCCGACTGGATTAAAGCACCTCCGCCGTAGACGGTACGCACTGCCTTTGCTATTTCCTGAGGTGAAGTGTCCTTCAGCAGGTAGCCTGAGGCTCCGTTTTTCAGCGCTTCATATATATACTCATCATCGTTGAAGGTTGTAAGCACTATTATTTTAACCTGGGGGAAGTCTTTTTTAATTATTCTTGTTGCTTCGACACCGTCTATTTCGGGCATCTGTATGTCCATCAGCACAACATCCGGGCGTTTTATTCTGCATAATTCACAGGCTTTCCTGCCGTTGGATGCTGTTCCGCAAATTTCAATGTCCTCTTCCATGCTCAATATGAGCTTAAGGCCCTCTACCAGTATGTCCTGGTCGTCAGCCAATAATACTTTAATCATAGATCCTCCTGTGCTTTTAATAAAATAAATCCGTTTATGGCAAATCCGTTTTCCGGCTTGAATTCTACGCTGCCGTTGAAAGCCCTGACTCTTTCTCTGATTCCCCTGATTCCATAGCCCTCGGCAAAGCTTACGGCTCCTGTGCCATTATCCTTTATGCTGAATATTACGGAATCATCCCTATAATCAAGCTCCAGCCATATTTTTGTCGCATGCCCGTGTCTGGCGGCATTTGTCATGCCTTCCTGAACTATGTGGTAGATGGCTTCCGCGGCTTTCGTATTGTCTGTTATCTTTCCGTTTATGTTCAGTTCTGTTTCTATTCCTGTTTTTTCTGAAAATTCTTCTGCCAGTGCTTTAATTGCACCGGAGGCTGAAAGGGATGCGTCTGCATTTCTCAGTGTTTTAACCACTTCTCTTATGCCTGCCAGACTGTCTTTTGCGGTTTTGACGGAGCTTTCAAGAAGTTCCTGTGATTTGGAGTAATCTGTTTTAAGATAATGCTCCGCCATCTGAAGCTGCATTATGAGAGCGGTCATATTGTGCCCCAGGCTGTCATGTATATCTCTTGCAATCCTGTTCCTTTCTTCCACAACAGACAGGCGCCTTACCTCATCTGTGTATTCTTTCAGCTTCTTGTTGGCATCCAGCAGCTCTTTGTACAGGATTTCCTTTTTATCTCTTTCCTGCTTGTTATACCGGGCAAACAAAGCCACAGTCAGTATAAGCACGTTTATTATGAAGAAAAAAACCAATTGGGATATGTTTGAAAGGTTGAATTTAAAGTAAATGAGATATATAAATTTTATCATTGAGGTAATAATTGTTGCAATACCGATTATTATTCCGTTTTTCATTTCCAGGGTAATGGATGCTTCCAGCAGTATGATTATATAGAATGAATGGAGAAAATAGTTTATTAAAAGTCTTGAATTGTGTTCCAACAGGTAGATAAGTGCCAGATCTGCGATGAACAGCACACAATAAAGCCTGCTTTCTTTATTGACAAAATATTTAGCGACATTGTTTGCGGCAAACAGCAGAAATACGGAAATAAGAACAAGCAGCCTCTGCTGCTGGGCGTTCTCAAAGTACAGGGCAGCAATAAATAATATGGTAAAGATTAGAAGTTTTAAAATATATGGATATATTTTTTTATTATCTGGCATGGGCAGCCCCTTAAAATAGGTAAATTTTATAAAATTTGAGGTTTTATTTGCTTAAGCTTGTCCATACTTACCTCAAAAACAAAGGAAGATACTTGTGCATCTTCCTACTCTTTTAACTCTCCACTTACTGGTAGGAGTTCACCGCTCTTATGTTGCCTTAATTATATGTCAATATTTATTAATTGTCAAATAATTTTAATGAAATCTTAATCGGGTTTTAGCGGCTATTTTGTTACATGTATAAGGATTGTACGTTGTTTTATATCATGTTTCTTTTTACCATTTCTTCTACTATGAAGGTTGCTACTTCGTTTGCGTAGCTTCCTGTGGTGAAGCCGGCATCATAACCCAGCTCCTGAGCCAGTTCGTGAGATAAACGCGGACCGCCGCATATAAGGATAACTTTATCTCTTATGCCTTCGGCTTCGAGCATTTCAACAAGCTGTGTAAGATTGGGGATATGAACGTCCTTTTGTGTTACTATCTGTGATACAAGTATTGCATCTGCTTTCATTTCAATTGCTTTTGCAACCAGCTCCTCATTGGTAACCTGGCTTCCCATATTAAGAGCTGTCATGCCCTTGTATCTTTCAAGTCCGAAGTGATGGTTGTAGCCCTTCATGTTCATTATGGCATCTATGCCAACGGTGTGAGCATCTGTTCCTGTACAGGCGCCTATCACAACCACATTTCTCTTGATCTTTTCGGCGATGTAATCCTCAACCTCTTCCATGGTCATGAATTCCATATCTACCTTTGGCACCTGAATGGTGGAGTAATCAACTGTGTGCCTGCATTTTCCATACATTATAAAGTAGGTGTAACCTATGCCTAAGTCACAGGAGTAAACAACCGCAGGATTGTCAAAACCCATTTTTGCCATAAGCTGCTTTGCCGCTTCCTTTGCTTCATCACCGTAGGGCACAGGCAGCGTAAAGCTCATTTGAACCATTCCGTCATTTAATGTATCACCGTAGGGTTTAACTTTTGTTAAATCTACCTTCTGGATTTCCTGGATTCCGTGGATTCCTTCCATTACCTGTCACCTCCCAGCATTAAATCAATAAATGGATTAAAGTATTTTTCGTCTTTTTCAACAACTCCCGCAAGTCCTTTTCCTCCGGTAAGTGGTCTTTTCACTCCGCCGAATTTTCCTTGCTCGATTGTGCTGAATATTCCTTCTTCATCTATATCTTTAAGTAGGCTTTCGGCTTTTTCCAAAACTTCCTGAGCCCTTTTCTGCATTATTCCGTCTTTTTTAAATTCAACATCATCACCGATATTTTTTGCATTGTTGAAAATATACTTTGCGTTTTCTATGGAAAGCATTCTGTCATGAAGATGTGGGGTATGAATTGCTTCTGTCGGCATTCCCAGAAGCTGAAGTCCCTGATGCGTCCATATGGAAACAAGGTTGAACATGGCATCCTGCAAGTGACCCTTGAATATATTTCCTGTCATAAACTTTGTGGGAGGCATATATTTAAGTGGTGCATCGGGGAATATTTCTCTTGCCATCTGTGCCTGGGCAAGTTCAAATAAAAATCCATTTTCCAGCTCAGGATCCATTTCAAAGGCATGACCTAATCCCATCTGTTCCTCCGGCAGCCCTGCTTTTAATGCGAACTGTTCATTTATGAACTGTGATGCCAGCACTGTATGTGCTTCTTCAACTGCATCTGCTGTTGTCAGGTAGTTATCTTCACCTGTATTGATGATTATTCCGGCAAAACCGTTGATAACTCTTGAAAAATACTGGTCTATTAGTGTTCTCTGCATGTTTATGTCTCTGAACAGTATTCCGTAAAGAGCATCGTTAAGCATTACATCCAGTCTTTCCATTGCACCCATTGCTGCTATTTCAGGCATACAAAGTCCTGAGCAGTAGTTGCAGAGCCGAATGTATCTTCCTACTTCTTCGCCTACCTCGTCCAGGGCTTTTCTCATTATTCTGAAGTTTTCCTGAGTTGCAAAGGTTCCTCCGAAGCCTTCTGTGGTAGCTCCGTATGGAACATAGTCAAGCAGACTCTGGGCGGTAGTCCTGATAACGGCAATTATATCTGCTCCCTGTTTTGCTGCTGCCTGTGCCTGAATAACATCCTCGTAGATGTTGCCTGTTGCAACAATTACATATAGGTATGGCTGGCTGCCTTCTCCCAGGTTTTTCAGATAGTCGTTTCTTTTTTCTCTGTTGTTTCTGATTCTGTCAACTGTTTTTTTAGCTTCGTTATAAATTGTATCGGCAATTTTCTTTTCATCAGCAATTGCAAGCTTTGTGATTTTTAGCTCTCCGGCACTTACTGCTTCGGCTATTTCCTGGGGAGTTTTGCCTGTCTGAACCATGGCGTTTCCTATCCAGAATGCCACTCCCTTTGAAAGGCCTCCGCCTTCCTTGATACTGTCAACAAGTACGTTGGGAAGCGGAGTTTCTATATCATCTACTCCGTCCACCCCTAAGAGTCTTGCAACGGTTCTTTCAACAGTAACAGTTGTGTTTTTATCGATAAACTCCTGGGTCTGGTCTGCTATGCTGGCAGCAGCGGAACGGGCGCTGTCAATGATCTTGGGGTTTAAATTCAACTTACTTTCCAATATATTACCTCCTTGTACAATTATTTCTATTGTTCTTATATTTCTATTATTCTTCTATTTCTATTGCTCTTCCATTATTTTTTCTGCTTCTAAAATTATTTCTTCCCGGATGCCTGCGATTTTCGCTATTTTTATTGCATCCTTGGGTATGTCATCCTTGTATTTCACTTCAATCAGCCTGTAATCCATGTACCTGGATAATTGGTCTATGTCATTAATCTTAAATAAATCAGCTCCGTCAGGCAGAGTCATTCCTGCTACCTGAAGGTTCTGCACAGCTTCGTCATTTGCAACATTGTCATAATGGGTTGTCAAAACGGTCATGCAGCCTTTTTTCTTAAGATAGCTCACTACTGCCTTTGTTATTGCATAGCCTTCTTTTGGGTTTGTTCCTCCGGCAAGCTCGTCAATCAATATAAGGCACCTGGTATCGGAATAGTCTATAGCTTCTTTTAAATTAACTATTTCCGCTCCGAAGGTACTAAGTCCTTTTTCAATTGACTGATCGTCTCCCACGGAAATAAAAATATGGTCAAACAAACACAGCCTTGCACTTTCACAGGGGACGAACATGCCGTAGGAAGCCATTGCCGCAATCTGCCCTGTCATGCGCAGAGATACAGTTTTGCCTCCCATGTTTGCACCGGTTATGCAGATAACATTTTTCCTGAGATTCAGATCAACAGGTATATATTCTCTGTGTTTTTCCTTCAGGCTTTTTTCAAGTTTAAGGTTTTTTCCTGATTTTACTTCTATTGATAATTCAGAAACAATTTCCGGTTCCACGGAGTGCGATTTCTGAGCATAGTTCGCTTTTGCTATCAGGTAATCAGTTTCTCCGATAACACGAATATTATTCATTATTAAGTCATAATACCCTTTTATTTCCTGGGAAATATTTTGACGAATTCTGAATTCTTCTTCTTCTTCCTGGTTTTTCAGATCTTCAAGATGTTTTTCCAGCAAATCCATCTGATTATTGTTTTTAATTTTGAAAATAATGCTTAAATAGTTTTCACCGGAAATCCTTAAATTATCGTCTTTTGACAGAGCAGATGTTTTTTCGTTTTCTGACTTGCTGACGGTGGCTTCACCCTTGAGATTAAATCTGATATCGTATTTTTTTTCGACTTCTTCTTTTATCTCTTTTTTTAGAAGTGCGGCAGTTTTTTCTGTCTGCTTTTTTTCACTTCTTATGGTTTTTAATTCTTCGGAATATTCGTCGTAGATGTAAAATGTATTCAGTCCTTCGTCAGCTGGATCCAACAGACGGATAAGCTGTGGAATAAGCGATATTTTCAGGTCATCAAAGGATAGAGTTCTGAGGGACTTATACAGCTTTTCTGTCTGAATCAGGAAGTTTTTTATTTCAAATAATTCAACCTCATCAAGCACCTGGTTGTTTTTAGCTCTATTCAGAGTTTCATATATATTTTTTGTATGTCTTAGTACATCAATGATGGAACGTCTTTTATCGCTTTCAATAAATGTCCTTATTTTATTGAATTCTTTTCTTAAATCTTCTTCTTGCCCTTTTCTGAAGGGAACAGCTTCTTGCTTTTTTTTAATGCCGTATTCCGTAATAGGCTTAACCTCGCTGAAAATATAGTCAAAATTTATGTTTTTAACGGTATTTTCCGTCATAAAATCAGCCATCAATGTACCTCCGATACTACATCAACTATTTTAACTCCGGGCAGATATTTCTCCATTTCTTCTGCAAAAACCTGACTGTCAAAAAAATATCCTGCAGGAGCTACAGGATTCAATGTTACCGCTATTACATTCACGGCATTTAAGGTCTCAACTCTAAGACCTTTTTTCCTGAGTTCATTCCACACATTCACATCCGTGAAAATTTTTGTTCCATCTTCTATTATTATTTTTATGCCTCTTAAAAATTTACTTTCGCCTATTTCTTTGAGCAGAGAAGTTGTCACTGCTCCCTTGATGAATACACTGTCGGTATTTTCATCAATTAATTCGTTTATTTTTTTGCCTCCGGTTATACTTGTTACTATATCAGGTACAACCACCTTTCCTGTATTTTGAATCACACAGGTTTTATTTTGCCCTTTGATTATCTTTTTAAGTTTCTCGTCTGTTTCTTTTAATGTGAGACATTCAACCGAGTGAGCGGTTTTTTCCAGCACCTTCTTCATATCCCTGCTTAATACGGCTCCTGTGGCTATTAAGCAGGCATCTGTTATCGCCGGCGATGAAACGGCTTTTCTGTCAATGGCTCCGTCAATAAACACAACTTCGGCGCCATAATGCCTGAGGCGCCCGGCAACATACTTCATGTCTGACCCGCTGACGGGTCCGGCAATCTGCATATTGCCACTTTGCCTCACTCTGACTATTATGACTTCTCCCAGGGGTGTGTAAATTCCTGTTGTTTCTAATATTTCAACCTTCGCCCGGGAAAGCATCAGCATTTCTTTAGCTGTAGCCACATACATTCCTTCCGCCACATATATGGAGGGTTTGTGGGTTTCGGTCACAAGGTCTTTGTTTTCTCCGTCTCTGCCTGTTGAGGTTATTCCTATATTTACGCCTGCACTCTCCGCCTCTTCTATGAGATAATTGAGAGCAACTGTCTTGCCTGCATTTTTTGCAAGTCCCACAATGGATACGGTGTGATAGTTATTCTGTAAAATTGTTTCAATTATTCTCATAAAAACCCCCTGAAATTCTAATGCGCAGTCTCGTTCACCAATTTATTTGTGTGTTCTGTCTCTTCTTGCCAGCTTTGTGGGCTCTAATGCAAGATCGTTGCCTTGCAGCAGGCCTGCTACTCCTGTAAGCGGGTCTTTTTTCTTTCCCTGGCATACATCGCATGTGCATTCGATGTCAGGCAAGTGCGGTTCTGTATAGGTCGTGATAACTCCTTCGTAGTTTCTAAGAATTACCTTGTCCGCTGATTGTGACAATACATAGTTTGGCATTACCGGAATCTTTCCGCCGCCGCCCGGTGCGTCAACAACGAATGTGGGAACAGCATAGCCTGAAGTATGTCCTCTTAAGCTTTCCATTATTTCTATACCTTTAGCAACAGGTGTTCTGAAGTGTTCAATTCCCAGTGAAAGGTCGCACTGATAAATATAATATGGTCTTACTCTGTTCATTACAAGCTTATGAACCAGATCCCTCATAATATGCGGACAGTCGTTAACTCCTCTTAGCAATACTGATTGATTTCCTAAAGGAATACCTGCATCGGCAAGCTTTCTCACAGCTTCCATGGATTCGGGAGTGAATTCATTTGGATGATTGAAATGAGTGTTCAGCCATATCGGATGATATTTTTTAAGCATGTTTACCAAATCATCTGTAATTCTCTGGGGCAATACAACGGGAGTTCTTGAACCCAGACGAATTATTTCAACATGTGGTATTTCTCTCAGTTTTTTGATGATGTACTCAAGCTTGTCATCAGAAACCAGCAGGCAGTCGCCGCCTGACAGCAGTACGTCTCTTACTACGGGTGTATTTCTGATGTACTCAATACATTTATCAATATTTTCCATTGAAACTTCATCATCGCATTGTCCTGCAAATCTTCTTCTTGTACAATGTCTGCAATACATTGAACATTGGTCTGTAATCAGGAATAAAACTCTGTCAGGGTATCTGTGGGTAAGTCCGGGAGCCGGTGAATCTGTATCCTCATGAAGAGGGTCAAGCATGTCGGCACCACTTACATGTGTTTCGGCAATTGTTGGTACAGCTTGCATCCTGATTGGGTCTCTCGGATCATCTTTGTCCATGTGTGCAGCATAGTAGGGAGTTATACCCATTCTGAATTTTTCCAGAACCTTTGCTATGTCTTTTTCTTCCTGTTCAGTGATATTAACTATTTTCTTTAGTTTATCAACAGTGTCAATTCTGTTTTCAACCTGCCATTTCCAGTCGTCCCACTCTTCAGGCTTTACATCCTTCCAGAGTTCAATTTCATTATAATAAGCCATGTAATACCTCCGTTTTTTTATTTTATATTATGACATGTCTAAAGGCTGCTGCTTACACAAGCGGCCTTTGTTGAGTCGAGTGATTAAGCATACAGCTTAGTGTATAATTCTCTTAATTCTTTGCTTTCTCTCATAATCTGAAGTGATGTTTCCGCATGTCCCTTGGTATATCCGTTTCCTATTACCATGTTAATGTCTTTTCCAACGCCTTCTGCTCCTAATGCTGCCTTGGTAAAGCTTGTAGCCATACTGAAGAAGTATACTGTTCCTTCATCTTTTGTAGCAAGAATTGCGGACATTTCACAGTTTGGTCTTGATACACAGCTTATTACCAGGTCGCATAATTTTCCATCTGTAGCTTCCATAACCTTATCGTAAACTTCAATTGCATTTGTTGCATCACCTGAAATGCATACATCTGCCAGACCGAGTTCTTTGACTGTGTCAAGTGTGCTCTGTCTGTGTGCCCAGCAAATTACCTTACCTGTTGGACCTGCTTTCTTCTTTGCTTCATACAGGCAGAGAAGTCCTGATTTTCCGGCACCGCCTAAAACTAATACCGTATCTCCTTCTTTAACCAGCTTGATTGTCTGAGCAGGAGCTCCTGCTACATCAAGTACTGACAATGCAAGGTTTTCGGGAATATCTGACGGTAGTTTGGCATAAATTCCGCTTTCAAACAAAATTGCTTTTCCCTTAATATCTACCTGGTCAATCTCTTTTCTTACGGTTAAAATTTCGTCTATTTTTAGTGGTGTCAGTGACAGTGAAACTAATGTGGCAATTTTATCGCCAACCTTAAGGTCTGTCTTTCCCTCCAGGGCTGGTCCTATTTGTTCAACAGTTCCTATAAGCATTCCGCCTGAACCTGTTACCGGGTTTTGATGCTTTCCTCTTTCAGCAACAATTCCCTTCATTATTTCTTTAATTTTTTCTACGTCTCCGCCTGCCTGGTCGCTTATCTGAGTAAAGCTTGCAGAGTCGACATTTAAAGTCTGCACATTAATTAATA